>Ga0114925_10000685_pt1 | contig 15727 bp, 15 predicted proteins | sample SumtaG_2_FD_87287 | JGI IMG/M metagenome (GOLD analysis project Ga0114925, IMG submission 87287) | Deep subsurface microbial communities from Indian Ocean to uncover new lineages of life (NeLLi) - Sumatra_00607 metaG | ecosystem: Environmental > Aquatic > Marine > Oceanic > Sediment | place... | reverse complement strand
CGAAGAAAGATCTGAAATTCTAAAGTCAAGGAAGAATACTATCTAACTTAAACTCCATAAAATTAAAATTTAAAAGTAAGAATAAAAAACTCTTTTAAATTTCTAACATCCTTAATCTTTGGGACAAGTCCTTTCTTCTTAAAATCTTCATGAAATTATCTTGACTACGATTTAATTGATTTAAAAATGTATCGAGCTTATCAAAGTTATTGAAAAAGTAATCTTCTCCATTAGCGATAATTTTTACTCCTTTCCTTTCGGTGTTTTGAATAATTGCGTAGATACCTCCAGCGAGTTCGTCATGTTTCATAAAAACTTTTTCCGCATTTGGATCTTTTTCATTACCCTTTTTCGCGTAGAATCCATTTTTAAGAAAATAAGACCTGTACATATTGCCTTTATATATACTCATTTTTTTTCACACACAACTTTTTTTATAATTTTTTAATATATTTCCAGAGCGTTATCTTGATATATTCATTATAACGGTCCGGGATGTTACTTGAGTAACATAACATTAATTTTCGTACTTAGAATGATGTATTATCCAGATTATACTAGTATCCAGATAATATGCGAATTTTAATCCTACATTACTCAACCTTATCATAACATAAAGAACACAAAAAGACTTTATAAAGGGGCGAGTAAAGATTTTAATACTATTTAGTAAAATTTATTTACTTGGGGGGGTTTCCACTGGAATTCTTTAATTTCCGACAAAAAAAAGTATGGATGATTTTGAAATAAAATGACCTTTAAAATTTCGTTATTAGGACACATACATTTAACAAAAAAACTACCCTTTATATCAATAGTTTTTAATAATTAAAATTGGGAATTTACAAATAAAAAAATATATTAAATCTAAAACCATTTCTGATATGACCGACGCGATAGATTTTTATTTGAATGTTTTTGAGGAGATATCGATAATTTATAACGATGAGGCCTCAGAGGTTTGTATAAGCGAAAGGCTCGCAGATTTAATAAAGAAATTAAAAGAAGAAAATGCGATTAAGAACGTCAAAAAAGCGTTAATAGCAATTTTATCTATATTTGAAAAATATTATTTCGATGATTATAATAATACTTTCGGTATTAACTTAGATCAGATTTCAAATCAAGAGAAAGAACATTTGAATATGGCTTTAGAGCAAGAATTTTATACAACAGACTTGATAAATTCTAAAATCTTTAATTTAAATAAAGTTTCCAAAAATGATAAGGATATCATTATATCAATTTTAAAAGACGAAATTCTAAATTAAATTCCGTAGTTCGTCATAAATCCTGCATAGTTTGCCTAAAATAATACTCTGGGGGTTTAAAATATGTGGTAGAACCTTACTAACCTAATGTGTAATAAATTCCCACCAAATATATCAACCATTATGAATTATTTACCCCAAGATTTAGCCAAATTCCAGATATCATCATTTATAGTATGGAGATTATAAACTACCTTACCTTTTTTTTTATCTTCCATTTCTTTGGCATCAAACATAGCTTTCCCTACTGCTAATGTCCTTCCATGAGTTTCATCAGCGATCTTTACGATATTTCCTTTCTTTATGTCATGGGCGATTTTTGTAATCCCGGGACGCATAATATCTGCACCATTAGTTACAAACCTAATAGCTCCCATATCAACTATTATCGTTTTTATATCAATTTTACCCTTTAATAATAATGTGAGAACAGGAATATAACCATCCTTAGACTTCCATAGCTTTAATTGATTATTAACCGCATATAGAATATCTCCTGCCTCAGAATGGATAACTTCAATTCGACACTTTTTCGGAAATATTTGATCAATAAATGTTTGGTCATATTGCTTTAAAATATCAGCTTTAAGCGTTTTAATTTCTGTGGATTTTATGAAATGCCTTTGTTTTATGTTCATTTTCATTAAGAAATAAAATTTAATAGAATAAAAACCTTTTAATTCTCTAAAATAGTCTGATATCTAATATATGAGTAAAGTTTATACCTCTGCCGTCGTAATTATCCCAACAACGGATAAATGGGAACCAATTCAAGAAATTCGAAAAAAATATGACCATCAGATCGATAGATGGATGCCTCATATTAACTTATTGTATCCTTTCAAACCCAAGAGTAAATTTATTGGAATCTCATCAAGATTTTCTGAAATCTGTAGCCAAATTGAATCATTTGAAATCTCTCTAAAGGATTTTAAATACTTCGAACACAGACATCAAAACTTTACAATATGGCTTAATCCTGAGCCAAATGATTTAATCATTAATCTACAATTGGAACTCTTAAAAACTGTACCTGATTGTAATGATATAAATAAATTTAAAGGAGGATTTCACCCTCATCTTAGCGTTGGACAGATTTCAGGAATTAAAAAATTAAAGGATACACTATTCTCACTTCGAAAATCTTGGAAAGAATTAAAATTTCCCTTAGAAGTAATCTACTTTATATCCCGTGAAAATACTAAAACCTCAAGTTTTTCTATTGAAAAGAAATTTGAATTAAAGAAAAAGTAGCAATTATATTATATCAAATTTGTGATTGCTGCGACTCCATAGAAAGTTAAGATAAATACTATCCCATAAGTTATTAGGAATGATATTAAAATAATTGCATTTACCTTATATTTTTGAGTTTTATCTATATTATGTGTTGAATACAGTGTTAATGAAAGTATCCAAGCATATAATAAGAATTTTCCATAATCCTTGATATACACCGCTACGTATGGCATATTTAAAGAAAGAAAAAACACCGTAAGTATAAATTCAAAGAAATTATATATTAAAAATGGGATTAGAAAACAATATGAAAAAACTTTAATCCAACTAAATAGATTTTCTTTTTTTATAAGTTCAAGGGATTCATCTATTTTCTCACTTTTTTTCTCTGGGCTCTCATTTTTACTCATAATCTTTAATAATATAGTAAAGGACAACCAAAGGATAAAAATATAAAGATATATGAATATGTCTAAAATCAATATCCCTAAAAACAACATTCCTAACGCCCATATGATCATAGGAGGAGTTATTACAAGAATAAAAGTTGTCCAAAAGAAGTTATAACCAAATAATGCTCCAGCAATGATAATAATTAAAGTAAATCTAATAAAGCTCCAATTCTCCTTGGAATAATCTATGATTTTGTCTGGATTTGTGAAAACTTCTTGAAATGACCTAAATTTTCCCCTCGCATTCATTTAGAAAAACACCATTTGAGTTATATTATAATGATTATAAGTCCAAAGTAATATTATTACAAATAGAGTTAGATAATATGATCCATAGACCATATAAGATGAGACGCTTTCTCGCTCAGAATTATCGTAGAATCTCTGTAGTGTAATAGGTATGAAAACAATGAAAATAACACCTAACCCTATGAAGAAAATATAATGGAAAACAAATGGAAGAATTAATTTAAATAACAAGCTTATCATGCTAAAAATAAAAATTATCCACGCATAAGGATAGATTGTCCATGAAAAGCGAATCATTGTATCTTTAATGTTTTCTGTTTCTCCAAATATTCGCATAAATAAATAAAACATTATACTGAAAAATAGCCAAGATTTAATGATGAATATGAATGCGCTTAAAAATACAAACACAAAATCATAACGGCTCATACTAAATCCAAATAATGTTCCGCTTGTAAGTTGCTCAAGTATAAAGGTTGAATATTGTTCATAAAAAACGTTGTAAATTGTCCCTCCTACGATAAATATTCCTAAAAGAAGAATGAAAGCTGATAGCATTACAATTATAAGTGATTCTAAAAGATCGTGCTTTTGTTCATTAATCTTTTTAATAGTTTCATCTGGTTTAAGAACAATTTTAATATAATTTTTAAGAAAGCCTTCTGATTTATTCGAAGATTTCAACTAAAACCCTCCCATCCATGTAATTTGGGATACTATAATCCCATAAACTATAAATCGTTGGTACTATATCTTCAAGACCAGGTATTATATCTTGTATAAATTCCCCTTTTTTTATCTTCGGCCCCATGACAGCAAAGGGTACATCTCTCGCAGATACACCTCCATGAGTGCCTATAACTGTAAATGTAAATTCTTTATAAGCAATTGCGGTATCCTCCTTACAGCTAATATAAATCTGCCCGGTTCTATTCTCATAAGTATCTAAATGTAGCCTATACATCTCACTCCGCGGTAATACAACTGAAACTTTATCATTATCCTCAAGTAATTCTACGGCTTCATCTATATCATCCTTATCCTCCAAAAAGATAAAAGCACTATGACCTTCAGCGTGTACAAAATCAACACTTATTCCATTCTCTTCTAAGTATTTATCAACTACAAAAACATCCGACATTGAATTCATTCCATGGTCTCCCGTAAAAATGAATAATGTTGTTTTATATTTATCCATCGCTTTAAGATCGATAATAAATTGCCAGATCATATCATCTAATTGTCTCAGTTCCCGCTTATGATTTAAATTTAAAGAACCTGTATCATGACCACTCGCATCTAACCACGCAAGATTTATAAATATAAATTCTGGATCATCCTTTCTTACAAGTTCAGTAAGAGCCCTCATTGACCATTGATCATAAATATCTCCGTCAGTATGCGTGATTGGCGTGCCAACCAGACTCTCATATCCTTTTGGACATATCTCAAATTCTTTACAAACTGGAGAGGCAAAAACATATTCTGCATCATATGCTAAAAAATCAGGTAACCTCCACTTACCACTAATAAATCCTGTCTTTTTTGCTTTTGAAGGATGATTCTTTTTAAGGTGCTCAAAAACCGTATCGACTAATCGATGATCAGGGTCCTGAACGGGATTTTCTGGTTGTTCATCTTCATCTAAATCCGAATTATGATAACCATTCCCGATAATTCCTGTACTGTTAGACCAACACCCCGTAAGCATTGTTGTATGACCATTCATAGTTTCTGCTGCAATCGGAGCCCAAGCATTTTTATATATTATACCTTCATCTTTTAATAGCGAATAAACTTTTGGCATATAATCTGGACTAAGATACTCTGGATTACAAGAATCTAAACTAAAAAGAATGATCCGCTCTATTTTATTACCCTGCTTATTGTCCATATAGAACATATAATAACTAATAAAGCCTACAACAAAGCTGGATATTAATAATCCAAAAATGATTGAACAAGCGATTTTGTTATTTTTCTCGATAAAAAACACCTTTTTCTTTTTTATAACTATTAATTAACTCTTTCTTGTCTAATAAAAAAGTTAACTTAGTCCTAATATTACAATATAATCTCATGGTTTTAGTAAAAATATAAAAAATAAATATATCTTATATTTATTATTTAAATAATAAATAATTCTTTCAATGGGTTTTGTTTAAAATGAGTAAAGATGACGAAAAAATAGTATTTAAGGGGCAGACAGAACATGTAGTCAAAGTTATCGTAATCGGGGATCCTGCAGTTGGCAAGACCAGCCTTCTCCGACGTTATGCCAGCTCTAAATTTAAAGAGCAATATTTGCCAACCGTAGGCGTTAATATAGTCAAAGAACAAATCATTTTAGAAGATCAAGGTGAAGAAATATTGATTAATCTGATGCTTTGGGACATTGCTGGCCAGCCTCAGTTCTATATGCTGCACAAACCTTATTTCAATGGAGCAGACGGAACTTTGATGGTTTTTGACATTACTCGTAGTTCGACATTTTCAAATGTAAACAATTGGTGGAATACATGTGTTAAATACGGGCTTAGTGGAATCCCACGCATGATAATAGGAAATAAGATTGATTTAAAAGGCGAAAGAAAAATAACTGGTCCCCACGCTCAACATCTTAGCGAGAAGCTAAACGCTCCTTACTTTGAGACTTCGGCAAAAGAAGGAGAAAATGTAAAGAAGGTATTTCAAAAGATTGCAGAATTAGTGTATTATTCCAAAACAAGAAAATAATTTGAAAATTCGAATGTGAAATTGCTTTTTCTAATGAAACCTCAAATCTAATTGTTCCACTTCAAGATATTAAAATTAATGTTAGATTTTATTAGTGAGAGATTTTAACTTACAATTTATTTATCCAAAAATTAATTTTTTCTTTGATTTCATTTTTCAAAGGGTCAGTTAAAGATTTTACCGTGTTTAGTTTATTAACTATTTGAGAGATTTCATAGAGGATTCTATGCCCGCCTGTTTTTTCAAATATAAATTCTTTTATATTGTCTAGAGAGTTTTTTATCAATAATGGATCATTTACAATATCTAATCTTTCTTTCAACATGTTTAATTGCTCCTGAGCAGATTGCTTCACATCTGTGACAGATTCATCTCTTTCAATAATGTCAGATACATGTTCCTTTGAGGGTGCCGACCCCGCTGATCTTTGGATTAGCGTTTTGATCAATTCTACCTCGGTTTCCAAGTTTTTTTGACTTTCAATAATAAGATTTAATTGAGGCAGCAAACCTTTTATTTCGATAGTTGGTTGGGTTAATTTTTCCACTTTATCCTTTAACATCTTAATGCTCATTTTATTTTGGCCTAATTTTGTTATTAAATCTAAGCCAAATTTAGTTATAACTTCTGAAAAATTAGTTATTTGTCCTTCCAAACCTTTAATTAGGGTGATGATTTCTTCAATTTTATTTTGATTTGAATCGTTAGAATCTGACATTAATCATTCTCTTGTTATAATTAGATTATTGCAAAAAGTTAATTTTTAATTAATCCTTCTTATTTAATTAATATAATATATAAATAAAAAACTTCTCAATTTCCGACCTAATTTTTTATTAACGAGCACATCCAAAATAGAACGGCTATATTGGTGATGGAAAATAATTCAATATATTAATATTTTAACGAAGGATGGAAAATCGCTATTGTTTAGGAATTATGGGGCTTCTGAAATAGATAGAGATCTATTAGCAGGATTTTTAAGTGCGTTTTCTGGATTTATGAAGGAGATAAGTCAATCTGAGATTAAATCTACCTCAACTGACGAATTTAAATATTTTTATACGATAATTGGCTCTTTAATAATCGTTGTATGTACTGATTTAGAGGATGATGATGCTCAAGTAAATCCAAAAATTAATACAGTTAGAAGCAAATTCAATGAAAAGTATGGAAAGATGATAGAGACGGGTGCTTGGACGGGAGATCGCTCAATTTTCGATGAATTTACCAAAGAAGTGGATAATATTATATTAGGCGCGATTAAAGTTTCTATAATAGGCATTGGAGGTGTTGGAAAGACAAGTCTACTTCATTTAGTCTGTGGCAAGGAGATTGACCTTGAATATGTTCCCACAATAACGGCGGATATTGCAGAATATGAAGGCGATGATATCTCCTCACGTAAGTTAATCTTATGGGATTTTGCGGGACAATCTAACTTCAGATCTCTCTGGAAAAGTTTGTTAGAGGGTACAGATATAGCCCTTCTTGTATTAGATTCTACTTTTGAAAATGTTAACTCTTCAAAAGAAATAATTCATGATATTTTAGACAAGTATTATAAACAAACCTTAGTAATAGGGATTGCTAATAAACAAGATCTTCCTAATCGATTGAGTCCAGAATTTTGTGAAAAAATCATTTCTAGAGTTGATGGGCGAGAAATAAAAGTTCATGGAATGGTGGCAATCAACTCAAATTATCGCGAGAAAATCCTTGCGATTTTAAGAAAAGCAATTAATCAGATTTATTCAAATTCATAGTCTATTTAAGATATGTGATTTATAATGATAGAAGTTGGAAATGAAGAAATTGAATTAGAAAAAATTGATGATAGGAATAATCTCTTAAAATTACCAGAATTAACCGACGAAGAAAAGAGAATTGTTGATCCTATCATTGCTCCTACCTCAGGGCTAAGAATTCAAATATATAATATTAGTCAATTAGAAGGAAAAGAGAAATACATATTGGCCAAGCGAAAACTATTCCTTCTCTTACGGGTCTTTAAAGCTATTAGTCTAATTTATAAAGAAATGAAAAAAGGGAAGAATTTAAAAATTCTTATTGTAACTGATAATAGACCAAGCAGAAGAGTTTTATTAAAATATTGTTCTCAAATATTTTCTTATGATGGTTATGAGATTTATTACCAAAATGATGAACCTGGGGAATCAAAGGTCTCATCTCCATATGGAGCCGCTTCAGTAGCCTTATATGAGGAAATTAATCTAATTTTTGTGTTAACGGCATCTCATAATGAGCTTTCTTGGAATGGTATAAAGTTTTATATTGATTATCCTATTCCTATGTCAGGTACTTTATTTAAAGAAGTATCGAAAAAAGCTCTAATTATTAAAGAGATTCGCTTAAAAACAGATTTTAAACCGATTTCAATTGATTCAGAAAAAAAAAATAATGAATATATTATTGATTTATTGTCAAAAGTAATTGAAATAAAGAGCTTAAAAGGAAAAAATATAGTTATTTGGCCATATTTAGGGAAGGCAAGAGGTATAGTTAACTTATATAAGCAATATGGTGCAAATGTCACCCTTGTAGAAGAAGAACTTAATCCTCCTAATCCATTAAAAAATCTACAGGAAGAAAAATTACAAAAAATTATGTCTGAAGCTAACTCCAATATAGCTTTATTACTTGATGCTGATAGAGATAGAATAGTTTTATATATTAAACAAAATGGTGAATATTTTACATATATTCCAAATGAAATCTATTCCGCTATGCATAATATCCTTGCAAAAAATTTCAATAAGAAAATTATAAATGTTAGAACGATACCCAGTGATTTACGATGTGACAACACCAGTTTCTTGAACGTGCTCACGGGCGTTGGATATAAACATCTTGGGCTCATTCTCTATTTTCTAATGGGAATTGAAGTGGATCAATCAAAGATAAATACTGCTATCCTTTACATGGAAGATGATAATAAAGATTTGATAAAAATTAGTACACCCGGACCTCTTAAACAACAAATTATCTCCTTGATGGAAAAACAAGGAATGGAAAAGGAACAATTCATCATCGTTATGTGGGAAGAATCGGGGGGCCATACTTTAAACATTTTAAACGTTTCTAAAAATAAAGAAACAGGTGATTTTAAATTTTCAACTGATTTTGCCATAATTGCTGATAAATATCCCGTGCCGGCTTTAGTCTTAATTACAGAATTAGTTTGTAGAGGATATGTAATATCTGAATCAATAGATTGGTCTATCGTAGGAATTAATAGAACAATTCCAGCGGTGGATGAAGAAAAAATTAAAATCATGAAAAATTTTGAAAAAAACGATGGAAAAACAATTAATATTGAAGAAAAAGATTATAAGATTCATGCTTTATCTGATAATAATGATATGATTGATATTTATCAATTAAAAAGTAGCGACTCTACCCTATACTTTAGACCATCCGGAACAGGTCCTGCAGTTAGGTTCTATATCTTTGGAAAGAGAGAAACGTATTTAGAGGAAATCAGAAAAACTCAAGATTATGTAAAGGAAAATTACGCTTAATTAATTATTCTTTTTGTATAATACCCGGAATTATGATTTTATCCTTCTTAATCCTTAAGATTCCCTTCTCTTGAAGGTTTTTCATAACTTTTAGGGTTTTTCCTTCAGTCCACTTTAATCCTATCATAAAATCTTCTTTCTTGAGCGGTTTTTTATTAATCGCAAAATTTATAAACTTTTTATTAAAGGGATCTAGTGAAATTTCGTTAAATAAATAGAATTCATACTTTCCGATTTTGGTTGAGGAGTTGATCATTTGAAGCTCTTTTAATTGAGTAAGCATTGCTTTAATAAGATCATCGGAAACTTCGCCTAAAGTTTTCAGTTCATCATCATTAACGAGAAAATCTTTAATTTTATCGTATTGGACTAAACCTCCATTTATTAATGAGAATTTTTCATGATATTGTAATATTTTTTCAGGAACTTTATCTTCTAAATCGGGTTCCTCTTCACCCAGATCTGCAATATCCAAGGAGAGATCAGTTGAAACATCTGTTTTTTGTTTTTTTCCCTTTTTTCCAGTTTCAGAAGCCATCATATCATCTAATACATCCATTGCGCCTAATAAATCATCTTTATCTTTTATATCTTGCTTTTCTTTTTCACTTAAAATAATTGGTGCCTTAGATTTAGCTTCTTTTTTTGGTAATGGCAATGTTTTTATACTTGGTTTCTGACCAAAACTAATTGGAAGGGGCTTTTCATCAACAGCACTAATATCATCTAAGCTTTCTAAAAGCTCCTCTGTACTTAGCTCTGGTTCAGGTAGAGGTGCGATTACTGGAGCTTTTGGCTTTTCAACTTTCGCCAATTTTTGTTTCATTATTTTTGCTCGTTCTAATTGCCTTAATCGTTTTTGCTCATCTTTTTCTTTTTCCTGTTGAATTTGATTTTCAATTACTTCATTCCATTTTTTTCTTTCTTTTTCGTGACCAAAACCCTCTACTGTTATATTCTCATCTAAAATTGAGATAATCCCTTTTTTAATTAGTCCATTAATTATTCTGTTGGCATAAGCTTTTTTCCATTCAGTTACTTCCATTAACTTTTCAAGAGTAAGAAAATCTTCATCATAAGCAAAAGTTAAAAGGACCTTCTCCGTCAAGTTGAGCTTTAATTTTTCCTCAGAAAATAGAATTATATAAAAGGCAGGATTAATTTCTATAATCTCATTTAAAAGCTTAGTATCCTTCATAGCGTTCAGAATTGGAAGAATATCACTGTTCTTTATATTTTTAATGTTTAAAAATGCGTGATATTTTAACCTTTGAAATGGAATATATTTATACTCATCTAATTTTTGTTCACTATAATATTCTGGAATCTACGGGATATTCTATCATAAAACATCCCCACTCCTGCATCAACTTGCTTTTTCTTAACACGATATGTTTCTTCATCAAAAGATTCGAGCATAGCGATGGCATCCTCGAGTTCAGCCATATCAGCTAGACGTTCTTCCTCAGTTGAAGGTTCTGCAGCCCTTAAGCCCACCGAAAAAGAAATATATTCTTCTTCTGCGTGCGTTATAACGTCCAATTCTTTACCTTCAGCTTTCAAGGTAGCTTTTTGCTCTTTTACAACTTCGACTTTTATTTTAACAGTTTCTTCTACTTCTCTTTCGGTGTCGGCTATTATCTGTGTTATTTTTGCAAGCTTTTCTCGCATAATATCCTTTTTCTCTTCCACAACGTATCGGTCTAAGAGATCGCTCAAGGATTTCTCTTTTTCTTCTTCCTCTCTTTTGAGAAAAATATAATTGAGATAGCTTCGATATTTAATTGATAAAATTATAAAAAATAATGAAAAAATAGCCGATAAAATCAAAGCTGTTAGAATTATTGACATTTTCTACTCTTCAAATCGAATCTTTCTTACTTTAATATATTGCCAATTAAATTAAAATAATTTTATATTTTGATATCGAAAACTTAATTGCAATTAAAAATTAATTTTATTAAGATAATATTTCTTTCAATCAAAATTCTAAATATTAAATTCTTGAGAAGATTAATAAAAATGCAAGCAAAAATAATAAACGACAAGATTCTTGAAAAAATGACTTTAGAAAATGTCTTCAAGATTCTTAATGATAATCTATTCCCGGCACTAAACGAAGAAGAAATCTCTTTTTGCCTCGATCTTCAGAATTTTTGTCTTGAATTGGAACCCAAAATTGACAAAAGTAAAGATGTTTATGAATTATTCCCCGAATTGGGTAAAGCAGGCTTCATGCAACGTATTAATAAATATAGAGATTTTACACCATATGGTATGAAAAAAGAAGTGCTCTTAGGGACTCATATGAGCTGTCTAGATTGTCAGTTAGAATTGGCTCGTCTTGCTTCCGGGATATTATGTGGAAATCCAACATTTCAACATGGAGATACTGAAGAAATTTTAAAAGTACAAGACGAATTGATGACGGGAAAAGGTATTGGCTGTATTGGTATAACTGAGCCCGAAAGAGGGTCTGATGCGGTTAATATGACTACAGTATGCACTAAAGTAGATGACGGTATAATATTTAATGGTGAGAAAGTTTTTACAACAAACGGTCCAAAAGCAGATTATTTTGCATGTTATGGCGTTTATGACGTTGATCATCCACGCCAAACAATGGTTCAAGCTATGATTAAACGGGAATGGGGAGTAGAAACTAAACGATTAAAAATTAACTCAGTTCCACGTGTTCAAATTGCACATACCATCTTAAATGATATAAAGGTTCCAATGGAATACATTTTAGGAGATAATGGAAAAGGATATCATAATCTTTTTGATGGACTCGTCCCGGAAAGATTGGGTATTATGGGAAGTGGTGTTGGCATTTGCTGGGCTGGTCTTATTTATGGTATCATTTACTCGAATTTAAGAAGACAATTTGGACAAGAAATTATAAAATTTCAAGGTGTTGGATTCAGCTTGGCTGATCTACTATCACAAACAACATCAGCAACGGCTTTAGCTCTCCAAGCAGCTACAATATATGATGACAAAGTATTATTTGCTGAAAAAAAATCTGCAGCTGCAGAAAAATGGGTTGCTGGAGTCTCATCGCAAGGAAAATATTTAATCTCTAAGCTAACACATGATATTTGTTATACAGTTCAACAGCAGATGGGCGGAATAGCGGTAACTGACAATACTCCAATAGATGAATTAACAGATTGCTCAAAAATAGAGGAAGTAATAGGAGGGGCAAGAAATATTCAATTATTTATCATTCAAAACTCCTTGCGAAGATATTTAAAAAGTCTTTAAATTCTTTTTCCTTTTTTAATTTTATAAATCATCAAGTGTTTTTTGAGTACTTGTCTTACCAAATAAGATTTCTTTATTCTTTTGAACGAATTTCCATCCAAAACCTTGTAGTTTTTTTAAGGGGCCATTAATTCCTTTTGGGTTTCCTGTTCTAGTATATAAAATTTCAGTATTTTTAATAGCTTCTATTACTTTATAAGGAGTTTTAAATCGATCTATTAATATTTTAGCTTTTTTGGGGCCACTATCTATTAGCCCTTCTATAATAAAACTCCTTCTTTCTTTTTTTGACATCCCCTTTGGCGCAGATCTCGACATAACAGATGAACCTTTTTTAACTTGTTCCCGATATGCGATTCTTTCAATAACTATTACTGTATCTTCTAAATTCCTCGTTGGAATTACAGCCACTCCTAAAACATAAGAAACCTTTGCCAAAACGCCATAAATCGCATTAATATTCATTCCCGTGCTTTCAAATACATCATCATTTAGACCTTCAAGAATTAAAATTGCATTTTTATATACATCCTGCAATCTTATTAATTGTTCAAATAATCGGTTATCCATGATAGATCCTATAAAATCAGCTCCAGTCTTTCTTTCAATTGCGGTATTTTCCGAAATAACAATATCCGCTACGTCCAGCTGCTTCGATTCATAAGAAATCTTATCCTTCCTTTTGTCCAATAATTCCATTAATTTCCTTTCTCGATTATCAATTATTACGTGAACTTGTTGGTCTTGGGTCATGTCTATTTAGAAATTTGAATATTGAATATCAATTATTTCATTTGAAGGTTATTAAAATAATATTTTCATGTTTTAAAAATAAAAAATGGAACAAAAATCTTAAGAAATTAATTTGCGCAAATTATTAAATTTATAAATTTCATCTAATTTCAAAATTATTGACTCAATTTTAAAAAAATATGCTTGAGACGCCTTCATATTATTATTTGGAATAAGAGAAAAATATAAAAAAAAAAAAATATTAAATAATTTTTTAATTACTCAGCGTTTCTTTTTTTTAAGAAAAATGGCTACTGCCACCACTCCCAGTATCGCCCCTATGACAATAACGGTTAATCCAAGATCAATAATAATGCCATCATCGTCATCGTCGTCATCATCACCGCCTTTGTCAACAGCTTCAGGGTCTACTGCCAATTCCAATTCATAATATCTATCCTGATGATGTTCTGCTGAAACCGTCATATTTAGCAGTATGGGAGGATCACCGGGATTAACTAAAATCGGAGTTAAGGATATATTATAGAAACCATTTCCAACCTCCGTGATATCATTTGAAGGCACAGGATTTCCATTCCACCATGCTTGAATAGAAAAAGCTGAAATTTCTAATCCTACACATTGACTAGAGACATTTATAGTAACAACAAATTCAGTTGTTGAGAACGATTGGGCAATAATCCGTACGATTAAGTAAGGAGCAGTAAGCAAATAATGGTTCAAGGTACGAGAAGTGAGTGAACCTCCATCAATGATAAACTTTTCGTCGTTGCTAACTAATATATTTGCTTTTAATAGGGTAATATCACAGTCAGCAGAAAATATATTTATTGCTCCATTTGTGTTGAAATAGATGTAATTATCAGTGATATCAGTATTGTCGCAACCTGCATCTAAATATATCCCGTAATTGTCGTTATTTTTTGCGGTGTTTCCCGAAATTGTATTGTCATCGCAATTAGCCCATAAATATATTCCATAATCGGCGTTATTGTTTGCGGTGTTGTTATAGATCATGTTATTGTCGCAAACTTGAAAAAATAATATCCCAAAATTTTGGTTAGTCGTTCCAACATTGCTGGCGATGTTTCCCGAGATTGTGTTATTATCACAGTCATTGTACAAAAAAATACCACTTCTTCCGTTGTTAGAGCAGTTATTATTTGTTAAGGTTCCGTTATTTGTGTTTTCCAATTTGATTCCAGCGTCATAGTCTCCAGTTCCCGCATTATACACTGTAACATTTCTGATGATAAAATAATCATTTTTGGAATTAATTATGAAAATTCCGCTCCCCGTAGGCGAGCTACTGGCGTCAATAGTAATGTTTTCAATGGTGTAGGGATTGCCCCATGATCCGTTACCACTACACCAAGCGTAACCCGCCGCAGTTGACCAATTACCATCAATATGGATGAAGGAAAAGTTATTCCAGTATCCCGATTGTTTCAGACTTTTCAGAGTAGTGATATCGTTGTCTTTCACACTCATTCCATTATTTACATTATCGGCGCGGAAATTATTAATACTAAGAATGCTTGAAATTCCTAAGAAAAATCCAAATATTAGCAAAATTATTATTTTTGAGTTTGATTTCATAAAGATTTCACATTTTTGTAAATTTTATAATGATAAATTCTTTTCAAAGTTTTTAAATCTTACTATAAGGTTATTGGTAAATTAACATTTTAATCGAAATTGGATAATATACAATTTAAATTAATGACTATATATTATGTTTTCACTCAAATAACCTCATTTCTCACTCTGAAATATCTATTATAGATTTCTTGGTAATTACTATAATATTTTCTCACCCAACGGATGAGTACAAAAAGGATAAAAAGAAAATGAAACCGCGGGAATTCAAGAAGAAGTGGAAGGGCACGCCAGGCATTCCAGGATTCAAGGAAAAGGACGGGGAAACGGTTCCGTTTTTCACGAACCAACAATGTCACATACGAAACGGATATTTGATATTCCCAAAGAAATCTAGATATAAAAACGCACCACATTGGTTACCCACCATTAAGGTGAAATATACAGGGAAGTTTCGGAGGGTTCGAATCGTTCCGAACGAAATTGGCATGTGGCACAAATGTGGCATAAAACGGCATAACACGAAGATATTATATACGAAATGTAATGAAATTTGGATTTTTAGGATTAATTCTCTTCTATATAATAATAATTCACCTTATTTATTATAACATTTCTG
>Ga0114925_10000684_pt1 | contig 15735 bp, 13 predicted proteins | sample SumtaG_2_FD_87287 | JGI IMG/M metagenome (GOLD analysis project Ga0114925, IMG submission 87287) | Deep subsurface microbial communities from Indian Ocean to uncover new lineages of life (NeLLi) - Sumatra_00607 metaG | ecosystem: Environmental > Aquatic > Marine > Oceanic > Sediment | place... | reverse complement strand
TCGTGGCCGATCCGTCGGCGGCCACAATATTGGCCGAGGGCTCGGACTCGTCCATGTCGGCCCAGCCGCCGTTAGGGGCCGAGGAATATGAAGAGATGGACGCGCTGGGCACCCATTCGGATGTGGCGTCCAGCATACAGTGCACCCATTTCATTTTCGATTCGGCGATTTGAAAATTCTCGGTCACCCAAAACCTGAAATTGGTGATGGATGTGTTCGAGTTCCAGGCGGCCACGCGCCACAGCATGGCGTTCAGAGCGCTGTTAACCGCGCCCCCGGCAATGTTAACCGAGCCGAAACTAAGGTCGTTGCTGCCGCCGTCGTTGACTTCGCCGTCCCCGGTGTAAGCCAGTCGCTCGGTGTCCGAGTCCATTGACTCCGTCGTGGCGTCCATAGCTATCTCGTAAAATATTCCTGTCGGCGCTGCCATATCTCTTCTCCTTTTTTTTTATTAGTTGATGGTTGTTTTTTCGGACCGCACATTTTACGGCCCCCGATATTGCTTTTAGCCCCGCAATCCTTGCAGAGTGTAACCTTCGGACATGATCAGGCCGGTTTCCGCCCCGCAGGCGTAATACGGTCCATCATCGTGTTTGAGCCGCCGCATTTTAAGCACAGCATTTTATATCCCCCCTTTTTTTTAATATGGTCTGATAACGCCGGTAGAAAGGACAATCTCCTCAGGCGTCGCAACCATTGTATATTCGGTGTATCCCACTTCCGAGATCAGTTCGTCTTCGACCGCGCAAACTTCTTCCCAGTTATTAGGGTCCGGCTCATGTCTGTCATATAGAGCGACCCTCGCCTCATATTTTGCATTCCTTGAATATGTTGATGGTATGTATGCCGGATTTATACCGTATCTATCTGAAATAATTGTAAAGCTGTCGCCAAGGCTGAAATTGTTTTTGTATTGATCGTATGAGTATTTAGCCATATATGTAGGGACCCAAAATCCACTCCCGGGCGGATCTTCATACCACGGCGGGAGAGCGAAATAAAATCTTTCGCTATGTGTACAGTCCCCTTCCAAAGCGCCGCCCGTCTGACAGGAATATGTATATCCCGGGTCGGAAAGAGAACTCCAGCCGCATTCCGGAATAAAGCTTTCCATCAGCGGTTCCCGCCAACGGCTCTTTACTTGAATTATTTTTAACTCAAAATCAATGTCGTATATTTTTTTTCCACCTTCAATGATGAACGTTTTTCCCGCTAAATTAACCGGGTGTTTTTTCCACAGGACCTTTTTTACATATACCGGAGTTTCTGCGGGGGGGGTCGCATAACCCAGATAGGCCTCTACATAATCGGGATCAGGAACATTGTCACACCAACCGACTTTTTCGAGTATATATCCATACCACCAACTCTGCCCGGGCGGTGGGACCGCTAAATAATAATAATGGAAAATGCTTTTATAATGCACGGCGCCGCCAACGTGATGATACAGATAGGCATAGGCAACATTATGCGAACATGTGAAAGGGCCGCATAACCCGTATTCACCCTCCACCGAATACGAGGTTTCCGCGGACGATTCGCCCGCGCCGTAAGTTACTTTTAATTGATAGCCATCGCGAATGGGCGTAAGTCCGTTTAGCTTAAATCTGATATAAAAATCCCCGGGGGCTTGAGGGAAGCGAAAACCGACTACCACCGGACGATTTTTATCTTGGTATTCAAAAGCCACTACCACTGTGTCGCCAACGGCAAAGGGCCCCGTGTTATCAAGCCCATTGTTGTAATAATCCACCCTGGCCCGGCCGTAGCGGGTCAGTTGCACATAGCGGCTATCAATAACGGAGGCGATGGTGTCATAATCGCCGATCGGCTTTTCTTTTTTCCGCGCTTCGTCAAAAAGATAAGCCAGGGCCAACTTGGCTTTCGAATCGCCGTAATCGCCGGGCGCGGACAGTTTGGCCCCGGGCACATAATCATAGGTGTAATTATCGGAGGACAGCGACCGCTGGTCATCCTCGCAGATCCGGCCGCCGGGCGTGTCTTTATCAATCCAGATAATTTTATCCCCCTCGACCTCGGTTTTAAAGGTGCACGATGGGGGTTGTTTTTTCAGATAATTTCTGCTCATGCCGTCGCTTTCTTACCTGGTATTCTCATCAATTATGTCGATGATATTCTCTGTTTATGCCGGCCATCCTCATCAATTATGTCGATGATAATCTCTGCTCAGGCCGGCAATATGTGTCCCGTTATGGTGTGGGCCGATTCCCTGTCCGGCTGGTAAGTTGCGGTCAGGTCCTCGCAATAAATTTTGTCTGATGTTTTGCTCCGGTCATTTTCGGTGACGGATATAATAGAGCCGGGCCTCAGGTATGGATTGAACGGGACCTTAATCCGCACTTGGTTCATCCGGTTGATTGAATCGGTAATCTTGATCTGCGCCAGGCCGGCCGCGTCCGCGGTCGAATTAATAAATTTATTCGAGACGTGCCTGGTTTTCCGGCCGTAATCAGTGAGGTGGCCGGTTGCGTCCTCAACGATAGCCGATACAGAGTCGACAGAGTTCATGGCCCAGGCATCATCGAATTGTATCCAGACGATATCGGGCTGAGTCATAATAATAGGCAGACTGATTTGGGAATCATCGATCTTGGTCACCAGCAAGCCGGAACCGTTTATATAAGAAAAATCGAGCTCGCCGATACTGCCGACACCGCCTACGGTAATCAAATCGCCGGTCGCAAAGCCGTGGTTGTAAATAATCAGACGAATTGCATCACTTGCGTAAACCGGATAAATTTTGCCTACGCCTTGGCGGAGGGGGCTTCCCGTCACAGCGCAGACGGTGATCAGGTTTTGCGGGTTGATGGTGCGATTGAGGACCATGACAATCTCGGCGTTATAACTGAATTCGGCCTCCAGGTTCTGTTTCTCGCGGATGACCAGGTTCCCCAAATTATCCACATAGCGCTCAATCAGACAGAGCGGAAAGGCGCCCATCAGGTAGTCTATGGTCTGTATGGCCTGGTCGTTGTTGATGTCCTCATCAATCAGCGACTTGGTCGGCAAATCGACAGAGCTGCCATCGAGGTCCGAGGCGTCGATCAAATTTTGGATTATAGTGGAAATATTCTCGGTCTGGCCGGTTACGCTGCCGTCAATCAGGGCCAACAGATAATCCAGGCCGTAGCCGGTTACGGTTATGGCCTCGGCGGTCGGGCCGTAATCCTCGGTCACCCTGGAAGGAATCCCCACGAAATAGGGATATAAAAAATCCAGGCCGTTGATCCGGTAGCCGCTATAAAATTTCAGCCAATATTTTTTTTGTCCGGATAATTGACCGGCATGTTCTGTGGTTCTTTCGTTCCACTCAGCAGCTTCGGCGATGACCACGGAAAAAGAGTCGCCGAAGCCGGCGCAGGAGCGTCTTATCGAGAAAGATTTTATGCTGGTTATGGCCACGGCCGTTTTAGTGATCGCGTTATACAGGTCCACCCTGGCGACCGGTTCCAGCGCATTCGGGGCCGTGACCAGATTTATCAGTACCTGATTTTTGAACCGTAAATTAACACCCAAAAAGCTAGACAATTTTTTACACCACCATAAAAATTATGTCCGCCAGAAATTTATTAAAGCCGTCGGGCCTGACGGTCACCCGGGTAATCTTAATTTTATAGACATTCAAACCGTTGCTGAACCAAAAATCCGGCTCCGAGGTTGATTGCTGCATTTCAATTATGCGCTCGGCTTTGGTTTTGGTCAGCTCAATGTCGGACAGGACAATCTCGCTGTCCGAAGCGCAATAGCCGAAATCGTAAATAACGGCCGTCCGCGCCAGGCATTTTTGCCTTGAAACACGTTTTTCACCCGCATAAAAAGGGTTGGCCGCCAGGTCGAAATCAACCACACTTCCCGATCCGGATATCGGCGCTATAGTTGCCAGCATGTTATGATAGTCCTATCAAAGCCTTGACGCCCTCGCCGCTGGCCTTGGTCACAATCTTTTGGAACAATTCGTCCATCAGCCCGTCCAGCCAGGCGGGGGCGCCTTCATTTTTTACATTAATGTCGATGCCCCCGCCCGATTTCAGATAATCGATATACCCGACCTGGGCCTTAACCAGCTGTTCTTGCATATCAAGCTGTTTCCTGCTTGTTTTTTCGTACACACTTTCCAGTTTTACCTGGGCCATAAAACTCAAGTCTTTGCTGGTCAGGGCTTTGGCCAGATCGCCGAACATGCTGGCGGTGGACTCGCTGACCGAGCTAAAAGAATCGCTTAAACCGCCCAAAGACTCCTTTAGTTTGGCGGTTGCGGCATGGGCCTTTTTTAGCGTTTCTATTGTTTTAACAACCGTATCTTCGGCCGCCGGCGCTCGGGGCCGGCCGACTTTTTCCTGCGCGCCGGCCAGGGCCAAGGTTTCGTCTTTAGCGTCTTTGGTCTTGTCGGTTATGCCGTCTATGCCTCGCTGTGCCTTGGCTATGGCCTTAACCACATTATCGGAAAAAAATTTTTCGGCGTTGACAATATTGTCCATCCATTTATATGTGCCCTCCTGCAAGGCAGCCATTGATTCCACCGAGCCGGTCAGATTTACGCCCGGAATATAATCGAGGGCCTGCAGTATTTTTTTTACGACCGTGTGGGCCATATATAAAGGGCCCAACAGGGCAAGCTGTATAGGCACCCCCACAGCCACGAAGGCATCGCGGATCATGGTCACGCTCAGAACCAGCCCCCCGGACACAACCGTGACGCCGTACAGGACCCCCTTGGCCGTCTCGATATCGCCGACCCAGTCCAGGAACCCCTGGCCGGTTTTGCCTGCATGGCCTTCAATGCCGACCAGAGCATCCAAAATGCCGGGGAGGATATCAAACACCTGCGCCAGGGCGGAAACCCAGGTCGTGAAAATTCCGCTGATGGCCCCGGACTCTTTTTCCCAGTCGCTTAAGCCGTGCAATTTTTCGGTAATATCCTTAATAATCGGGGCGATTTCTTCCAGGAGCGGATCGCCTGTTACGATCAGAAATTCTTCCCAGGCGCCTTTGGCCATTTTTAGCTCGCTGGCCCTGGTGTCCATCATTTTCTTGAAGGCCTTGTCGGCCGCGCCCCGGGAGTTGGTAATAATATCCAATTTTTCTGTCAACATGCCATAATTTTGAGATAGCAGCGCTATGCCTTTGGCTGCCCTTTCTAATGGCAGGACTTCCGTGATCTGGGCATAAGTGAGTTCTTTTTTGGATATTTGTTCGATGATTTCGGATAACGGCCGAAGTTTTCCTGTTATATTAAGGGTCTCTATTCCCAATTTTCTAAATTTTTTCTGCACCGCCGGCATTTGTAATTTGTCGAGCCCTTTAGCCAGTTTGGTGAAACTTTCTTCCTGCTGACCGGTGACGGCGGTCAGAGTAGATAAGGCAGCGCCAATTTCTTCTAATGTTTGATCGGCCATTTTGCCCGGGCCAGCGATTTTACCAATGCCCGCGGCCAGTTGGGTATAATTAATGACCCCGGTTTTAACAACGCCGAACATTACATCCGAAACATAGGCCGCCCGTTCGGCTTTCATTCCGTAAGCGTCCATGACAGTTACCATTAATCCCGCCGCTGTTTTGGCGTCTGTCATACCCCCGACGGCCGCTTTACCAGCCACCTCCAGGACTTTCAGTCCTTTGGCTCCCATTCCTAACCCCGATTGAATATCATAACCGGCGTCAGCCAGGATCACGGCCGCTTGGGGAATGTCCCGCGTCATGGCCAAAATCCCCTCCTGGATGGCCGGCAAGTCTTTTTCCTGCTCACCCCATAAAAGGGTGTTTATATTGGCTATGGCCGTCTCAAACTCGGCAGCCTCTTTGGCCGCAAAGGTGGCGAAGGCCACGGCCATGGCTCCAGCGGCCGCCGTAACCAGGCCAATGCTCTTGGTCAGCCTGGCCGCTCTGCCGCCCAGACCGCCGAAAGAGCGGTCGAGTGTGCCGATGGATTTATCAACGTCCCTGAACACCCGGGAGGCCTTATCTTCGGCGTTGATGATCATTTTTATGATTTTTGATTCAGTGGCCATTTATGATTTTTCCTGTTTTTTTTCCCGCTCTTCGTAGAAAAGGCCCCAGCCTTCCAGCTCCAGCGGCGTCAGTCGGGGCCCGAATATGTCGGGATCAAGCTCGTAAATTCCTTTCTGCTGGCGATCCGCAAATTGAAATAAAGTTCTTAAGTTCGGGTCCCGGCGGAACCTTAATTCAATTTTTTTTTTGTCTCCGGCCCCGTGCCGGTGAGCTCAAAAATTTCGGTGGATAATTTCACCAGCACGCCCGGATAATATTTGGCCAGGTGGGCCACATCAGCTTCTTCCATTTTTGGGACGACGCAGCCGGCCAGCACGGAAAAAAAGTGCAGCCTGGCGATTTCGTTCATGTGCTTCATATCCTCCAGCGGGCCTTTAACGTCGTCCGGTTTCCCCGAGGCCATGGCCTCGGCCATGCCGACTATAACATTCTGAATGACCTGGCCGGCTTCGTCTTTGGCCATCATCATTTCACCCAGGGACAGCCCGCGGACAATAATAAAAAGGTCTTCTTTCGAGTCCGCCGGCAGATCGTACATTTCTTTCAGCTCGTTTACCCTGACCTTTTTTGTCCGGTATTTCACATTCCGATCAAGTTTGGTAAAATCAACGTCCATGATTTTTCCCCTTTTCTATTTTTTTATAAAATTATTTATCGATCCCCGCCACCTCGGTGACTATGGTGACGGCGGCCGACATAATCCCGTCCACAGGGTATTCGTCCATTATCTGCACGCGCCCGCAAAAGAGCACGTAATCGCTCTTTGTTTTGTCGGCAAACCATCTGAACCACCTGACGTCCCCCTCTGCCTGCTTGATTAATGAGTTTGTCCTCTCGTCCATCAGGATCTTAAACGAGCCGTCACCTAAAGCCTCGTTGCTGACTTTTCTGGTGGCGTCGTAGGTTTTTTCTTCGGTCGGCGAATAGGTTTTTCTGGACGGCTTGACATCCGACACGTCGTCCATTTTCACAAACACCGGGTTGTAATATTCCGCATACACCGGCCTGCTTACATCGGCCGTATGACAGAGGGCCAGGGCCACGCCCAGCTCAATTTTTTGGTCGTCATTGGTCACCGGCGGGATGTAAAACCAGCCCGGGTAATAGGACAGCTCTCTGTGCTGCTCCGGCACGCCCTTAATTTCCGTGGCCAATACTTTGGCGGGCGTCAAACTGCTGAACCACACCTGCCATAATTCGTCCGAGCCCACCGGCACATACGGCGGACCGCCGTCGGCGCCCCTGTCGTTTGAAAATCCCGTGTGCGTCGTCCCGGCCGTGGCCACGGCCGTGCCGTTGGCGGACACATTAATCGAATATTTTATGTGCGATGATCCGCCCCTGGCTACGGCCAGATCAAGGCTTTCGGTCACCGTAACTTCAACCCCGGCGATAATGGCTACCCCGGCCGCAATATCAATTTTATCATTGGTCAGCGATACGGCCGGAACGGCTTTGCAGCCGCTCTTCAGGCCGTCAATGGCGATGACGGCCCTCTGGTCTACGCCGTTCACGTTTTCCGCTCTGGAAAACAGACGCCCGGCCGTGACTTCGTAATGCTGAGTGTTGGCCTGCTTGGTCATGGCCTCAAAAGTGTACAGGGTCCCTCCGGCCTCCATCTGCAGTTTTCCGCCTGATCCTCTTTTATACATAATTTAATCTCCTTTTTTTATAAAGGGTTGCCGTAATTTATAGTCAGGTTGATGTCGACCACGAACTCCGGATAATATAGCGCGTCATTATTTTCAACCGAAAATTCCAGGCCAAAATCGACCGGCGAAAAATACCTTTTTATGTAGTCCATCACCAGCCGGGCCATTTTTTCCGCTTTGTACGGCCCCGTAAATTCAGTTACCGGGCCGACAATTAATTGAGTTTCATCGCTGATCAGGCATCTTAAAATGAACCCCCGTTTATTTTCGGCGCTGTCGGCCGTTATCTGTTCCTCGTCCCAGTTCTGCGAACGGATGAACAGGGCAGGGTAATTGGCCGCGGCCGGGGGATTGTCAGAATTAATGCCCATAAAAATTTTCAGGACGGCCTCATCAAAAGTGTCAAAAAGGTAATCAGCCAGCGACGTGCAGACAATTGTGCCGCTGGCGGGCGTGTATGCGCCGGAAACGGCCGTATTGATTGAGATGGCGTCATCGTCGATCTTTACCACCAGTCGCCTGACGCCGTTCAGGGCCTCAAAGCCGCCGCCGGCACAACCGGCGACAGTAACCAGATCGCCGCTTTTAAGCCCGTGGTTCAGAATAATCAATTCGGCCGACCCGGCGCATTGTGTGGCCTGGCCTATAATTTTTGCTTCCGGGAAAATTACCGCGTTTTTCAGCTTATGAATAATCTGCTTTAAGTCGCTGCGGCTCTCGATATATAGCTGTCCGCCGGCGCTTTCCGACATTGTTAATACCTCCCTCCGACTTTGGCCGCGCCGATAACGCGCTGCCGAATGTTATTGTATATATTGTCCTTTTCAGCTTCGTATACCGGCCCGATAATTTCCCTGACCGGGACTTTTAATGATTTGCCGGTTTCGGCGCCAAAAGCCCGGCCGCGCGGAACACCCGCCGCGCGCATAACTTGGGCCATCCACCCCGACTTCGCGGGGGTCATCCGAATACGGTACCCCGCGGCGTGTTTTTCGGCCCATCGGTCAAGCCGGCCGGTAATAAAGCCGATTTCCGATGATGTTTTGGCGGCCGCAGATTTTACTTTGTAGCGCATAGCCGACCGGAATCGCAACAAAGGGGACCTGTTTCCCGGCCGCTTCAGGCCTTTGGCCCTGAGCCTGGTAAACGGTGCTTGTCGGGCAAAGGCTTGCCCGCCGGGCGCGGCGTCTTTCACTCCCCCCCGGGCCACTTTATTGACCCGGAAACTTTCTTTAAAAACTCCGTTCCGGACCGCTTTCGGAATGCGGTCCGCGCAGGCCTTCAGGTATGAATGAACGCCGTCCGTAACCCCGTTAACGCTTATCAGGTTAGCCATTTATTCTCAGGTCCCTTGTCAGCACAACTTCGTGCATGCCGAAATCGGCTGATTTTATTTTTATGACCGTCCAGGTCTCGGCGAACCCGGACGGGTTGACGGCCTTAATCACATTGCCGTAGCCGACTCCGGTCGCGTCGGCCACGCCGATATAGCCCAGGGCCGACGCCGATAAAGCGTCTCCCCGCTCATCGTCGTCGAGGTCCGCCTCTCTGTCAATGACCATATTGATAGGGATGGCTTCCCCGCCGACCGCCGTCGCAAAGGTCACGGCTTCGGCGAATTCGTTAATATTAAGATAAACCGTCGTATCGGCAATAATCTGGCTTTTTAGACTCATAATAATTTAATCCATTTAGTTATAAGACATATACACTGAAAATTGAAATATGATTAAATTTGAGGTCCGTCTTTAAGGCCTCCGGATATAAATTTTTATCGCGCCCGTGGCGCCAGCCACGCTGTTGCCTGTAATGGCCAGGGTTAGCGTGCCCGAGACCCAGACCTCGACAAAATTGGTCCCGTCCGGTTTAGGGATGGCAATCTCGCTGTCGGCCGTGTCCCTGTTGGCCAGGACGCCGCCCATGACATCCGCCCCGTCCGAATTTTTCAAAGTAATGCCATAATTATCGGTCGGGGCCGTGTCCCCGGGATTGGTCACCACCTGTATCACATAACCGTCTATCGAGCGGTTGCTGGCCGTGGCGATTAATGCTCCGTTCGGGTCGGCCTGCCAGGCAAAGGTCAAACACTCGACTTTTGTAGTGCAATCGGCCCAGGTCTGGGTGATTGATTCGGCGGCATACCCCAAAGGGGCGGCCGCCAATAAAACAGCTATAACTATAACGAAAAGAAAAAACTTTTTTATCATATGGTCTCCTTTTTAGGCGTCAGCATCCGGCCAATCAGTTGCTGCCGGGTATGTCGCTTTTATTATCCAGTTGGTGCCATCAATACATTCTATAGTCACGGTATCACCAATACTGGAAGAATGAATCCTGTCGCCTGCTGAATCCGTAGCCCCTAAAATCTTATCCGAGGCCTCCGGGTCAATATAAAGTTCGGAAATGTCTGCAACTACAAAAGTATACCAACATCCAATTGCTGTTGATGCTTCAGGCAGATCAAATTCCGAGGCTTCCGAGTTATAAAAGGTCGTACCCGACATGGCGATGGTGACCGTATAAGGATTGGCGCTCAAGGCATCTACCACGTCATGTTTCACGCCCACTAGTTCAGTAGCCCCGTCACCGATAATCTGAGCGCCGTTAACCGTTAAAGAGCCCTCCTGAATAACAGCCCCGTCATAGCTGACTTTATACATATCATCGCCATTGCCGGCTGTGCCGTTCGAGGCATCCTGACAGAGAATAAATCCGTTGTGGGCGTCGGCGTCGGCTTCGGTTGCCAGCCTCAGCTGATACATAACATTGGTCTGTCCTTCGGAATCATCATAAACAGTTATTACGCCCGCGCCCGCGGCATAGTCGGTGGCATTGGAAACGATACTCAAAAAATCGTCATTATTAGAAAATTTCACATCAATGTCGCCGTCAAGATAGGCCGCGCCGTTATTATCGCTTTCAGCATGAATAAGATAAGAATCCACGGTCGCTCCGGCGGCGTCCTTGATATAGAGACCTTTCCCTGAGATAGCGGCATCATCGGCAGTGGTGCCCCCAAGGGTAATATGAATAACATGTCCCGCTTCGGCCGTGGCCTCGCCATCGGAAAAAATATGAATAAATCCCTCACCCGCCGTACCAAGCCAAGGACCAAGATCGGCTACAATGCCCTGCCCGGTGTAACTGCCGGCAACATCGAATTTTATCCCGTCGGCGGCGACACCTTCATTATTAATATGAATAGCCGTATTGGTTAAGGTATCAAGATAAACCAGGGATTCACCCTCATTTACGGCTGCTTGAGCTTCGGCGTAGAGGGCCTTTCCTTCAACAGCCGTGCCGGCAGTGCCGGTGCCTTGCAGTTTAATTCTAATAGCCTGTCCAACTTCCTGAGTGGTATCGCCGTCGGTAAGAATATCAATAAAGCCCTCACCCGCAGTGCCAAGCCAGGGGCCGAGATCGGCTACAATGCCCTGGCCGGTGTAAGAGTCGGCCACATCGAATTTTATCCCGTCTCCGGCAGCCACCAGGCCGTCAAACCAAATCCCGAGGCCGCCCTCGGTGTCAATATGGATAGATTCCGAGGCCGCAGCCGTGGAATCATTATCCACAAATAATACACATCCACTAGTAGATGCCGTCTGCTCTATTACGGATAATACCGGCCCGGTGACGCTGGCCTGTGCCCGCTCAATATAAGTGGTGTCGTCCTCGTCCGTGTTAATCTCCAGTTTGCCGTCGTCAAGCTGCACATCGCCTGTGGTAACGGTTATCACGTCGGTATCAGCCACACCGCTCATAATCATAATCCCGTCTTTAGAAACCGTGAAATCAGTCCCTGTGCCGACACACTCAATGTAATAAGTTGATGTGTCGGGAATGCCGGCGCTATCAAGATATATCATGGCCCCGCCCGCTATCAGGGCGTCGGCCTGAATGGCGAGTATATTGGCCGTGGTAACACTGTCGGCTACAATAGAGATTGTCCCGGCCGTGGTGGCCCCGTCTACGATTTTTATGACATTACCGGAGAGTCTGGTCCCGGCGGCCGAAATATCCAGAATGTCAGATGTGGTTAAGGCGTCATTGACCAGGGTAACCAGGTCCCCTTCGGCCGTATCGGTTATACTGAGCTGCCCACCGGCCAGAGTCAGGTCAACCGTGGCCGGTAAATTTACGGCTGTGGCCGAACCCCCAAGGGTTATAGCGCCGTCACCTGAAGCCGTGCCGATACCGACACCGCCTGTTCCCGTGCCGTCAAGGGTTAGGGTTGTGTCCCCCATATTAGCTACTATGGCGTCCTGGGCAATGGCCGTGGCGCTGATAGTACCACCGCAGGTTATATCCCCGGTAGTCTCTATTGTGCCGTCTCCGGCATCAAGCGCCGTGCATACAACCGCCCCGGCCTCATCAACATCAAAATGAGTATAATTAATTAAACCGGTAGTCCCCAATATCGCATTATCGGCCACACTGAGGGCGTTGGTGTAATTGCCGGCGGTAATATCAATGGCCGTGGTTACGGCCTCGTCAGGTGACAGAGTTATTGCCCCAGTGGCGGTTAGCTGTAGGTTGTGGGCCGTAACCACCAGATCTTCTCCGGCGGCATCGCCCGAATGCAAATCAATGGTAAGGGCACTTGATGCCGCTGTGGTAATAACGCCGGCGGCCACAAAATCCAGGCTGTTAATGTCAAGGACAGTGCCCTGAATAGTAATGGCCCCGAGGTTCCCGTCGTCATCAATAATAATAGCGCCGGTAGTCCCGGAAACATCGAATTCGGTAAAATTAATTACCCCGGCCGCGCCGATAATGATATTATCACCGATATTAAGGGCGTTGGTTATGCCCGCGTCCGAGGCGTCTATAGCGTCAACAATAGTTGCCTCCGATCCGGAAGTGTTAAATTTCAGGGCGTCGGTTACGGCCTGGCTGCCCGCCTCGGCATCAATTTCCAGCCCTATGGCCTGCGTGCCGGCAAAGGTGTTGGCAATTATGACTTTTCGGGCGGTAACGGATAGATCAATCTCGATATCCCCGGAGGCATCGCCGGTTATCGTGCTGCCGGCCGTGTAGGCGCTGTCGAGGGTATCGGCGGCCGCCCCGGCAATAAGAGATGTGGCCGTGCCCTGATCGTCCTTAAAATACAGGGTCATAGTATTAGCGTCGTCGTAGACATAAAATGAGCCGCAATCCGTATCGGGCGTATCGACTGGTGAATCCAATTGCCAGAGGGTCGCGCCGTAGCGGAGTTGCTCAAGTGTCTGCGGCAGAGCGATTCCGGCAGTAATCAGCACGACCGCAACGATAATCCAATAAAATAACGTTAATTTCGTAAATATTTTCATTTTTTCCAATCCTCCTGTTTCCTGATACATTTCCTGATAATCGGTTAATTATTCACCGTCATGGTTTCAACAATTTTTACCGTGCACGGGGAAGGGCTCCGTATCTCCCAATTTTTATCCTCGTCTATTTCGGGAATAATATTATAAATATATTCCCACAGCTCATAATTGCTTACCCTGCCTTGGCCCTGTTGGCGGCGCACCTCATACCGGTCCCAGAGTTTCAGGACTTGCTTGACATGCTCTTTCGGGACCTTGAACTCCAGGAGACCCTGAAGATCGCCCGGGCCGGCGTAGAGCTTAGTCGCCGGCAAGACCGGCGAGCCTTTATTGGCCGAGGGGCCCAAAGGACCCCTCGGCGATGGCAGCGCCGCAGATCTTCGTCCAGGTCGTGTTGCCGCTGTTTTCTTCTTTCCCTTATCCAATATTCCCCTCCAAGTCTGAATAATATGTTGTGTGTGTCCCGGGAGAGCCCGGAGTCTCTTTTCCCGGAAAGACACAACATATAGCAGAATTAGAATTGTCGAATAGTTGGATCCTTATTTCGGATAATGAATGCTGTTTCAGTTTTTATTCGTCAACTGGCGCCGTGGTGGCAGCCAGGTTTTGGATCATGCTCACGTAATTGCGGGCGCCCACTTCGACATCGTAGGCGATCCTGTACTGGGCGGCTATCTGTGCGTTAAGGTAAGCCTGGGTGGTCATGCCCAATGAAACATATTCGAACCGCATTTTCCATTTCCTTATAAACTGGCTTTTCGGGTCGCCATAATACCAGGCCGTGGACGACAGGTCGTCCATCAGCGGCGATGACAGCAACCTTTCAACTGGAATATGGAACCTCCCCTCGGGGCCCCAGTTACTGACTTCATTCCGGACACCCGGCACATACTGGGAATTCAATGTTTTGGAAATTTTTCCGACCAACGCGTTGGGACATAAAATGATGGTCTGCGATCTGTCGGGGGCCCCGATTCTCTCCCCGTTATCATCTTTCATCCCCGACAGCCGCATCCGGGCGTTTTCCAAATCGGTCTCATCTTTGTATTGATTATTCTCGATTCTGGCACCGAGGGGGGCCCTGGCGCCGGGCGTGTTGGCCGTAGCGCTATAAAGCGCCGTGCCGACGCCATTGGGGCGATAAACATAAGGCTCTTTGGGAGAAGTCCCCGAGCCGTAATGGTCGGTTATCCTCTCCAATGTAAGCCGTTCGACCCGCCGGTAGACGAATTTGGTCAGATCGTTGACCATTAATATAAAATTAGCAATCTCGTTTTCCTGAATCGTCTCGGCCGTAAGGGTTAGTTTGCGACCGTTTTTCCTGTGTCGGATCTCGACTTTTTCTTCGCTGGCTGAGATTTCAGGGAAATCCTCTTTCTCCTTCACCTCGTCTTTCTTTGAGTCTGTTGTTGACATCCCCGCGATCGTAGTGACTTTTTTGGGATCGTCGATTTCCATAACCAGTTCCTGCCCGATTTTCGGTATTTCGTTATATCCTTTGTTAATCATGGCTATGACCAGGTTGCCGGTCATGATGGGAAATGCGCTGGTGGTAATCGTCCGCATGGCCCCCGACAGGTCGGGCATAGTCACTTCGACATTAACGTCCGCCAGGGCTTGCCAGAGCGCTTTAATGTCGCGGATGTCCGTCAGCTTCAGTTGGCCGCTTTGGGCCCCTTCCTCAATTTTTCGCATAAATTCGCCTGGCTCGTTCTGCGCCAGCGACCGCAGGTCATACAGCGATACCCCCCGCTGCGTCTGAATAGTCGAACGAATCAAATTTTCCATTTTCCATATCTCCTTTTTCTGAAATACTGATTTAAAAAATCACCACAGAGACACGGAGTTTTTATTATTTTTCTCTGTGTCTCCGTGGTTCATAATTGATTTAATTTCCGTCAGTCCATGTGCCGGATTCCATAATTGAACACCATCCATCGGCATCCTCGGCAAATAAATGCACACAATCGCCGGCGCCGCTGGCGGAAGTAAGTTTATCCCCGTCGGTCAGTTGCGCTCCGGCCAATCTGATTTTATCGGCGTCAGCCGGATCGACATGGATGGCATTTCCCCCGGTACTCATAACGAATAGGTCCATGCCCGGCTTTACGGGCGGCAGAATAACTGTCCCGGCGGACGTAATTAATACTAATGTTCCGCCGTAGCAATCCGTCTCGATCAGGGTTATATTGCCCGCCGATGAAATCACCCGCCGGCCCTTGCGGAGGACATCGATCGACCGCTTAAGGCCCCAGAAGGTATTCTGCGGGTTGAAGGTAACGAAGGCCTCTGGCTGGTCCCGGATAGCGGTATCCTCTTCGTGCGGGTAATGGCTGCAGCTCACACTTATAGCCACAGCGTAATCGCCGGCGCCGTAAGTCAGTTTCTGGGAATCCGAGGCCGTCAGGGTAAAGGTATCGCCGAGGGCCAAGGCCCTGGCCGCATCAATCGGAAATTCAAACACATCGTCAGGATGAAGGCTGTAAAAATTGATATATCTTTCCGCCGTCAGCTCGCCCCGGCCCGTGGCTTTCTGCTCTTCCTTGCTGATGGCCAGCATATAACGGCTGTCGGCCACCGCGGATACAGGCACAAAATACCCCGTCGTTTTATCAAAACAGGATAATTCCCCAACTTTAATGGTTTGCGAGGCCCCGGCCTGGACCAGGCCCAGAAAGGTATCTCCGCCGCCGCCGTTTTTTGAATAACGAAACGGATCTTTATTGATTGGCGCCATATTTTTT
>Ga0114925_10000683_pt1 | contig 15737 bp, 25 predicted proteins | sample SumtaG_2_FD_87287 | JGI IMG/M metagenome (GOLD analysis project Ga0114925, IMG submission 87287) | Deep subsurface microbial communities from Indian Ocean to uncover new lineages of life (NeLLi) - Sumatra_00607 metaG | ecosystem: Environmental > Aquatic > Marine > Oceanic > Sediment | place... | reverse complement strand
GCCTTCAGCGCCTTCAACACCTTCAACACCTTCAGCGCCTTCAACACCTTCAACACCTTCAGCGCCTTCAACACCTTCAGCGCCTTCAGCGCCTTCAACACCTTCAGCGCCTTCAGGAGAAACATCAGAATCTACTTCCACTCCAAAACCTTGTTTAATTACCGATAAAGCCACAGATTCTGACAACTCTGAATATTCTTTACCTGCTATTAAACTTATATGAGGCAGATGCGGAGCCACATCTGCCCATAATGAACTTTTAAGCATTTTAATTTTCATAAATATTATACTCCCGGTTTAATTTCTGGATTATTTTCAGCTGTGATAATTATAGTTGCTCCTGATGCTGAAAAATTAGTAGAAACAATTCTTGCTACTACATATCTTTTTGCTGTAATAAAACCAACTGAATCTAAAACAGCTCCTAAAACAGCTGCTGCCCCAACAGAAACACTAGCAGAAGCTGGGATTAAATTATTGCCAGACAATAAAGTGCTAGATGAAGGACTAAAACTATCTGTATCTGATGCATGTATTTCAAGAGCATAATCGCCATCAGCATAGATGGTAGAAAAAACATTTAATTTTACTCCACCATCATAATCAGCAACATCTAATTGAATAGAATCTGTATTTGTATCACTTGCTATTGCAGAATTCATCAGTATTTTTGGAACCAATTTATTTCTTATATCTCTTCCAGGCATAGCGTATCCTCCTTTTAATTTGGTTGCTCATCTTTAAAGAATGAGCAACCAATAATTTATAGTTATTTAAAACTATACAGCTAATTTCATGATTTTAAAAGATTCATAGTTGGTTACTGCTCCACCAACTCTTTTTGTTACATAGAATCTAATAAAAGGTTTATTTGTATAAGGATCTCTAAGAACTCTCATCCCTATACGATCAGCAATTGTATAACCTTCTCTAAAATCACCATATGCTACTGACAAAGCATCCGCTGCAATTGCTGGCATATCATCAGCAAAAGTAACAGGAGCACCTAACAATGTCTTACCGGTTCCTGTTGCAATGATAGCAGGATTAATTAAATAAGCTCCTTGTCCACTTTTAAGTGTCATCACTCGACCAAAACTTGCTCTTTTCATTAACCAATTCGCGTTAGGCTGATAGATTTCTTTTAAAGCATTTTGATGTAGAATAAAATCATCTCCATCAAAACCTCCAGCGATTCCTGTATTAATCTGTTCTACTTTGCCTCTTTCATAAGTTCCATTTACTGCCCATGCAGCATAAGATAACAATCCTTTAGGTTTGCCAGCACCATCACCAACAACAAAAGCTGTATTTTCTACACGACCAAGCTTTGCAGAAACTTTTCTGATCAACCAATCATCTACATTAAAAGAAGTATCATCTAACATCTTCTGAGTTGCTTTTGGTTGAGCATATTGCTCATGAGTATGAATTGTTAGTTTTCCTACTTTTCCGTTATCAGTATCTGGTCTATCTTCAACCTCATCAACCCAACCTCCACTACTGAATTCTTCATCATCTATTACATATTCGATAGATTCAGAACCAATAGGTTCAACTGTTGCAAGACCTCTAATCGGAGAAGTTTCAAAAGTTTTTGTTAGAATTCTATTACTAAACTGAGGTCTAACAAAAATACCACCATTAGGATCGTTGCCAACCATCAAACTTTTCATTTCTAAAGCTTTGGCATCAACCCAGCCAGCATCAGAATCTTTGTAAGTAGCTTTAGCAATATAATTCACTATCTCAGTTTTTGATGCATCTGTTAATTCAACCCCAGATCTCAAATACTTAACAAAATCTTTACGAACTTCCTGATTCTCATCATTTGTTTCAGCACCAGGCAATCTATTAATCTGTTTCAAGATATTGCTAATATCTGTTTTTTGTGATTCTATTGCTACTTTTTGTGCTTCTGTTGCTTCCTTCATAGCATTAACTTCTTCCATACCAGTTGTAATCTGGTCGGTTAAAGCTGTCATACTTGCTGAATTAGTATCTTGGTTTTTCTCTAATGCATTTTGAAATTTATCAACATTAGTAGCAACCTCTTCGACTTTATCTTGAATTACTTTTAATTCTTCTGACATGTTAATCCTCCTTCTTGTTTATATTTTCATTTATTTTATTTAATGTAGCCAAAATTCGAGATGTTTCCGGATACGACTTACTCGTATCCACAGGTTTGCCCTGTTTGATCGCGTCTCGCATTTTTGCCATAATTCCTTCTATTTGATTATTAGTGAAACCGATACCTTTAAAACAATTATTTATATCTTTTAAGCTTTTTAAACTATCTATTTCTATTGAAAAACATCCATTTTCTTTATCTTTTTTAAACATCGATTTATAGCTTGTTATCTTAGATTCTGCCATTACAGGAATAGTTGATATTGTAACTTCATATAAATCAATATCTGTTAAATGTCTATTCCCCTCTTTATGATGAGCTTTTTTGGTTTTATATCCAAATGACATGCTTTTAATAGATCCTATTTTTATTTGTGGTATAACGCGACCTTTTACAAAATCATCGTCTTTAGGCAATTCCCCTTTAAAAGATAATCCATTTTTATCCGCTTTTAAATACGCTTTACCTACAGGAAGATCCCAATCATGATTCCATAAAATTGATCTTTCATCAGGATTATCAAGCAATGTTAATTCTTTTAATGTTCTATCAAAAGCACCTTCACAAACAATATCTCCAACTCTATCTACAGAATTAAAAACTGAAACATAGCCTTCAAATGTAAAAATATTATCATCTTCATCATCAAAACTTTTTATTTCGAGATTTGCATCAAATGTTTTTTTCTCTAAATTTAAACCACCTTTAGTTTCAAAATTCGTAAACATTTTTATTTCATTTGAATCGTCATCTAAAATTTTATCTACTATTCCATATGCCAGAGCTTCTTCTGCATTTAACCATAAATCTCTATCCATATCTGCACGGATAGTCTTTTTATCTTTCCCGGTATTTTTAGATAAAATATCTAAGATTTGTTCGTTGAGTCTTTTAGCAAAATTTATTCTTATCTCTGCATCTTCTATCTGACCAAATGCAACAGTTGACACTTGATGTAACAATACATTTGCATTTTTACCTATAAATCTTTTGCCCTTAGCTCCGTTAGATAACAACACAGCAGCACAACTAGCCGCCATTCCAAGACAATGAGTTTCAATATCTGTCTCTATATTATCCATAGAATCTATAATAGCCATGAGATCAGTTACTTGGCCACCCGGACTATTGATATACATTTTAATTATTGATTCTAATGGATCTAACCCAAATGCTTTACGTCTTTCATCCTCTTCAGGATCATTACCAAAAACATTTTCATAGAATAACAAATGAGCTAAAATATTACTAGATAACGCTTGATTAAATTCATTAAAAACAAAAATTGGAAGACTTAATTCTCTGGCAAATACATCTTCAGTTTCATCGGCTTTTTCAAAAAGAATAAAAGATATATCGTTATCTTTCAACCATTTTTTAGCTTCTTTTGCTGTCCATTTTTTTACTGGAAATCTCAGCGACTGAGCAACTGGAACTTCTTTATCATCTTTTTCTATAATAAACCAAACAACAGAAATGCTCTTAGGTATTTTAACGCCTTGAATTTTAGCATCCCCAGATCCTTCTGTTCGTCTCACCCTAATGGGATCTAAAGAATCAGGATCCTTTAACCGTGCCGCGTGTTCATTTTTGAAAGGCATAATTTACTCCTTTTAAAATCCTAATCAATAAAAAAAGCCTATATATACACATATAAATGGCAAGCTGCCACCGTTTAGCGCATATATAGGCTTCTATATTTGAGTGTCCTATATAATTATTTAAAACTTTTATTTGTTCCTATGTTGCCCTTGCTCGTGCCACCCTTAAAAAAATTAAAAGTTAGCGAGATATTTCCCGACTTTTCATTATCTTTATAATCATGATACAATGATATGAATTCTTTTATAGCATCTTCTAGAGTAGAGTTCCCCATCAAACTATTCCTATATTTTATTATATCCCAAATTAATTATAAAATCAAATTTAAATTTAAGCTTCTACTATATTTTCTAAACTTTCAGTTATTTTATTAGGTATTATTAAGTCCCTATAAGTCTTTTTCTTTTGAGTCCCATCTACTAACGTATAATCAATATCGATATTAAGCTTATCACCAGTAGTTTCTGTTTCTATTAAAGATATTTCAAAAAATCCGTCAATATCTGTTTGAACTGTTTTGTCTACAGAAATTAAATTGTTCGATCTAAAGAATGGTTTATCTAGATACCCTCTAATTACAGCACTCTCAACATCTACACTAACATCTGTTATAGTTCCAAAAACTATACATTCATTTTCTTCTATTGTAACATTTAAATCATAAGTTAAATCTACATCTTCAACTTCAGGAGTTGTTGATCCATCATCTGAATGTAAATATAATTTATATCCTATTAATGACGAACCTGTTATTACTAAACTAGAAAGATTTGTATTTATATCTGATATCGTATTTGTTTCATTATAATTACTACTATCTGCCCAAATAGAACCATTCCAATATTTGTCCTGACCACCTTCTGTTATCACACCTCTTATTTCATCACTGCCAGTAGCTATAATATTTGAACTAAAAGAATTAATATCGCTCATTCTTATTGTACTCTTAGGAGATATTGTCGGGTTATCTATAGGGAAAGATGTACCTGTTCCGGGCAAAACAGTTGTTGCATTGCCTGAATTCCATCTAAAAGCTACCTCTGCACTTGTTAATTCTCTAGAGTATATGACGCACATATCTGCTACACTACCGGGTTGCATAGCATTATTAGATCCATCTCTACCAGATATTTGTAAAGATGCTGTATTAGACATTGAACCTGTTAAATCATCCGTAAAAATAGAATTTGTTATTAAAACATTATCTACATATAATTTAAAACCTGAATTTAATTTAGTTCCATCATATGTGGCAACAATATGATGCCAATTACCATCATTATCTGTAGTAACAACTTCTCTTCCCTGTCTCTTGCCGTTATCATCTCTAAAAATAGATCTTATCTTACCTGCAGATACATTAATAGCATATCCCTGAAACTGTCCACTATTTATTTGTTTTCCCCATATTTGTTGGCTTAAAGTAGATGTAAATTTAAACCAACATTCTATTGAGAAAGCACTTGATCCATCAAAATCACCAAAATCATTTAAGCTTATCCATCCCGATCCATTACCTTCAATAGCATAATCAATTATACCAGTAGTCCAAGCTGTAATATCTAAACCTCCTTGAAATGCTCCATGTCTACCATTACCTGAACTATCTATTGCAACAACACCTTGATTTTCATCTAATTTTAAATATGTATAAGCTGCCCCTGGGATTACGGATGCTACTAATTTAGCAACACCACCACTAATTTCTATTTTAGTATTATCATAATTATAATTTGTGTCTGTATCAAAAGGATATTGTACTGAAATTGTCATTTTTTTAATCCTTTCATTTTTAAAATATTCCCATCACCAAATTACATCTACAATTTATAATATTTCCAGCACTTCCGTTAGGATCCCCCGGAAATCTCAAAGCCTCACCACCAACAATAAAAACTCCGTCTAATCCTCTACGCTGACCATTGGCTGCTGCATGTGCCATTCTCACTCTTTCATCACCAGCAGTAATCCAAAAATCATTTAAGACAGTGGCCAATGCAACCCCATCTAAAACAACATCATTGCTTTGCAAAATTTCTTCTTCAATATCTTTTGTTAGTTCTGCTGATGTTTGAACCTCAGACATAGAAATCGTAGTGGCTCGTCCAGGAACTTTTTCATTCAAATTCTTGCGTGTTTCTTTTGCTATTGCAATATTCGTTATTTCTATATCTTTTTCTATTAAACTAGATATACTTTTTGCCAATTCTTTTGCTATTAAAATATTAGTTGTTTGCAATATTAAATCGCTACGCAGATTACTCAATGATCTTAATCGTTTTGTTATAGTGGTATTTACAAGAGCATTTATTTCAGGAGATACTTGTTCTTCAAAACTTTCTCTGATATTAAATTTAAAATCATTGGCAGTCTTATTATAATTAAACATTAATAAAGCGATAAGTTCAGCTTTATAATCTTCAGTATTTACGACTTGACCGGAAGCAATATATTCTTGTTCAAAATCAGCATTTATTTTTCTTAAAAATGGTTTGATTTGCCTAAACAATCGCAACTCATTTTTCATCTTTTTTGATATATCTTCTACAGAAATATCATCTAGTTCATCTTTTGTTTTGGCTACTGGCATACCATTCTACTCTTTTTTTAAAAAATCACATATAGCTTTAAATATATAATCTTTTGATTGTTGATAAAGTGGCAATTGATCATAAGAGACAAAACAAGGATGTTCTTTTTTTTCAGGATCTTTTATATCGCCATACTTCCAACCATCTGCTGCTTTTTCTTTTAACCAACTATTATGAGAATCTGATGGTGAAGTATTCTCATTCTCTAAATGAAATTCAACACCCTTGATAGCACTTTTTTGTTGCCATTCAGGAGCATCTAACCATGATGGTTGCGACATGTCTCCTAAAGACTCACAATAAGATTTGTTTACTTCATGACACAATTTTGCTATATCTTCAACGCGCATCCTAAATCCTCCTCTACTTTTTCTGCTGTAATTTCTACAATTCGATTATCTTTATTTTTAAAATGAATTAAATATTCCGGATATTTTTCTTTGCTTTCAATATTAATATTTGTTTTTTTAAATAGATTAGAATAACAATAAATATTTATCACTATCATTCTACGAAACGGATCGTCTATAACACTATAATCTATAACTTTTATTCTAGACAAAAAATCATCTAAACCACCTCTTAAAAGAATTAATAAGTCTAGACGGAACCATCCTAATCTATCCTTATCTATCTCTAGTTTTGATTCATCTTTAGTTAGATCCATCACTCACCTCATACAAATTTTCACCATTCTTATACTTAATATTCTCAACAGCTTTTTTAAAATTCATAGATTTCTTTCCGTCTATTATTTGAGCAGAAGCACCAACAGGAACTAAATTTATTGGTTGATAAACAGTGTCTCCTCCTTCAATTTCAATTTCATAATTAAGTTGTTTTCTGGCTTCATTTAAAGTAATAACACCTTTTTCTTTCTGATCTAAGACGCCTGCAATATGTCGTTCTTTTAATGCTTGAACATCAAAAATACTAAACCATAATGTTTCTTTTGTTGGATCAAGTCCATATCTAGGAAATAAAAATAAAGCCATTTCATTAAAGATTTTTTCTATCAATGGAATGACTGCATTATCATATAATCCCAATGTGGCTTGAAACATATTAGAAAATTTCTGATTCTCTGTGCTTATTAAGGGCAACGGTATCTTTAATCTTATAAAAATAGATTTCGCTATTTCTTTCTTTAAATCTTTAAAATCCATATCCTTTAAAGATTTTGAGAGTTCTTTAAAATCAAAAATTCCACCGTCTAATAAAAATATTCTTCCAGCATTTACGTCACCTGCATAATCAGCATTTACTTGTGCTTTTAAATCGTCTCTTACGTCCGCAGTAAGTTTTTTATCTGACATTAAAATACCAGCAGACCGTACGCCTTTCTTTAATATACTTAAATTATGTTTATTAGAACTGAAATATTGTTCTATTTCAAGATAAATAGCGTTTAAACGAGATAACCCGCGGAATCTATTGTAATAATCATCGCCAAAATCTCGAATAGGCCATAATTCTAAGTTTTTTTCTTTATTAACATATCTAAAACGTCCATTTTCTTCTATCCTATCAAATCTAACGCTAATATTTTGAGATTGATAAAGATAATAATCTACAAACATATCTTTAAGAGAAGAAAACGGTGTTATATAAACAGGATTGATCGATACAAGTTCTAAAGGTTTCCGGTTTATATCACCTGTTGCTACAAAAAAAGCGTTCCCGTTCATTAAAAAAAATCTTATAATCGATCCTAATAATTCCGCTCTTGTTTGATCAGAATTTGGAAGAGTTAGTAAATCTAGCAAAGCACTCTCAGATGTAAATTCTTTAGTTTTTGGATCATATATTAAAGGTTTAATGGCTTGGAATTCATCGCCAATCATATCAATACCAGTAGCTACTGGCGAGATAACTCTATAATAAAATTGAGCTAACAATAAACTTACATTATAATCATTGCCCAGCCCAGAAAGAGAAGGTTTTAATGCATCGCGAATATCAAAAGTTTTAACTTCACTTACTAAAGCTGAATTTCTTTTATTTTTTGATTTTAACCAATTAAAATTCATTAATTTCGTCTTAATTAATGTTATATTTATAATACAGTCAGAGTGACTTCTTGATAATCTAGCACTTTGCCTTTGAACCAATAACGTACTCCATCTATGCCATGGTTAAAAGCATCAATTGGAACATTGGTATAATTTCCAGTATAATTTCCTACGGAATCTTTTTCTTTTTTATATTTATAATTATTAAATTCTTTTTTTAAGTTTGGAGACCCAACAACATGTATTTTATAACGTTTCAAAGCACTTATGCCAGCCTCAACAGAACCCTTTGGTTTTGGTAGACCAACTATATCATAACCTTTATCTTTTAATTCGTCAATACTTTTCGGTTCTGCCCCATCGCCAAATATTTCTTCATCTGTAATCTCTAATTCTTGGAACTCTTTATCAATAGACATTTTATCCGAATTATCTGTTACATTAACCAATCCTGTCTTATAAAACATTTCTCGTAAATATATATCACCATGAGCAATACAACATTCAATCGCTGCCGACGGATGATTTGTAAAACCAAAATCTAAACCTATACCATAATGACTTCGTTCTTCTTCTTTAGGGAATATAGGAGCCTCAAATATTTCTGGGAATATGAGACCTTCTACTCGCATACCCCACAACCCTAATAATTGCACATTATAATAATCAATGTCAATAGTTTTATAATTTTTATAGGTTTCTAAATTACTTAGAGAACAATATTTATTGCCCAAATAATTAGAATGTAAAATAATAGTATTAGGTTTTGTAGAGGAAACAAAACTAAAATTTCCGTCAGATTTTTCATAAGAAGTAGGGGGTGGAAAAAAATATTCATTAACCCAGCCGATCGCGTTTGTTGAGTTTAATGTCAGTATAAATTGTAACAAAGCACCCGGGACATTACTTCTTATTGACAAATCAGTAGTCCGATAATCTTCTAGAGTTATCTCATCGGCTTCTTCTGCCCATACAATATTCGGATCCTTTATAGATTTTAATCGGGTAGGTTTATCTAATCCTCTTGCTAGAATATGATTGCCATTTAGTTTGCAAAATATCTTTAAAGGGCTTACAGTAAATATAAAATATTGTTCTAAATTCCAATCTTCTACTACAGCTTTAATTGTTGCGTATTGAGATTCTTTTATATCGGCGTATATCTTGCGCAACAAGACGACTTTGCAATATTGTTCTGTCAGGATATGAAAAAGTATCTTTTGTGCAGCATTATACGATTTTCCGCTATCACGCGAACCGTATGAAATTATATATCTCTCTCGCTTAGTAAGGAGTTTAACAAAATTATTGTTAGCGTAGAGACGTGGGTGGGATATGTCTATGTCTATTTTATTCATTCTCTTTTAATCTTCTGTTACGGTTTCGATCACTGTCTTGTTGCCTCCACATGCAGGACACACTCTCGTAGTAGCACCTGTAACACAATGTCCAACATGAGATAAAAAACCATATCCGCTACAAGATGGACATACTATTTTTCTAGTAATTGTTTTCATTTTTTTCTCCGAAATTGCTTATTTCTGCATATATTACATAAAGAATTCTTTATTTTATTCGTGCTACCACATATCTTACATCTTAATTCTATTTCTTTTGGTTTCATTTGAGGTCTACTTGTTTCTTCAAAACGACCTCCAAATACGGTTGTGCCTTTAAATGATGGATAATCTGTCGCCGTATGTTCTGTGTTCACCCTAACCTTCCTTATTCTCTTTAATCAATCCCGGAAGTTCATGGATACTAAAAAATATATTTGCAATGCTGCCCTCTTTATTTACATAATCGGCTTGTAAAGTAGCAACTCTTAGGCGAACATCAGAAAACTTAAGATAATAATCTGTTACAATCATATCAATCCCTAAATAAGTAAATCTATCACCGATATCTCGAAAATCTTTAAAAGCTTGAATATCTTTTTTGTGTTCAGAATTTACTAAATTTTTTAAATCTTTTTCAGCTTGTTTTTTTCTTTTCCAGAACATAGTTACCTCTCTATACCATTTTTAGTTATATTATCTTAACAATTCCAATCTTTTTTTATCTTTTAAAGGAATTGGTCCCCATTCAGATTCTGATCCTTGACTTATTTCGTTTTTATATTCTATTAATTCGTTTAATAATTCCTCTACACATTTTTTTAAATTTTGTCCATAGTAAAAATGGTTTGTTTCTAAATCATCTATTGAAACAATATAACCCTCGCCTCGATTTCGTTTTATTGTTATATTAAATTCCATTTATCCTTCTTCCTTAATCATATCTCGATTTTTCACATACCATTCTTCTGTTTCTTTGGTTTTTTCTTGTAACCTTTTATCTAGTCTTTGAAGCGCATAGGATCTTACCAAAATATCTTTTTCTACAAGATACATAGGATCACATCTAAAACAACTAGAATCAAAAACAATAACATATATTATCTCATCACTCTTTATATGGATTTCTTCTATCAAACCATAAAGATAATCATCAATATTTTCACAAAAAATTGTATCACCAATTTGATATTTAGGTTCTAATTGCATGTTTATGCCTCCTCATCAAACTCTCTAAGCATATCTGCTATTACATTCAATGTTTCAGAAGCTAAACATTCTTTACATTGCTCATATGGAGGTTTCATATCGCATTCGCCATCACATTCATCTTTATCTGATAATTTTTCGAGTTTTTTAAGTCGTGTAAAGTAAAATTCCATTTATTTATCCTTGTCATTTATCTAATCATTTATTCATCTCAATTGATTCTCATATATATTGCCGACAATTTTTAATGAACCATTTATATCTAGAATTAAATCAGAAGCCCTACTAACCACAATATCTTTTTCAAACCATTTTTCATTAAAATATTTACACCTAACAATATCCCCTTCAAAAATTTCTATCTTTTGTTCATCCAGAAATTCTATTCCCATCATCAGAACTGAATCTTTTGTTTTTTCTCGGTTAAATCCGTTTAGTCCGCCAATACTATGAGCCTCAATCCAATTACTCAAATCTCTATTGTCACAATCTTTTGGACAAAGAAACATCTCTTGTTGATCTATATCCCAAGCTCTTAATCTATACATTCTCATTTTCCTCTAACAAGTTTGAATGCTCATATATATTCCCCACCACTTCCCAATACACAGGATTTACAGCTAAAGTATCAAAGCATGCATTAGAATCAACATTAAATCCGCCTTCTTCAAATAGTATAGGAGCGAAATGTTTTTTTATGGTTCTGTCCCTTTGAAACATTTCATCAATTTTTACGATATCACCTTCGAAAATCTTTTTGTTATTTTTGTCTAACAGCCCGGTGTATTGGAGAGGGATCATAGAAGTAAAATATTGATCTCGGTCAGTCGATTCCCCACTTACATTTACAAATCCACTACCATTAACAGCTAAAGTTAAACCATCAAATCCCATTTCTGCAGGCGAATACATTTTTTTATGGTTAGAATGCCAACCTCTAAACTCAATCTCTCTGTTCATTCTCTTCCTCATCCTCCTCCACAACAATCGGAGGCGTCACCGTTATTTGAAGCTTCTCGCCTTGCGTAGTATGATCGACAGCTTGTTTTGTATTGGCTAACCTATGATATTCTTCTTCTGTGCCGATCAGCTTGTGTAGGGCAACCTGCAGCGTAGGATTATCCGATTTGTGCCATTTAGCTTTTAATGATTGTTTAGCTTGAATGCGATTTTTTGAAATTTCTTTCTTTAAGGCGTCCAATTGTTCCAATTTCTTATTATAAAAAGTTGCTTTACAAAAATCCACATAACCAAAAATATCATCTATAAAAAACAATTTATTTTCTTTAATCGCTTTTAATGATTCTTCTAACATGTATTTTTTTGTATAAGCCATAAGTAAACCTTATTATTAACAGATGAGGCAGGAATTGCCGAGATAGATTATTTTCACTTCATCTTTCGGTTGCCCTTGCAAGAAGGCTATCTATTGAACCGAACAAACTACTCGTATAGTCACCCTGCAGACCTATTCTATATTAATATATCGTTATAACGCTTCTACGAGTAGATCGTCAAGACGAAACATCCCTCCACTTGATATATTAATAGGCACCTTCGGTCTTCCATGTGCCGTTTATTATGGTGTCTACCACCAACTCACCCTATATTTAATTATTATTCTTAAAAACTCACTTTTTTATCAGAAAACTCTTTCATTCCTACGCCATTACGTTTAATTGTCCATTCTTTATTGTTTTTCTTGCAAAAATCTATGTAACGACGAACGGTTATGTCAATATATGATGGGTCAAGTTCCATTCCATAACAAATACGGTTTGTTTTTTCGCAAGCGATCAAAGTTGATCCTGAACCGAGAAAGGTATCAATAATAATATCTTCTTTATTTGTATATTCTTCTACTATTTTACATAATAAGTCTATGGGTTTTTGAGTTGGATGTAGTCTTTTGTCATTTTCACCCTGTTTGATCATTCCTCTCCATATGTGAGTTATAATCCGTGCTGGGGAATCAAAAGAAGTCCATGCTAATTCACAATCAGCAAAATTATTACTATTCATATCTCCTTTTTTATCCCATATAATCCAACAAGAAGAGGGTTCTAAAAAATCTGTAAAATAATTTCCACCCCATATTACAAACTTTTCAATTCCTTTAGATTTTAAAGTCAATATAGCTTCTTTAGCAGTATTGGTTGAATCATCATTAATAATTTCTTTATAATCCCCAGCAGAACATAAATTTCTTCCTCCAACTTTATTATTTTTTACTATATTGATTCCATATGGTGGGTCAATTATTACAACTAACTCTTTTTTCTTATCCATCAACTTATCAACATCATCAATCATCGTACTATCACCACACAATAATTTATGAGGTCCAAGCTCATACAAATCCCCTTTAACAGTAATAACTTCGCCTTTCTTGTCCGGAACATCATCATCGCCTTTTGTTGTCCCGGCTTCAACATCAAACCCAACTAAATCGCTTTCTTCAAATCCCCAATTTTGCAAATCCGTCATCTCAAATTCATTAGCAAGTTTATCAAAATCCCATTCGCCAGCTATATTTTTATTGAGACGAATATTTAGTTCTTCAAATTGTTTTTCATCCAACTGCTCTTCAGGCAAATAACAATCAACATGTTCTATCTTTAAATCCTCTAAAACCTTTTTTCTACCATGTCCACCACAAATAGTTAAATCTTTATTAACAACTAAAGGCTCTGCGATGCCAAATTTTGTTATAGATTCTTTTAAATCTGCAAGACCTTTTTTTGTTAAATTTCTAGGATTTTTATCCCATTCTTTTAAGTTATTAACTTCGATATTTTCTAAATGCCATTTCATATTTTATCCCTTTTCTATTTTAAACCAAACATCTAAAATATCCTTAACGGCTGGAGCATCGATCCCCTGATATAGTCCTTTAGTTTCTTTTTTCACTTTTTTATTTACCTTATAACATATATAATCAAAGCATTCTTGACAAAAGTAATCAGAATAATCAGAAGCTTGTTTTATTTCTTTTTTACATTTTTTACATATATTCATATATTATATCTCCTTCATTAACCCATCCTGCCACTATTATTTCTTAAATCCCACAATCATTCCTCTAATAGTATAAATTATCTTTAAATCAGAAATATCCTTTTTAAAGGATTCATATAAATCTATATCTTCAATATCAATAGTTTGCGGAATATCGCGTTTTTTTAATTCCTCGTCGATTTTATCTTTAAATTCTTCCCAAGTAATGCTCATTAATTGGCCTCTAAACTTTTTAAATAGACTTCATTTTGCAAACGATAACCTTCTAGCATCCAGATTTTATCTTTAATCCTTGCTATACACATAGCTATACCTATTTCATGATCATAATTCTCGGGATCAACACATGCAGAGCTTTCGATTATAACAAACCCATTTTTCATTGTTAACATTACCACTGTTGTTTTAACTCCCATTTTTATATCTTCTATATCTGATTCTTCAATTATATCTTTTATTTCTGATTCTTTAATAGTTATCTCGCTCATTTTCACTTTCTCCTTTTATAATTTATAATTTGTTGTGCTAATTTATATTGATATTGACACGCTTTTTCTTTTAAATCAAAATCACCTATTTCTATACACTCTTCTGAAGTTTTTATATCATAATGTATATTAAATTTATAAGTTCTAACCATCTTGGAAGAGCTTGTCGTATCACAAATATAAACGGGTCCTATATACCAAATAATTTCCGGATCAATATATATACCATTTTGTTCTATCCAAATCATAATTTATCCCTTTATTTTCCGTCATTATCATTTCGAAGTATTTCAATGTTATTAACAGTGAACTTTATAACATAATGAATTAAAAAAGGTAATCCCACTCCTAACGTACATACTGTAAAAAGACTTAGACATATAAATATACTAAAGAATTCAAATCCTTGACCGGTAAAAATTAATTTATATTTTTTCATCAGAGACCTCCTTTCGTCCCTCGTTTTATTTTTTTAAAGGCGACGGGTATTCTGCCAAATAGAGTAATAGGAACCCGTTTTGCCTTAATAATACTTTTAATCTCAATCTATTAATTTCCATCTTAAAAAATCCGAGAAATTAATAAATTCGTATTTTCGGATAAACTCTTTTTGCAACTTAAAATATTGTTCTTCAGAAAGCCGACAACCAATCATGTATATTTTTTCTTTTTTTCTACGGCTTTTCTTAATTGTTAATTCCATATTTTTGTTTTTATCCCCCAGGATCCCCTTTACGGTGTCAAAATAATCGTCATTATTTCTTTTACCGTTAAGGAGTATGAGAGTTTCCTCTGAATAAAAGAATTGCGTCCAATCTCTTCATTTGATCCCCCTGGGGTAGAATCAAATCTTACGTTAACCCCATGTTAACATATAGATAACATAAAGTCAAGCTATTTTTTATATTCTTTTATCTAACTTGTCTGACATAATAATAATTTCACATATCGATTAGCAATTTCCCAGTCAGGTTTTAGATTAAAAAATAATATATTTATTAAAAAAACACTAAAAATAATTACAATCCATGTAAATAAAGTTTTCATTGAATTTATTTATGTTCCATATTGCATGTAACAGGACTGATTGGATTAAAAGGCGTAAAGGGAACTTGATAAGGCTTTGAACAATTAGTACACATCGTTGTATACGGTGACAGCCCCGCTCCACATACCGGACATATCCATCCAGATAATCCACTACGATGATTACAATGACATGGACTACAATTGCATTTAGAACATATACTCTTCGGATTATAAGGTGTGGGATCTGTCGTCATAATTATCCCTCCGCCGTGAGACTATCTATTTCTGATTTGTTTAAAATAGATGTTTCTGAATTT
>Ga0114925_10000682_pt1 | contig 15742 bp, 9 predicted proteins | sample SumtaG_2_FD_87287 | JGI IMG/M metagenome (GOLD analysis project Ga0114925, IMG submission 87287) | Deep subsurface microbial communities from Indian Ocean to uncover new lineages of life (NeLLi) - Sumatra_00607 metaG | ecosystem: Environmental > Aquatic > Marine > Oceanic > Sediment | place... | reverse complement strand
TTTAATAATTGTGTGTTATTTGTTTCATCCGGATCTTCGCCTTTTTGATCAATACGGTATTTGAGTTTTTCCAGCTTTTTAATGAGCAGGGAGGGTTGTATAATATCTTTATAATGCATGAGTTTAATAAGGGTAATTTCGAAGAGTTCACGTATAAGGCCGCTTTTTCTCACATCCTGATAGGCTTTTGAAAGGAGAATGAGTATATTATTTATGTCTATGGTTGTATAATTAGAAAGAAAAGACTTCATGGTATTAATTTCTTCCAGAGGGAGATCGATAAGATCTGCTGTTTCCTCATCAACCGAAAGTACATATAAGTTTCTGAAATATTCAATCATACCGGAAATTAGAATGTTTATTTCCAGTCCTTCATGAGTAACCTTATCCAGATGGGAAATACAGGTCTTAAAATTCCCACCTGCGATCAAACGTGCAAATGTATGATAAATGTCATAACTCGGTATTCCAAGTACATAAAATACATCTTCCTCTTTTATGATTACTTCACAGTACGAAATCATCTGATCTAATATTGATTCTGCATCTCTCATTGAGCCCAGAGCACTTTTTGCAATCCAGAAAAGTGCTTTATCCTCAGCCCTCATCGATACATCATTCAGAATTCTTTTGAGAACAGGGAGAATATCCGTAATTGATATCCGTTTAAATATAAACTGCTGACATCTGGATCTAATTGTCCGAGGGACTTTCATCACTTCGGTAGTGGCAAAGATAAAAATAATATGTGCTGGGGGCTCTTCAAGGGTTTTTAAAAGAGCATTAAATGCCTCTGTGGTAAGCATGTGTACTTCATCAATTATATAGATTTTATAACGTGCAGCAGAAGGCACAAACCTTACATTTTCCCGAAGCTGCCTGATCTCATCCACTCTCCTGTTCGATGCCCCATCTATTTCTATGAGGTCTATTGCTCTTCCTTCTGTGATCTCCCTGCAAAAGGTGCATTCATTACATGGAGTCTCTGTAGGCCCATGTTCACAGTTGAGTGCTTTTGCAAAAATACGAGCGGCTGACGTTTTGCCGATTCCCCGCGGGCCGGAAAAAAGATACGCATGCCCAATTCTGTTCTTTATAATTGCATTTTTAATTGTGTTTGCTATATGCTCCTGTCCGACGAGCTCTTCAAATACCTGGGGTCTGTACTTTCGTGCAGATACAATATATGCCATTTTATTCCTGTAAAGTAATAATTATTGTAAAAAATTACCTGATGCCTATAAAAAAATAACTATATTTAACGATTATTGCAAGTAACAAAGGCTTTTCTTATCCTGATGTGGACAAGCCACATGAATGTGGGTAAACCACATTAAAGATTATCAGGATCAAGGTACTAATTCATTAAAAACCCTATTTCAGAGTGCCTGATTTTAAGTGCCTGATTTTAAGTGCCTGATCAAAGTGCCTGATTTTAAGTGCCTGCTCCAATCGAGTATTTGAATTCACAAAAACAGAACACTTACCGTTGCTTCCTTCCGGACCTGGCGGAGTTGGGCGTCTGCTCCTTGAACTGTACCCGATTATCACAGCAGGCACTTTTAATCAGGCACTTTTAATCAGGCACTTTGAAACAGGCACTTTGATCAGGCACTTTGATCAGGTACTTTAAATCAGGCACTTTGAAACAGGTTAACAGGATTCGGAGAGAGTGGGATTCGAACCCACGGTACCCGGTTAAGGTACACACGCTTTCCAAGCGTGCTCCTTCGGCCTCTCGGACATCTCTCCACTTTTATCCGGTAGATATCCGAAAAAATATACGAAACCATCGAAAAAAAATCAATAATATCATCCTCCCATAACCATTGCGCCTCTTTGTATAATACGACACTATTTCATTAACTTGATGCCTTCTTCATTAATGGTGAATACTGTTTCTAAGTTATCATCAACAGGTATTCTGTTATAAACCACACTTTGTATATCTGGCCCTAAAGGAATAATCCCGTATACATTAACATCCTTTTGCTTCTTCTGCTCTTTATTATATCTCCCCTTTTTCAGGATAAGGGTGTATTCTCTGCCTTTTGGAATTTCAAAGATATAGTTGTAATCGACCTTCTTAAATGATATATCTTCAACTTCACGGAAATATTTCGGTTTGCTGTATCCCTTTTTTTTGCCCTTATCATCAACTATATATGCTGTTTCTGTCATTTCAATCATGATAATTATTTTATCATTTTCACATATACGATTTTCTGTATTCTCAATTAAATTAAAAAAATCAACCGGATCAAGGTGGTAATTTTCTTCCCGAACAATTGCAAAAATCATTCTAGGATAACGGTACTTTTTCTTCGTAAGGTCGTACCAGCTTACCTTTGCATTTTCATTCATGAACTGTACCACTATATTCTCTGCATCTTCACTGAATACATTACTGTTCTGTTTCCTTTCCCAGTTATTTGCAACAAGAAGTGTGGTACTGTTTTTAAAAGTATTTTCAAAATACCCATATACAACCATTGAATGATGCATCTTTATGCTCAAATATCCCAATATTATAGGCCTTGCGCTGCCTATACTGTCTTTTATCTTTTTTAACTCAGAAATTAAACCCACAAAATCCTGTTTTTTTTTGATATCTATCTGCCCTGATATAAAATATGAAAATACAATATCGTTCTGAACGTAATCCATTTCCTGAATAATTTTTCCATCATTTTCATCCAGAGAATACGTTGTTAAATACAGTGGTAAAAACTTATCCGGGTGTTCAAGACCATACACCTCTCCTCCTGAAAATCCATAACAGCGTCCGATACTCCCTTTATACATTGAATACATTACATGGAGAAGAATTGCCTGCTGATCCTGGGTAAGGTTGCCGAACCTTTCTTCGGCCCACTTGATTACGGTGGTTGAAACAAAATTAATTGTATTTTCAAACTTACCATCATTAGCAAAATTAAAGTTGTCCCTTCCCCAGACAAAATCAGTAAAAGAGACAACATACTCTCTCATTAATGTGCCGTAAAAAGTCTCAAGATATACTGAAAGTGTATATACCCCCTTTTCCCGGTACGGTACACCTCTGAAAACAACTTCATTTCCCTTTTCCCCTTCTCGCAGACCATCGGTCTCAAGATCAATTTCGCCATCATTATCAAAATCGTAATACAGTTTTTTTACTATCTTTTCTTTATCTGTGAGGACAAACTCTAAAACCGGCGGTGTACCGCTGTGACACTCGATTTCCAGTGAAATATTTTTATTTTTATTATCATAGGTATTTTCATAGCCCCTTGAATACAGAACTATATTTCCTTCCGGAAACACCTCTGCCACTGGTGCAAATAAAAAAAGACATGCAAAAACGAAGAATAAGAAGATTCTCATGTTCTATTTATAAATCGTATTTTCGTATTAGCCGAACCTATCAGTATCTAATAACCACAGATTATGAAAATATTTATATTTTTATTTTAGTAGGGGCAATTCATGAATTGCCCCTACAATAAATTCTCCAGGATTCCGGATACACGTTCATGAGCATTTTCACTGGCCAGGAGCCTTTCTCTTTCCTTTTCCACAACCGATGAAGGAGCCTTGTTTATAAACGCATCATTACTGAGCTTATTCCTGCTCTTACAGATCTCACCGTCAACTTTCTCAAGCTCTTTTGTTAGCCTGGTTTTCTCTTTCTTAATATCAATTAAATCCTTCAAAGGGAGATAAATCTCATACCCTATCCCGACTGCAAACGCACTCCCCTCAGGTTTTATAATATCCCCTCCATAGGTTATTTTTTTCAGTCCGGATAAAAAAGAAATAACCTCCATGCTTTCTTCAATAACCAAACGAATACGATCTTCTTTTGTTTTGATTACAACTTCGGCTTCAAGCTCAGGAGGAACATTCATCTCACCACGGATATTCCTGATATTATAATTAATTTCCTTGAGGATATTTATTCTTTCTTTACTCTTCGGGTAAACATTCTTTTTATTATAAACAGGATATTCTGATATCATTATGCTCTTTATCTCTTTTCTGACAGACAGAAGCTGCCATATTTCCTCAGTAATAAACGGCATTATTGGATGGAGAAGCCTCATACAGCCTTCCAGTATCTGAACAAGCATAGCTGCTGCATGGGATCGGGATTCCTCGTCCTCACAGTAAAGTTTTACCTTGGAAATCTCTATATACCAGTCGCAAAACTCATGCCAGAAAAACTCGTAGATAAGAGAGGAAGCTTCATTAAGCCTGTACTCTTCAAGAACCACATTCATCTTTTTTACCGTTTCTTCATACAGGGTCATAATCCATTTATCCGCAGTATCAAGCACTTCTTTCTTTACTTCCCGGAGTTCAATATCTTTTATATTCATTGATATGTAGCGCGAAGCATTCCATATTTTATTCGCAAACCGTGCACCCACATTAAACTTATCCATTGAAAGGAGCAGGTTCTGACCAAGAGGGGTAATATTCACAATTGTGAATCGCATTGCATCTGCCCCGTATTTTTCAACAACCTCAAGCGGATCAATACCGTTCCCAAGAGATTTGCTCATCTTCCTCCCCTGAGCATCCATAACAATACCATGGATATATACGTCTTCAAAGGGAGTTTCACCCATAAATTTCACTCCGCTCATTATCATTCGTGCAACCCAGAAAAACAATATTCCAGGATCAGTAACAAGAACACTTGTCGGATAATAGTAAAGTAAATCATCGGTTTTATCAGGCCAGCCTAGTGTTGAAAAAGGCCAGAGTTGCGATGAAAACCATGTATCAAGAACATCCTCATCCTGATAGATCTCCTTGCTCTCACAGGAGCCGCACCCTCTCGGTTCATCAACAGAGGCAAAGACAGATCCACATTCCCTGCAGTAATACACAGGAATCCTGTGCCCCCACCAGATCTGACGGCTTATACACCAATCCCGTATATTATACATCCAGTTCATGTATACCTTTTTCCACCGCTCAGGATGGAAAACAGTTTTTCCACCTTTCACCGCTTCAATTGCAGCATTTGCAAGGGGTTTCATTTTTACAAACCACTGCTCTGAAAGATAGGGTTCAATGACTGTATGGCAGCGGTAGCAGTGTCCTACTTCATGAGTATAAGGTTCCTGTTTTATAAAATTTCCCCTTTTCTTAAGCTCTTCAACTACCACTTCCCTGCATTCGTACCTGTCCATACCAATACATTCAGGTATTCCATTCTCATTGATCGTTGCATCAATATTAAATATATTGACCTGTTCGAGATCATGCCGTATTCCCATTTCAAAATCGACTGGATCATGAGCAGGCGTTATCTTCACAGCTCCTGAGCCGAATTCGATGTCAACATAACCGTCACTGATGAGAGGGATTTCCCTCTTTACAAGTGGAAGTATGAGTGTCTGCCCAAGATGTTTCTTATAACGCTTATCATGCGGGTTAACAGCAACTGCTGTATCACCGAGCATTGTTTCAGGTCTTGTTGTGGCTACAACTATGCCTCCATTTACGTTTTTAAACGGGTATTTGATATAATAGAGAAATGCTTGTTCGGTTTCATGTTCTACCTCTTCATCAGCAAGTGCTGTCTGGCACCGCGGACACCAGTTTATGATATACTTCCCCTTGTAGATTAATCCTTCATTAAACAGTCTTACAAACACCTCCCGCACTGCACGAGAAAGCCCTTCATCCATGGTAAATCGTTCTCTGACCCAGTCACAGCTTGCACCAAACTTCCGCAGCTGTTCTATTATTGTAGAGCCATATTTTTCTTTCCACTGCCAAACCAGATCTATAAACCTCTCTCTCCCTACCTCATGTCGTGTTTTCCCGGATTTTGCAAGTTCCTGTTCCACCACATTCTGTGTTGCAATCCCAGCATGATCGGTCCCCGGGAGCCATAATGCATTATAGCCCTGCATTCTCCTCCATCTTATAAGAATATCCTGAATGGTATTATTCAAACCATGCCCCATATGCAGAACGCCCGTAACATTGGGAGGGGGAATGACGATAGCAAATGGGGTTCTAGCAGTATCAACTTCTGAGTGAAAAAGGTTATTTTCTTCCCAGAATTTATACCATTTTTCCTCGACCTTTTTCGGATCATATCTTTTTCCAGGTTCCATTTCCCAACTGCCTTTCTGTAAACAATTTAGTACAAAAATCAAATGCCCCCATAATCTTACTAAATTTTGGTCCGTTTATTGTAGGGGCAATTCAAAATGCCCTAATGCGGATAAGCCGCATTCTTGATTAAAATAATTTTCTTGCCTGAAAAGCAAGAAAATTGATATTAAGGTACTAATAATGTATATAAGCTAATATTGAACAAATCTCTATTCAAGCAATTTTACTATTAACAAATAAGGAAAATATTTTCCAGGATTAAGGTACCGGGTGCATTATCGCTTTTTTATTTTTCCAACATTACTATCAGAATGATTGGTAAGTGAGAAGCGGGAAATAATTGTATAAAAAAGCGCTGAAACAGGAAACTGTGCAAGCATACAGGCTGCTACGCCGAGTATCGCCTGGGTCTTAAATGAGGTGAGTGCAATTACCATTGCTACAGGGAGGTTCCTTGAACCATTCTGATAGATTAAAGGGACTGCTATTTCGTACTTTAATCTGAAAACCTTTGAGACGTACAGGGCAACAATGAATAAAATTGTATAATAAAGGGACGAGATAAAAAATCCCCATAATATGATACCCGGATTATTGGTGATAATTTCTGCTCTTAATGAAACAGATATAAGGATAATCAAAATCGCCATCACTCCTGATATTGAAGAGAGGGTCGGCTTCAGTTTTTTCAGAATATCCCTTGTAAGATACTTTCGAAAAATAGTTTTTAAAACCCCTACAAGAACAAAAGGGATAACAATTAGAAAAAAAAGGTTTTTTATAAGGATACGCAAGGAAAAATATGATGAGTGCTCGAATAGGAAAGGAAGGCCGAAAGGCATGAGGAATAATGAAACAAAGGATAAAAAGGATTGAATGATAAGCGTCAAAAGGATATCGGCTTCCAAAAAACCGGTCCATGCAGACAACATGGCATCAGGCGGTACTGCAGAAGAAATGATCATCCCTGTCCGCAGGAACAGAAACTGTTCAGGAATAATGTTCGATACTATGTATGCAAGAAATGGAGAGATAATAAAAAGTCCAAAACTCACTATCATAGGGTATATATAGAGCTTTAATTTCGCAAGGCTTGAAAGGTTTGAAGGAAAAACCATGATAAAAATCATGATAAAGGCCAGAGGTGTTATGGTAAATTTAAGTGACACTACCCTCTCCGGGTTGAATCTACCCGCAAGATAGCCTATAACCATTGCCAGAAGCACCCAGAAGAGGATATATTTTCGAAGCAGAAGATTAAATTTAAGCATAGTACCTTAATCCTGATTTTCTTGCTTTTTAGGCACAAACTTTAGTTTGCAAGAAAATATCTTTATAATCTTGAATGTGGCTTGTCCACATTAGGTGGCTCATTGTAAGATTATAAATATTGTAATGCGCAAAAAACTATATCACAGGCGTATTTCCATTGATCCTTTTCAGAATGAAAAAGATCCCACATCCATAATATAATATATATGAACAAAAGGGTTTGAAAAAAATAAAGGTGTTAAGAAAAGTAGAAGGGATTGTATAATACTAACAAATGTAGGGGCAATTCATGAATTGCCCCTACTCCTCTGTTATTCTCACTGACAGCGAATACTCATACACAATACTCAGTATAATCCGCTGGTATTCACTTTCTGCATTAGTTAGTTAATTGTCTCATGGCTATTACTACTGATCATGAATCATTTAGCCTCTTCAGGCTCTTTAGCACCACCATCGTCATCGTCTCCTAGAACCTCTTCAGGCTCCTTAGGTGGTTCAGTATTTGGGTCATCAGATACGATTTCAATAATACCGCGAGAATGTTTGGCTGCATTTTCCAGGCCTTTCCAGGCTCGTCCCGATTTACCACCCAATGCATGATTACGATGTGTGTTTCTCATCACAAAACACCTTGCATTGTCCCAATTTCTTCTCCCTCGTGACCCCGATCTCGACCCCGATCTCGAACCTGCAAAAGTTGATGCGGCAACGGCCATAATCAGAAGCAATACAATGAAAAGCAGGATAAGCTTTCTCATACCATACCTCCTTATAACTTCTATACACATAAAGACTCTAGATTTTCATTTTGGTTGCAAAAAAATCAATTTATCACATTGGTTTTTTAAAAATAGGTGATATGTTTTATTGTGTGAACAAAGTTTCTTCGTCTGGTAGGTTGGGCATTCAGATAGTCCGGGATGTACTTAAAGAAAAACCCTCTTCTTTCAGGGAAATCGTAGAACGGTATCATAGTAGTATTTTCAGAGTATGCCTTTCACATCTCGGCAGCCTGGAAGAAGCAGAGGATGCTGTCCAGGAGATATTTCTGCGTGTATACCGATCTATAAGCACATTAAAACACAATTCGAGATTATGGGCCTGGCTCTATTCAATTACCATGAATCACCTGAAAACCCAATATTCCAGGCTCCGGCGGCTTGACTATCTCAATGAGCGCACGGAACATAATCTTCGATTCCATCAAAATGACCCGGCAGTTCTTGTCGAACAGAAAGAGACATGTAATAGAATCCAACAAGCTGTTGCAGCCCTTCCCTCAAATTTAAAAGAAGTGGTGATTCTCTATTATATGAAAGACATGAGCGTTACGGATATTTCCGAGGCCCTGGGTATAACCAGGGAAAATGTAAAAAGCAAACTCTACAGGGCACGAAAGAGGCTGAAAGAAATCCTTAAAAATTATATATGCGGCTCTAAAGTTCTCACCTGATTGCCTCCCCACTTTTTTGCCTCATCCAGAAATGTATTAGCGGCATCTATCAGGTCCGATGGCGAAGAGTCTGTTGAAGGGACAATACTTGCTATTCCCAGGCTGATGGTTACGTGATTAGCTGCAGGGGATTGCCAGTGTGGAATATTCAGTAGTTCGATGTTTTCCCGCACTCTCTCTGCCACGAACACACCAGCATCATTATTTGTTTCCGGAAGCACAACTGCGAAATTACCTCCGCTGTAATGAACCACAAAATCCGGTACTCTTTTAGCAGAATCGGCCAGTGCTTCTGCTACTTTCCTGAGACAGTCATCACCGGCCTGCCGGCCATAATGATCAATGAACTGTTTGAAAAAGTCAATTTCTATCATGACCAGGGATACTGCCCCTCCGGTACGGATGCAGCGCCTCCACTCCAAATTGAGAAACTCCTTAAAGCGGCGGCGATTGGGGAGTTGGGTTAAGCTGTCATAAAATGAGTGCTCTTCCAATTTTCGTTTTAGTACTTCAAGTTGCCCTCTCAACTCCCGCAACTCTTCATCCTTCCGGAGGAGCATTGCAGTTTGCTTATTAAGAAGCTTCTTCTGGGTATAAAGCTCAATAAATACATTAACCTTGCTTTTGAGAACAACAGGATCGATCGGCTTGTACAGATAATCAATCACTCCTGATCTATAATCCTTTAAGGTAAACTCTTTTTCTATACCTGCGGGAATAAGAAGAATAATGGGGATATGCCTTGTCCTTTCACTTCTTCTCATAGATTTGGCCGTGTCAAAGCCTGCGGTTTTCTGCATCACAGCATTGAGAAAAACAAGAGCAAAATCCTGCTCGAGCATCAGGTCAACAGCTTTTTCCCCGGATGTGGCTTTTACTATGTTCAAATCGGAATTCTCAAAAAGGTTTTCCACAGCAAGAATATTTTCCGGTTCGTTATCCACTATTAGTATGTTGATGATCTTTTTTTCTGACATTATTGTTCCCTGTTATTATAAAAAAAATGACCGGATTGCAATTATAAACTTCTTGACAGGAAATATAACCAACCATGTATCTTAAATATCATGATTTGGACAAGCTATATTCAAGATTACAAAAACTTTTTTTGCCTATTAGACAAAAAAATCAGGATTAGTACCTTAATAACAATTTCCTTGCTTTTTTGGCACAAACTTTAGTTTGCAAGGAAATCTTTAAAATCAAGAATGTGGCTTGTCCACACTAGGGTACTAACAGCAATCATTTTAATATCTGAAACAGCTCACTAAATGAATTGAATTTATTGTCAGGTTTTACTGTGCCGGTATAATCCCTGTCCTTATCTGCAGTTAAATCGGATTCAATTAAAACAGATGTACGGAATCCAGCATTCCTGCTCCCCTCTACATCCCTCGAAAGCGTATCACCGACATAGATACAATCTTCTGCCTTAAGACCTGTACATTTAAGTGCAGCATCAAAAATCTCTTTTCGCGGTTTTCTTATGCCAATATCAGCCGAGAGAACAACCGCAGAAAAATACTCATCAATCATAAACTTTTTCAATCTTTCAGGTATCAGTGTTCTTGACATGGTATTACTGATGAGGGCAAGCGTATAACCTGAATAAAAAAGGGTTTTCAATACCATCCACATATCTCTTGCAGGGCGCCTGGTGAACAGGTAGAATTCATATATTGAGCTTAACTCTTCACTCATTTCTTCTACAATAGCTTTCTTCGTTTTATCCTTACAAATTTCCTCCAGGAAAAATGAAGACCACATTTTTTCATTGGGAAGCTCTCTGTAATTATTCTTTTTATACCAATTGTTATATTTCTCCTGCCCTGATGTTAATGCGGCTGTCAACTGTGAGGCAGTTAATGCCACACCCTTTTTTAACAAGATGTCCCGAAGGATATCTGCCCCTTTCAGAAATGTGGAATCACTGAAAGACAGGTCTTCCAGCACACCTCCATAATCGAAAAATACTCCTTTTACAGTATTATAAATCGCATTCTTAATCTTAATCATACAATCTGTCCTGGTTCTTTCTGAGTTCCAGAAGCAAAGTATCTTTCAGGTCCACCTGTGAAAAGGCAACCGGTTTTCCTTTCTCCACATTTTCAGTCAATTTTGCCCCTTCGCACAATCCAAATGGCAAAAGATTTTCTTTCCGCGCACATTGACAGGTTTCAATCCCTGCATACACTGTGGCACCACCAATATGGTCAATATTTTCACCTCTTGCCAGATCCCTTTTAGCAATTGTAATTACCTCTGTTGTCGGGAGGAAAGAAGCCGCAATAGAAGGCTTTTTATAGAGATATCCTAAAGCTACTGAAATCGGCACCTCAATATTCGTCAGATGGTAAGGCCTGTACAGAAGATACCCGGGCCCGTCGCCTATCTTAAGATACCTCATGGTTTCATTTACCAGTTTTCCTTCATGCCGGACAACAACAAAAACACCGGGTGCAACATCTCCAATTGCAAAATCCACAACTCCCTCTTTTCTTAAAATTCCTCCTTTCCCATCCGTAGAAAAGACCTTTGTGAGCTCATTCACATTTACATGAGGCCCGTGCATGTTTCTTTTATCAATGGTCAGCCCGGCTGCATTTGCTATACAGCTCATTTCAACCATTGTTTTCGATCCATCAACAAATTCAGTGAGGATTTTTGGGTTCAGGCCCATTTCTTTTGCTTTTCGCCCAAGGGTTTCCGGTGTAGCAGATGCATCAAGCGGGTTGTTTTTCCCCTTGCCGCATGCTATCACAATAAACCCGAGAATTTTTGCGAAATCGTATAGCTCTTTTATAGCAGCCGGTTCGTCTCCGGTGCAGACAGTATATACTACACTGTTTTTTTTTGCAAGCATCTGCAAATAATGTCCGATTGTCACATCGGTTTCAACATTCAACATTCCTATATGCTTTTTATTTATGATACTGGCATATGCAACTTCTGCACCAATCTCCGGTACGCCGGTTGCTTCAATAACAAAATCTAATCCTTCAATTTGCGGTATTACCCTGTAATTGCTTGTAATTATCCTTTCCTTTGGAAATTGAAGCTTCGCTGCCTCGTCTGAACTTTGAATTTCCTTATAATTACTGAAATTAATTCCCTCAAAACACAAATGTGCTTTTTCCATATCGATATCGGATACTGCAACTACTTCCATGCCGGGCGCACCCTCGATTACCTCAACGATTCCACTTCCCATGAACCCTGCACCGACCAATCCGACCTTAATACTTCTTTTTTCGGATTCCATAGATTTTAATGCATCATAAATAATCATTACTAATAATTTAATTCCACTATATTGATTGATGCGAATTTAGTGCAATAATTCCAAAAAGGAAACTATAAAAATTGCTGTTACTCTAAACTATTTTGCAGTATACTATGTAGTAAACCTGATGCGGACAAGCCGCATTCAAGATTTAAAGATATTTTCTTGCAAACTAAAGTTTGTGCCTATTGGGCAAGAAAATCAGGATTAAGGTACTAATATAGAACTTTAAATACCCACATATAAAAAAGTATTGCTTTGTTAAACAGAGAGGTTTAATAAATGCGCAACACACCATCAAAACTTTTTATTATTCTACTCCTTTTTTTCACGATAAGCAATGCCTTCGCAAAAACAGAAAAGGTATCGCTGAACTTCGATAATGTTGACATTAATTTATTTTTAAAAACAATGAGTGAAATTACAGGAAAGAGTTTTGTACTCAGCAGCAAAGTTAAAGGCAAAATAAATTTTGTTTCATCAAAAGAGATTCCTGTGGACAAGGTTTATGAAGTTGTGCTTTCCATATTAAAGGCCCAGGGCTTTTTCGTTGTTCCCCAGGAAAACAACATCGTTCATATATACCTGACCCAGGAAGCCCTTAAAATGAGCGGGGACATATACTACGGAACAGAACAGATTACCATTGAGGAAGAAAAAATAATTACAGGGATTATCCCTCTCGGGTACGCAAACGTAAATGATGTTGTGAATATTTTAAGGCCCCTTTTTTCAAACGAAATACTCATCACTGCATATCCAAGAACAAATGTAATTATTGCAAACGGGCATGTTAAGAATATAAACCTGCTCATATCAATGATAAAGTTTCTCGATACTGAAATACCGAGGACTCGATCTGATATCCATATTTATCACCTGGAAAACTCTGATGCTGAAACAATGGCCCGTACTCTCTCAAATCTTGCCAGCAGCATCCCTGTTACAAAAAAGGATCCAAAGGCACCCATACCTTCAGGAGGCACCGTAGGCTTTTTTACCGAGCGGTTCAGGGTTGTTTCAAATAAGGAAACGAACTCAATCATCATTATCTGTGCGCCCCAGGACTATGAAAAAATTGAAAAGATCATTAAAGAGCTCGATCTAAAGAGGGAACAGGTGCTTGTTGAGGCTCTCATTGTGGAGATTACACTCGATGATGACCAGACTCTCGGCTTTGACTGGCGGGCCGTTGTCGATACCGGTATCGGAATCGACGCACTTGCCCAGTCAAGCACCGGACTCATGGCTGAAAGCCTTATTACAGGAGGTCTTCCCGGCCTCACTGTAGGTCTTTTAACAGGGACTATTCCGGATGTATATGCAATCATTAACGCCAATAAGGAGAATACAAACTTTAAAATTCTCTCCACACCGGAAATTGTTACCATCGATAATCACGAAGCAATGATAAATATCGGTGAAGAGATTCCATTTCTCACCAGTTCACGGGTAGATGAAAACAATAATGTTATCCAGACGTATGATTACAAGGAGATCGGTATTGTCCTCAAAATCACCCCACATATTAATAAAAACGGCTATATAACCATGGATATAAATCAATCAATAAAAAAGATTGTGGAGGGCACTGCTTTACTTGAAAATCCATCTGTGTACAGCCGTGAGATAAGCTCTAAAGTGACGGTAAAAGATAGGAGAACAATTGTGATTGGCGGCTTAATCCGGGACGACATTATAAACATCGAGCAAAAGGTACCGCTCCTCGGGGATATTCCGCTTTTAGGGCTTCTTTTCCGAAAAACAAAAAAGCAGCGAACACGGACAAACCTGTTAATATTCCTGACTCCTTATATTGTAACTGATGAGGAGACTTTTCTGGAAATAACGGAAAAAAAGAAAAGTGAGCAGGAGGCTTTTGAAAATACCGGCAAAAGAAGAAAGTGAGTAAATGCCAGAGAGAAAAACAATTGACAAATCTTTATTAGGCTTCAAGTTCGGTGAAATACTGGTCAGACAGAAAAAAATTAAGCCCCAGGAACTCGAAAGCGCTTTAATCGCCCAGAAACACTCAAAAAGCAGGATAGGTGAGTTTCTACTGCAGAGAAACATGATTACGGAAACCGACCTCCTGTACGCTCTATCCTGTCAATTGGGTATTGAATACAGCGAAGACCTCCTGATTCGCTCCAATGTTGTTCTATCCTCAAACCTTTCACGATCATTTATAAAAAAGTACAATACGGTAATCCTCAACGAGAACGATTCTTGTGCAGAGGTTGCGGTTAATGACCCTTTTCAGAGTGAGGTTATCGAAAATATCAAGACCCTGATAAAAAAGGATGTGAAGCTCATTCTTGCAAAAAAGCTTGATATTTTGAAGCTTTCCGACATACTCGCCGGGGAGGATTCAGAAAGCGCAGATAAGGTAATCGAGGGATTGGAAGACAGCAGTAATATCCAGATCCTCGGAGAAATAACCGATAAGGACGAAGATGTACTGGACCTTGCCAATGAAGCACCCATCATTAAGCTTGTAAACCTGATGATATCAGAAGCCCTTAAAGAGAGGTCAAGTGATATTCATATAGAGCCTTCTGAGGAAGGAATTACAGTCAGATATAGAATTGATGGAATTTTATACAACGTACTGTCTCCTCCAAAAAGGTACCAGCAGGCAATTGTTTCACGTATAAAAATTATGGCTCACCTTAATATTGCTGAAAACAGGCTTCCCCAGGATGGGAGGATAAAAGTAAAATACGGAACAACCGATGTTGACATCAGGGTCTCGATAATTCCCTCTGTTGTTGGAGAGAGAGTTGTTCTCAGGCTCCTTGTAAAGGATGAAACAAAGTATGATCTGACGAAACTCGGGATGAGTAAACCCCTTTTAAAAGACTTTGAAAATTTATTGAAAACGCCGCATGGAATTATTCTTGTCTCTGGACCTACAGGCAGCGGGAAAACAACCACCCTCTATGCCGGTATAAAAGAAATAAACTTTCCTGATAAAAACATCATTACAATTGAAGATCCTGTTGAATACCGGATCAAAGGTATCAGCCAGATACAGGTGAATCCCAGAATAAATCTCACCTTTGCAGGAGGACTGCGTTCCATTTTACGGCAGGACCCTGAGGTGATAATGATCGGTGAGATACGGGACAGGGAAACAGCAGAAATAGCCATTCAGGCAGCTATGACAGGCCACCTTGTATTTTCCACTCTTCATACCAACGACGCTGCCAGCGGAGTTGTCCGCCTTATCGATATTGGCATTGAAACATACCTTATTGCTTCAACAGTTATCGGCTTTCTTTCACAGAGGCTTGTCAGGGTCTTATGCAGGCACTGCAGGCAGGAAGAAAAGATCGATGCAAAGGTGCTGATAGATGAAGGGATTGACCCGCGGGTTTTTGATGGAAAAACAGTCTATCGGCCTGCTGGATGCTCTAAATGCCAGAACACCGGGTTTCATGACAGGGCAGGTATTTTTGAGATGATTCAAGTTAATGACCGTATCCGAAAAATGATAATTGAAAAGCGTGATGCCTCATACGTACGCAACAGGTGTGTAGAAATAGGCATGAAAACAATGCTTTATGATGGTATAGATAAGGTCAGGCAGGGCATAACATCTCTGGATG
>Ga0114925_10000681_pt1 | contig 15745 bp, 21 predicted proteins | sample SumtaG_2_FD_87287 | JGI IMG/M metagenome (GOLD analysis project Ga0114925, IMG submission 87287) | Deep subsurface microbial communities from Indian Ocean to uncover new lineages of life (NeLLi) - Sumatra_00607 metaG | ecosystem: Environmental > Aquatic > Marine > Oceanic > Sediment | place... | reverse complement strand
TTATATAATCTTAATTCCTTATGGTGATAAAATCACGCTTGCTGATCCAAAAGATAAGCATTCGTATGATATCGCTGGATTCACCGGTCAGACTCCGAAGTTAATCAACCTTATTATAAAAGAAGAAATCTAAAAAACTCAGACGGAGCTTCGGCTCCGTCTGTTTGCATATATTTAATAGTAAATGATTGGAGAGTTAATAAGAATAATCTCTATCATCTTCTTGGTTCGCTTCCAAATATTAAATTAATTAATTTATATTTATCTTCAGTCAATCGGTTTCTCTGGAATGTAGTTGATGGAAAAGATCTTTCAAGCAATTTTTTTATGTTCTCGTCCTTTGCCCATAAGACTTCATATCTTTTTGATTTATCTACTATATAAGATCTACCTAAGTCCTTTTCTGGAGTGAATCTTATAATGCCTCTTACTTCACCGCTCCACCAATATACGTAATACATCTCGGGATATTTCATAAAATTATCTTACTAATAGATAGGGAATATCGTGATAAATGAAATATTATCGGAAAATGTTAGCGTCATGTAAGATAACTTCATAAGACCTATGGAGGATTACAATGGCTTTTAGTGAAACACCTGTATCACAAGGAGATTTAGTATTTAAAAACGATTATGATCGTCTAATGGATAATACTAAAGAGAACAGATTAATGGTTAGAGGATATAATTCTTCGGCCTTATCAAATATTAATAATAACTCTGAACCGAAAATAATTGGAAGAGTAGAAATAAATGGCGAAATAGTTAATCTTGCTTCTTTAATTTCAATTACTGGGTGGAGTGGAATAGCAAACAGTAGTAATGTTTATGTTAAAGTTACAGGATTAGGTGCTGCAAGTTTTACAATCACAACACCCACATGGGATAACACAAAACAAGGTTGGTATTCTGGTTCAGACCGTTATGTATTTAAAATTTACAAAGATGCATCTGGGCTTTATACTAATAAAGCTTCAATGTCTCAAGAGAGAATAATTGATACTGAAAATATTAGAGATAAAGCAATTACTTCAGATAAATTAAACGGAGGTGTTGTACTTCTTCCATTAGGAACAATTTTAATGTTTAATGGCGTGGGATGGGTTAATGATTCTACAATACAAGGCTGGTATAAATGTGATGGCAATAATGGAACTCCTAATTTAATAAATAAATTTATCAGAAGTGAAGCATCAAGTGGTAATACTGACGGAAGTGATAATGCTATAGTAGTCACACACGATCATGGGGGAACATCTGGAAATACTTCTCCTGGAACTGGCAATCAATCTAGTAATCATAAACATTCTTATCTTGATTACAGCAACCATGCTGACCGCGGAAGAGGACAAAAAAGAGTGGCAGATGACGTTCCTAACACAGCTCTTACAGGAAATAATAATGTGCCCCACTCACATATTGTTAATGCACACGGCCACTCAATATCATCTACAGGAAGTAGTGGGGCAGGAGCAAACAAACCAGCATATTACAGTTTAATATTTGTAATAAGAATGATTTAATAAGTTTTTACAACAATTCGTGTTTACAGTACTATTATAATTACAGTACGAACTACGTAATCTATATCCTGCATAATTCTATCCATGAATAAGAAAGAAACTATTAGGCTATTGAAGGATAAACTAATCGGTATAGCAATTGTTGGATCAAGAAACTTTAATGATTATGATTCCTTAGTTAAATTCATCAAAGAAAAGATCCACTTAAAAGAAATCAAATATGTTATTTCTGGTGGCGCTAGAGGAGCTGATAAATTAGCGGAACAATTTGCTTATCATTATAGCTTTGACATCAGAGTCGTTTATCCAAATTGGCGAAAATATGGCAGGAGCGCTGGATTCCTTCGAAATAAGATTATAATAGAAAATGCAGATGTAGTCTTTGCTTTCTGGGATGGCGAATCTCGAGGCACTCTTTCATCAATTAATTTAGCAAAAAATTTAGATAAGAAACTTTATGTTTATAATTTCTAAGATAATTCTATAAGCGATCATGGTATAGTGGTATTACGTGACCTTGCCAAGGTTAAGATACGGGTCCGATTCCCGTTGGTCGCTCAAATGGTTGGGTGGCCAAGTGGTTTAAGGCAATCGGCTCATATCCGATAGATCAAGGGTTCGACTCCCTTCCCAGCTAATTATAAAGATATACCAGGAGTAAAATATGATCTGGCACTAGTTTATGCATAATAAAAAGTATAAACTAAAATGGATATGTACTAACCATGAATACAGAGTGGCAACCTATCAGAGAGATCTAATGGGTTGCCCGATTTGTGAAAAGAGAATTCCCGGTGGATTTAAACATTACAAGTATTGGGGTACTTGTGAACGTTCGCAACCTCTAAGACCAAAGAGAAATTGGAAATATTACCGAAAACACCAGTATCGTATAAGATAATTACATGATGTTAAGCGACATAAAACCCGGAACATTCATAGAGATAGATCCTGGAAAAGACCCAGTGACAGAGGGAAGAACATATCTTATGCTCATTATTAAAAAAATGCCATACGAATTATCTTTTCAAGTTATAAATGTTGAACAGAAAAAGATCTCATATGTAACACATTATGCAATTCGGTCATTTAAAGAAGTAAGAAATCCAAGCGAACAAATGCGAAGAGATGCTATTAAAGGGTCTTTTAGAAAATTTAAAACGTAAATGACAATAGATGACATAAAACCAGGAATGTTTGTAACAATATCTGCTCCTGCACAAAATATTGTAGTATTTATAGTAGGAGATGATTCTGAAAGAGAAGCGTTCACAACTGTTGACCTTAACAGAATGAAACTTAGTTTTCTAAGCTATTACGCTGTGACAAAAGATATGAAAGAATTTAGTGGCGATATTGATGTAGCAAAAAAGAAAACTATTAGATCTATATTCATATAAACTCAAAAGTGTAAAAGAATAACCAACCGTTTTATAATAATATTATATATGTTATTTGTTATGTTATTTGTAGGCACACCTTTTGCGGGCATATATGCGGGAAATTTGCGGGCATATACACACCTTTTGCGGGCATGTGATAATCACTCAACGCATAGTTAATTTTGTGATCAGAGCAATACATATATCTCCAATATTTAATAGACAATCTATAGCAGAAAAAGGGCTTATCCCGATGCCAGTAGAATTACCTCATCACTTAAAAAGTTTTAAAGAAGATGATGTTTGTACTGAAGACGGTAAAGCTTTATACTCTTGGATGGACTGTAATCAAAATGAAAAATTCATTCGCGATATGATTTTCTGTCATATCTATATAGAACCTAGAAATGCTTTATTCGATGAATACGAAAAAGAATATCCTAGTGAAACAATAGATTTTAGAAGATTTGTAAATACAAACATGGCCCCATGGGACTATATGACATATGATGTATATAAGATAGAAGCTACTCAGTGGCCGAAAAAGACTTATTTTCATGTACAATCTAACGATGATAATATTTACGCTACTACATATGATATGCCCGACGAGTATTCACATGAAGATAAAGTATTATGCATATTTAATAATCTCCAGAAGAAAATCAGTATAATAGGTCAAGCTGAATATTATTATGATAATGGTCATAACATACGAATTATTAGATAGAAGCCAGTTCTCTAATTTTCGCAAATCAACCAATCAGTTTATATCAAGCAAAACAAAGATAACTATAACAGATTAAAAGAGTACCTGTACTAAGGAGAAAAAAATGAGTTGGAATGAATTACTTAACGTGATAAAAGAAGAGATAAATGAGGGCACTCCAATTATAAAGAAGAAGCCAAAAGAAAAAATTCTCTTCGAGAAAATAGCTCATGAAGTTTTGGGAGATGAATTAGACGAAATAGATATCAAAGCTGCTGCGCAAAGCACAATCAGTCAGATTAGTGGAGCTATTAGTAAAGGATGGCAGGCACTTAAGAATAAGATTAAAGAAGTAGCCGCTAACGGATTCAGATTGGGAGTTGCAGTAGGAAAATTATTTAATGGTAAGTATGTGTTATTTACTAAAAGGGGTGAGATCATTACCCCTCCTGCCGATGATGCAAAGATTAAAAAAATTGCCTCTGGAAAAAAACCAATTGCCTTAACGTATAAATCACCAGCTGGTCCTATGGATTGTCCTATGAGTGATAAGATTGATAGAGGTTTTGGTACTCAGCTTACTAAAGATGGAGATGGTGTATTCTATGTCATAGAACCACAACTAGCAGGAGTTCAAGAAGGTATACATTATTCTACTAAAGAATTATTAGTTGAAGCAGAGCAAGAAGATATCTCTACAATGGGAGAGATTGATAAATTAGTTTTTGATTCGTTCACTGGTCAAGGAGCTGAAACTCTAAAGAAGACTTCTGAACGTCCTCCTAAAGTTGCACCTGTAGAAGTAACTTATGAAGATTTTGAAGTTGAACTTACATCTCTACTCAATAGAGTAAAAGAGGGTACAGTTCTTAAAGAAAGTAAGATTAAAACTTTAGCAATTTACGCACCTACTGGTTGGGGAAAATCTCACATCATTGAAGAGATGGCTGAAAAATCAGAATATCATTATTTCCCATTAGAATTACAGAAAGTTGATATTAATGTTATTCAAGGATTTCCATATCTAGAAGATGCTGAAGCTGCAGATGATAATATAAAAGAAGATAGATTAAGAAGAGCAATGAAAATTGTAAAGATGGCTCCTTCAGAATTCTTACCTCCTGCTGGACATCCAGGTAATTGGCTTTTATTCTTTGATGAGTTTAATAGAGCAGATACTGAAAAGATGTCAGCAGTTATGAATCTCTTACTAACTGGTGAGCTTGGCGGTGCTGCTAATATGATACGAGAGAAAAAAACTGGAAAGAAGAAATTAGACAGATATCAACTACCAAAGAAAGTCGTAGTAGTTCTAGCTATGAACACTGGAGTACAAAAAGGAGTCTTTGACTCAATGAATGCCGTTAAAGATCTTGACATTGCAACTTTGGAAAGAGTCCACAGAGTATTATTTGGCAAATATCATGCAACATCATGGGCAAGAAGTTTTGCTCTAAAACCATACGAAGCAGAAACAGAAGCCGGACAAAAAGCTTGGCTAGATACAAGAATTCCTAGAATCATCTTAAACTTTATCGTAGACCAGATGAAGACCAAAACCGGAATTGATCCAGAAAAACCATTCTTACTTCCTATTCAAGTTGCAACTGGAGAACCTGGAATGGGAGGCGGCGAAAGAACTACGTCTCCTAGAGCTTGGACAATGGTTGCTGATGATATGATTGAACGAGGCCTTGAACAATGGAATGACTTAAGTGATGGGGCTAAGAACAAATATATGGATGATGCTAAGTCGCTCATGAAGCTAATTACTGAAAAAAATCCAAAAGCTCCAAAAGATCCTAAAGATTATTTATTCGCTGCATGGTTTAAAGCAGCACCTAACCAAATTAGATTAGCTGCACAAGAATCTCCTGAGCTTGGAGATAAGGGAGTTGAGTATGTCGGCAAAATGATTCGATCATTTATCAAGAAAGGTAAAGAGGGCATTAGTGATGAAGATGTACTCTTGAACTATAAAGCAATCAGAGAACAAATGAAGAAGAACTTTAAAAACCTCGGATTTGGAACAGAAGCTCAATTATTAGCTCGACTATTTTCTGCATTGAGCAAATTCAAAACAGAAGAAGAAGTCCTAAAATATATGGATCAGAAATCTATCCCTGTTTTATCTAAGCAAGGAGTAGTAGAGCAATTACATCAAACATTTAAAGCATTATATAAAGATCTTGATTTCAATCCAGATGACTTCGCAACATTTACTCACTTAGTTGAACAAGCTGCTAAATCTGGAAAGAATGATTTATTATTAAAGCTTCATAGAAAGATGGCCGGTAAATGGGAAGTCTATGTCGACCTTCTTAAGAAAAAAATTCAGACCAAGAGCCAGATTGAAAAAGAACTTGAAAAAATTGGACAAGGCAAAAAAGAAGGTGAAAAACTCGAAGTTGAAGTTGAAAACGAAGAATTAATTAAATTTATCAAGGGCTTAAAATTATAATGACAAAAAGTTTACTCCAAGTAATAAAAGAAGCAGAAGAGAAGGGTCCACCAACTCAAGCTGAGGTAGATCAATGGCGTAGTAAAGTAATGCAAGCAAAAAAAACTGGTATGCCGAAACCGATCTCTACAATTAAAGCTCATTTATGGAATACTAATGAATATGAACTCTATGAATTCTTAGATAACAGTGAATTCTGGGAAGTACAAAACAAGAATGCACCTCAGTGGTTTAGAACTGCCGCTGTAAGAATGGGGCCGAGTAGAATTGAATTTTATTACGATAAAAAATTTCTTGATAGACTTGCAAAGAGTCCAGGTCAACTTATACTTCTTATAGCACATGAAGCATCTCATATATTAAGATTTCATATTGACAGATCAGAGAAAGCAGGTCATAAACCAGATCTAGCAAATACATCACAAGATATGATTATTAATGATGATATAATGAGAACTGAAAAGATTGGTGGATGGAAACCAGAGATGATAACTAAATCTAGTGTTACTGGCGAAGATATACCCAAAGGGAAAAAAGATGAAATTGCTGTAATGCAAATTCCTGAAAAATTTAGAAAAGATTTTAAAGAAGAAGGTAGAAAAGCATATTATTATGAGAATATGTACAACTGGTTATTAGTTAATGAAAAGGAAGCAAAGGGGGCCGAAGGTGCTCCAGAGGAAAAAGATTACTTCGAAAAGGGTTCTATAGTAAAAGTGAATGAAGGTCCACATAAGGACGAATATAAAAGAATCACTAAAGTAAATAAAGATGGCACTTACGAAACAGAATCTGTTGATATTGAAGCTGAAATAGAAAAAGTAAAGAAGGGTTAATGAATAATATAAAACAATTACTAGAAGCTCTAGAAAGCAGAGTCCTTTTAGAGCAAAAAGAAACTTATAAGAAGGAAGAGCTTACTCCTGTAATTATTAATCCACCAAAAGGTAAAGCTGTGCCTATGCCTCCACAGAAGGGCGGAGAGCAAGTCGATGTTGAAGTAATAAATACAGGTAAACCAGAACCTCAAGAAGGAGATGGTAATGGCGAAGGTAAAGAAGACGAAGAAGGTCCTCCACAAAAGGAAACTAAGAAAACTCAAAAACCCGGTGAAGGCAAGCCGTCCAAAGGTCCTCAACAAACAATAGACTCGCATGAAATATTAAAGAAATCTGACAAAGGCGAAGCTCAAGAAATGGCAGAGAAGATTTTAGAAAAAGCCGAGGAAACTAGAAAAGAGAGAGGCGAAGATACTGAGAAAGCAGCTGGTATAGGTGAAGGTCATTTTATGGATAAGCTTCGTGATATCTATAAACCAAAAATCAATTGGGTAAAAGAGTTAAGAAAAAAATTAACAGAATTCAAATCTCAAACTTCTTCGGCTATAAATAGGTATTCTAAAAAAGCTGCACAGCGATATAAGGAAGGCGAAGGAGTCCAAAAATCAAGAGCTTACCATCAATGGTTAAAAGATCCAAGATCTCATGCTCCAGATTCGAAAATTATTTTTAAAGGCCCATATGTAAAAGCACCAATTGGAGAAGTAATTTTAATAATTGCACTTGACACTTCTGGATCTATTCCCGGCTCTACGGTTTCTAAAGTATTTGCAGAGATGGATAAGATCGCTAAAGGATTCAAAAGTGGAATTAGTCATGGCGGAGTAAGATTAGAGGGGAAAGTATATTTCATGACTTGGGATACAAGAGTTGCTCAAGTTGATGAATACCAACCCGGCGAATGGAAAAAGTATATTAAAGGTGAGAAGAAAATTAAAGGCGGTGGTGGTACAGATCCAACAAGTATTCTCGAGTATATGCATGAGCATTTCTTATTCGATTCTGAAAAACCATCAGCTGGATTACTTAATATATTACAGAAACCAAAACCAATTGGAATGAGTAGAGACGACATAGTTATTCCTATAAAAGATGGTACTGATGACCCTAAAGCAGTTATCGCACCTTTTTTAATAATAGCTACAGATGGTGCATTTTTTAACAACATAAATGACTCAGATTTAGGAATCTTATATAAAGATAATAAGGAAAACGTTCTCTACTTAGTGATAGATGGTATTACACAACACTGCTATCCTAAAAACATAATAGAGTATGAATCATATAGAGTATAATTAATGGAGGTTAATAATGGAGATTAGATCATTCCTCGAAGAAATGGAAAAAAGAGGCGATAACTTACTTTTTGAAGAAGGAAAAGAAGGAGCTAAAGTCGACAAAGTTTTCCAAGACGAGTTAAAAGAAAAAGGAATAAGCTATACATGGATATATCAGCCAGAAGGATATGACTTAGTCGTATTAGAACACGATAAAGATGGCGAAAAGCCAGGTAGTTGGTCAATGGCATTCTTCACTGAAGCTGAGAAGGGTCCTGCAGGAGATGAAGAAGAAATCTTCGGTGAAGCTCGAATCGATGAACAAACTAAGGTTGGTATGAAAATGCTTAGCCAGACTAAAGGTAATTTCTTAGATATCGTACAACTCGCAATCGAAGTTGCTTCTAATAAAGCTTACAAGCAGGGATTCACAGCTGCTAAAATTAAACAAGTATTAACAAAAGCAAAAACTAAGAAGTAAATTCTATTTTGATGAAAATCATAACAGCTTAAAATCTAATATTAAGGGGCCTACAGGGCCCTTTAATGTTGTATAAAAGAGGTACTTTCGTATGCTAGAGTTAGTATCATCCAAAAGAGCATTAAAGTTGTGTAAAGATGTGGAAAGTGCTGAAGTTATAAAAGAGCTCGGTGGTAAGAAATTAGTGAATGATATGATAAAATTGTGTATCAAAGAAGATGGGATTGGACTAGCAGCACCACAAATTGGAATAAATTATAAATTCTTTGTAACTTATTTTCAAGAATTTCTTAGTTGGAGATTATTTATTAATCCGTGTTATAGACCTCTCAATCAACAAATAGTAGACTCCGTCGAGGGGTGTCTTACTTATGGAACTGATAATACATACAAAGTAAAACGATATATAAAGATTTTAGCAGAGTGGCAAGAAGAAGATCCCTACGGTGATCTCATTATAAAAAAATTAGAAATGAATGGAATATCAGCAATAATTTTTCAACATGAAACAGATCACATTAATAGTATAACAGTTTCAGCAAAAGGCGAAAAGATTAAGATAGAAAAAGAAAGAGAAGAGTAAATATGGGAAATTTATTAGTTAAAACACAAATTGATTCTTTTACTCAAATAAAAGATATTGATATTTTTTTAGACAATATTTCTGACAATAAAGAATTTTTATCTTTTAAAATTACTACACCAAAATTTCAACAAATTTTGACAATGCATAAAAATGATTGGTTTAAATTTGTTAGAGATACAACAAAAACATTGGAAAAAGAAAATATTAGTGATTGGGTTAATAATGAAGAAGATTGATATGTTAGAATTAATACGACAATTATTAAATATATTATTTGGTAAACGAAAGCAATTAACTTCGCCATACGGCAACTATTTGCCATCTTTTCAAGTAGCTAAGTTACCAGTAATACCAGAAAAGCCAAAAGGAGGAGATATGAACCATCATGATTATGTAACACCAAGGATAACAATACATAACAAAACTCTTTGGAAACAATTTTTATCTGAAAATGGCAATTTTGAGAATTTCCATTATAGAAAAGGAGCAGCATATACTGCCGATTTTGGGATAGAGAATGGTTGGGGTGATAATTTTGCTCCGGGCTATGTCAGAATCCACCACGGCGTCGATAGGGCTCGTGGAGGCTCAATTACGACACGGGGTAAAACAATCAATGATATTGTCATGAGTCCGATGAATTTTGATTCTAGCGATTTTATTGATTACAGAGATAAAGGATATGGAACATTAGTTCTATTAATAAGTAAGAAATATCAATTCGATATGAGAATTGGTCATATGGACCCAAATAAAGATTTTATTCCTTGGTCTCTGCAACAATTTAAGTTAAAAAAGCTATTTAATCAAAATTGGTATATAGGTTCTGCTGGAACTTATGGATATTCTACTGGAGCTCATACTCACACAGAATTAGTTTCTCACGATGAATCATGTGAAATTCTTGAATTAATGATGTTAGACAGATTCGGAGAGAAGATTTATAAACAATATACTGATGAAGAGATAGTGGCTTTTTATAGAAAACAAGCCGTAGATTATCCTAAAACTTCCCCATATGTAGATTGGACTGATGGAGAGATACTCCAAGATTGGATAAATTTAAAAGCTAAGAAAAATATCTTTTTTATTAACAGTTTCAAATCCTGCTTCTTTTGGAGAGAAAAGCCGTATACGAAATATAGCACAAATATGGTCTTAAAAGGTTTATAATGCAATACGGATATTATGAATATTTTTTAGGTGGTAAATTAGTAATATTAATCTACAAATTTCATACAAAATCTGTGCATAAAGCAACAACACCTCCTGGTGAGCAATATACATATGATCTTTACCCACAAAAGATACTTTTAGATTATAACTCTAAAGAGATAGCTTTAAGGTTACCCCGCCCATTAAATCTCACATATAGTCAACTCGAAGATTGGACTTCAGATAATATCAATGATGTAGTTAAAGTAGCAATTAAAAACATCTTCAGAAAAAGCACATCAATGTATCTCTAATCGCATACTTCCTATAAAATTGTAATTAAGAGAATGTTTTCTTTGCCGAACAAACACAATCTATTAAATAGTTTCGATTTACTCTTATAATACTACTAAATAAGAATTAGGAGTAATCCCCATGACGATTAAAGAAGTAGAGCAGAGTATTGACTTGATTCTCAAAGCACCCCAAGTAATCACACCTTATATCCACGGAAAGCCTGGTATTGGTAAATCGGCTGTTATAAAGCAAATAGCCGAAAAGAGAAAGATCGGATTTATTGATCTTAGATTATCTCAATTAGAATCTTCCGACTTGAGGGGGATTCCTACTCCGGATTACAAGAACGGTAGTTCTCGATGGCTTCCTCCTGAGACTATTCCTTTTGAAAATTTTACTGATTTTTATATTCCAGGAACAGAAATGAAGTTTGGCGAAGGGGGGATTCTCTTACTTGACGAAATCAACAGAGCTAGATTTGATGTACTTCAGGCAGTATTTGAACTTGTATGGGATCGAAGAGTTGGACTCCATAAGCTCTTAGATAATTGGTTCATTGTTTGTGCTGGTAATCTCGGTGAGGCTGATAAAACTGAGGTTACAGAATTTGAAGATTCTGCCCTCAACAATAGGTTTATCCATTTTTATATTGAGGATCAAGGTCTTTTTGATTGTTGGATTGAATGGGCAGAAAGTCTTGGTGATGTCCATTTTGATATCGTCAATTATATAAAGATTAAACCTTCAGTTCTTTATACTGCTACAAAAGAAAATGATGTTGTTTTTTGTACACCAAGAACATGGGATAATTTCTCGAAGATCTTGAAGCAAAACTCAGATATTGATCCTTCTAAGATTACAAGCATGATCGGAAAGAGCTATCTTGGTCCTACAGCTGTAGGATTCTTGAATTACCTCAGGCAGAAAAGTAAAATCACTCCAGAAGATGTAATTAATCGATATCCTGATTTTAAGAAAAAGATCAGTAATCTTTCTAGAGATGAAAAATATGCTCTTTCAAACGAAGTTGTTACTTATTTAAAAGATCATAAGAAAGTACATGATAAAATTATTAGTAACATACATTCATTTATCACGTTTAATCTTGAAAAAGATCATATGATAGCTATTTACAAAGTTCTTGTTAATTTGATCGTCTCTTATAAAGACAATCATGGAAAAGTAAGAGATACTGAGTTCATGGATCCATATCTCGATAACTATCCAGAACTAAACGAGAAGATTGCAGTAATCCTCAAGGAGAGTAAAGATCGTGCGAAAGAATAAGATGCCGGATAAAATCTCAAATATTTGTATTAGATGGCAAACTGAGAGTCCATTTTTTGCAGAGTTTCTTTTGAGGTTTATATATGAAGAAAATGAATCTTGTCCCACATCTGCAATTGGATTTAATAAAATAAATCACAAATTACATTTTATTTATAATTCTAAGTTTCTCGATAAACTAAATCTCATGGAAGTTGAGGGACTTGCAGTTCATGAGATTATGCATATCCTTCACAGATACGACAATAGAATTGGAGACCGAATTAACGAGATTTTTAATATATCTCAAGATGCTTGTATTAATCGAATAATCAAAGAAACTACTATCGGTGGTAAAAAATTAGAATTACCCAAAGGCGGAGTTGATCTTAGTGAAATAGAAAAGATGGGATATGCTGGTGAACCTATTTCTGAGCTCATTTATGATTTTCTTTATGAAAGAGCTGATAAAATTGTTATTTGCTCGACGGGTGCTGGTGGCAAAGGTGGAACTGGGAATGAATGTCCAAATTGTGGTGGCTCTGGAAAAGTTGAAGAAGGTAGTGACGGCGAAGGATCAGGTGGATCAGGTGGATCAGATAAAAAGGGAGATAAATCATCTAAAGATAAGAACGGTAAAGATGGAAAGGGTAAGAACCAGAAGGATTGCCCGGTATGTGGCGGTTCTGGTAAAATAAAGAACAAGATTATACTTCGAACAACTGATGATCACACGAAGAATGAAAAAAAACCAACTGAAATTGAAAAAGCCGTTATTGAAGAATTGATTAATAGTGCAAGAACTCGTTCATGGGGTAATGTCAGTGGTAATATAAAAGACGAAGTTAATGGACTTATCCAAACTAAAAAGATTCCTTGGCAGCGAAAGCTTGCAGTAATTATGTCGAAATATGTTCACCAATCTGGAAATATCTACGAAAATACATGGTCAAAGAGAAATAGGCGAAGTCTCCCGCTCCCCGGAATAAGAAAACTTTCAAAGAAGATTCTTGTAACCGTTGACACATCTGGAAGTATATCTCGAGAAGATTTGAAAATGTTCTTTGGCCAGATTGAAAAGCTTATTAAAGATTATTCTAAAATGACTTTGATTCAATGGGATACACGGGTTAGTTCAACTGAACAGTATAAGAAAGGAGCTTGGAAGAAAATCGAAATTAAAGGAAGAGGTGGTACTGATCCCCAAGATCTTTATGATAATCTCCACAAGAATCACTCTAGAATATCAGTAGTAGTTAATTTCACTGATTCATTTTTTGATTGGAATTTCAATAATTATGGAATCCCAAGTGTATGGGCAGTCGTAAATAATCCTGATTTTGTGGCACCTTTTGGTAAGACAGTCATAGTTGAGTCTAAAGATGGTAGGAAAAGAAACGATAATTTGATATAATTTATACAAAGGAGAAGTATATGGCTTTAGATGTTGAAATGAAAAGATGGATAGATGAAGCGAGTTATGAAGCGCTTTTGACGAAGTGGCGCTTTGCTGTTGCTGGTGATTTATTTTTCCAGGGAGAGATGGGTAAGTATTACTCTGTTATGCTTGGAAAAAAAAGAGAAGAAGTAGGTAACTCAATTCATGTTACGACAAGTAAAAAGATAGGATGGTAAGCGGTATATGTCACTAAACATTAATAAAGCTGAAATGGATCAAGCCTGGAAAGACAGGCGCAAAAGCGATAAGTTCTACAATTACTTGTATGCTATTGCAAATCATCAAGTATCCAGAAAAAAAATAACTTATAAAGAGCGCGCTGATTTTATTCAATTCGCTATTTATAAATGCTTCAAACATGAGAATGCCTTCAAGCCATCCAAAGGAGCTGCATATTCTTTCTTCTGGAAACAAATTTCTTTGGCTATTGCATACCGACAGAGAAAAGATGCTCGGAGAAATACAAAAGCAAAGACTTTTTATGTCGAACAGGAAAAAGTTCTTGATTGGATTGAAAAACAACAGGATGATGATGGAATAATGTTTTATGATATTGTTGAGGTCGAAGAGCTTGATATCTTAAAGAAAGCTTTCAAGAGATACAACAGTGCGCACCGTGGAAATACTTTAAAACCAAATAAAGAAAACACTATAAAGATGTTAAAATGGCATCTCGAAAAAGATCCTAATTTTTTGATTAGATTTACTGCTTTGAAGCATATATTCGTAGACTGGACAAGTGTCTCCAAAGTTTCGATTGTCTAGTATAATATAAATATATTAAATCTGAGGAGGCACCAATGGTTATCATGGACAATACTTTTAATATTAAGGAAGAGATTCCTACAACTCGGTGGTGGCTCATGACAAAACTCCGGTTAGGATGGGATTTGAAATGGGATATCTACATTAAAAACCTCCGGAAAGAACTCATTAGTCTTATGACAACTCCTGGAGAAAGTCTTTCGGATTCTGTAAAATCCAAAAAAGACATGGCTAGCAATATCATAGAAAAACTCGAGAAATCAGCTTGGCGGTCAATGCCTGCTGAATTTCTTAAACAACTTGGAATCCCTCGAACTATCCGGCACTAAAATTTGCTTTATAATTAATAATGGCACCCCATGAAGATGGGGTGCCTTTTTGTGAATCTCCTGGGTACATAATGTCATTTTTACAACAAAGCTCAATAAACAAATCGGCTCTTCTTACAAGGAGCTTTTTTGCGTGCATATATATCTACATGAAACACAGTAAAGAATCAGTAATTGATATGCTCAAAAAAGAATCTGCAGAAATGCCAGTAATGACTCTTACGCCATTACCACCTTTGCCGTCAGGATGTACAATAGAAATAGAAGGGTACGGGTTTTGGGATACACTCAGCCACGAACCAAATTCAGAATATGCTAAAGAACTAGAAAGGCTTAGCGCAGCATCTACGAGTCGATCTAATAGAAAGAAATTTATAGCTTTTCTTGAAACTGAAGGTGAAAAATTTAATCGAAGGAAATAGTATGGAATGACTAAAGATAGAAAGATAATTTTATGACAAAAGAATTTAAGAATAGACAGAAAGTAATATTTTTATTTTGGCATTATAATGACTATTCTTTAACTACCCCTAAACAGATAATTGGTGCTGGATTATACAGGGGAAAGATTTTAGGTGAACTTGGTAAATACAGTAAGGGTGATTATACAATAGCTATTACTGAAAAAATTAAAATCTTCTGGATTGGGCCAGAAGAATTAAAAAACGCTGCAGATTTCGATATATGGAATGGTCAAGAACCATACGGTGGACCCGGAATCGGAATTATATACCAAAATCCTAAATTTTTACATAACGAAGGTAAGTTACCAAAACTTCTTTTGAAAATGAAATCGAAATTAAAAGAACTTAATTATAAACATATCAAAGTAATATTTGAAGATCCAGAAATTAACTCTTCCCTAATAGTTTAATAAAGCATATATATCTTCATGGAACGATTAAAGATTGAACAAATACTTATGGAATGTGCGCTTGCTTTTGCTAAGCGATCGACTTGTGCAAGAGTAAAAGCCGGAGCAGTTATAGCGGTTGAGAATCATATAGTTTCAACTGGATACAATGGTAATGCACCTGGAAAAGAACACTGTTCTGATTATTTTTTCTACTTGTGGAATCACATTAAAGAGCTTCAGGACTTATACCCCATTTATGAAGAATATTTAAAATCAAACACATTTAAGCAATCTCATCGGATATGGGCCACTTCTCATGAGCTTCATGCAGAAATGAATGCAATTATTTACACAGCTA
>Ga0114925_10000680_pt1 | contig 15747 bp, 16 predicted proteins | sample SumtaG_2_FD_87287 | JGI IMG/M metagenome (GOLD analysis project Ga0114925, IMG submission 87287) | Deep subsurface microbial communities from Indian Ocean to uncover new lineages of life (NeLLi) - Sumatra_00607 metaG | ecosystem: Environmental > Aquatic > Marine > Oceanic > Sediment | place... | reverse complement strand
TTTGCTCTACCTTGCTGAGAGACTCGATCTCCTCGTACAGTTCAAGGGCTTGCTCCAGCTTGCCCAACCTGTAGTAAACGCCGGCCAGCAGGAAGCGCCCCTCAATCTCTTTGCTCTCGACAATCAACATTGTCTCCAGAAGAACCTCCGCCTCTTCGGGGCGTTCCAGCTCGAACACGTACAGGACGCTCAGGGCGTAAAGGGCGTCGGCATAACCGGGATTCAGATAGATGGCTCGACGGTACAGGGTAACTGACCTTTCCAGCCACCGCTCTCGATCCACCACTTGAACTCGAGCTTTGCTCATCCGGGCCGCGCAGACCGCGGAGTAGTAAAAAAGAATGGGATTCTCCGGGTGAATGTCTATGGCTTGCTTCAGCGTGTCGTAGGCGGCCCCGTACATATCGCCCCGCATGTACTCGATGGCGAGCATCTTGTAGTAGATTCCCATCTGGCCGGTTGCATCAATGGTTCGCTCGACCTCTTTCCGGTAGCGCCGTATGGCTTCTTCGATTTCCTCGATTCTCTGCGCCGATACCTCCTGATCCCTGTAAATATCGCCCTCCATCTCTATCAGCTGGTCCAGGGTATCCTCGCCCCTGTCGATTCTGGCGCAGGAGGCCAGGATGCAGATCTGGATTACCAATAGAGCCAAGAGTAGAGATCTCATCCGTTTCATAAAGTACACAATCACTGTTCTAACTCTATAACGTAGGAAACGCACTCTTCTGATTCTATCCCCGCGGATGATATCGCCTGTGATACTCGTGAAGCTCCCTCTCATCCACGTGAGTATAGATCTGAGTTGTACCTATATCCACATGCCCCAGAAGCGTTTGCACGGCCCTGAGATCCGCTCCACCCTTCAGCAGATGCGTGGCAAAGGAGTGACGAAGCGTATGGATCTTCCCGCTCACCCCGGCCCGCGATGTAATCTCCTTGAAGCGCTTCCACATTCCCTTGCGCGTCAACGCTCTACCGGTATGATTGATAAACAAAGCCCGCTCCTTTTTCCCCTTCAGAAGAACGGGACGGGCTGCGTCGAGGTAGCACCGCAGCCACAGTAAGGCCTGCTCTCCCATTGGAACAAGCCGCTCTTTTGATCCCTTTCCCACAACGCGGAGCATGGACTCTTTCGGGTAGATCCTATCCAAGCTCAAGGCAACAGCCTCGGAAACCCTCAACCCGCAGGAGTATATCAGTTCAAAAAGAAAGCGATCCCGAACTCCGGCAGGGGAAGCTGTGTCGATGGCCGCAAGGATCGCCTCTACCTCCTCCTGGGAGTACACATCCGGAATCTGACGGGGCATCCGCGGCAGCTCCAGATGGATGCTGGGGTTGCTGTCTATCAGCTGCTCCCGAAGTAAAAAGGTAAAGAAAGAACGCAGGGCGCTCACCGCTTTAGCGGTAGTTTTTCGGTTGATTCCCTCAAGCTGCCTGTTTATCAGATACTCGATTAGATTCCCTACGGTAGTGCTCTGAAGCTCAAGATGTTCCTCCGCGCAGTACTCGAGGAACAGCCGGGCTTCGAGGGTGTACACAGAAACCGTGGAGGGTGAAAGACGCAGCTCGGCGATCAGGGTATCCGAGTAACTTTGAAGCAGCTTCAACTTCTTTTCCATGGGGTGATGCCTAACTGTCCCCCTGTTGCAGCAGCTTCTTCTCCCGCAGTACGGTCGGGACGTTCAGATCCGCCTCTTTGGAGTTGCGGCCTAGCAGAAAATCCCCCGGACCTTTTCCGCCGGCGGGACTGCCGGTCGGTACCCCCGCAGCGGCAGCGGAGACTCCCTTCCTCATCTTGATCCACTCATCATAGGAGATGATATCACCCTTCTGTTCCTCCTCAGGGTGTTCTTTTGCAGGAAGCTGTCTTCGCCCATTGAACCCGGTGGCTACCACCGTCACTTTGATCTGTTCGCTCATGGAGCTGTTGATACTCGTACCGGCGATGATCAGGGCTTCCCCGTCCGCGCTGGCGGTGATGATCTTTAATACTTCTTCGAACTCGCTCAAGCACAGGTCGCTGCCGCCGGTCACGCTGACCAGAATCGCCCGGGCGCCCTCGATCTTGGCATCTTCGAGCAGAGGATTGTTGATCGCATTTGTCGCCGCATCCACTGCCCGATTGTCCCCGTTACCGATCCCCACACCCATCAATGCATCCCCGTTGCCCTTCATAACTGTTTTTACGTCCGCGAAATCTATATTGATCTCTCCCGGTTCGGTAATCAGGTCGGAGATACCCTGAACACCCTGCCGCAGCACATCGTCGGCCATGAGAAAGGCTTCCCGGATTGGGGTACGTCGTTCAACGATTTTCAACAAGTACTGGTTGGGTATGACGATCAGGGTGTCCACTTCATCTCGGAGTCTCGCTATTCCCTCTTCGGCGATCTCCATCTTACGGCGACCTTCAAAATCGAAGGGTTTGGTTACTACCGCCACACTTAGAGAACCGAGCTCACGGGCAATACGGGCCACGATGGGCGCTCCTCCCGTTCCGGTTCCTCCGCCCATACCGGCGGTGATGAACACCATATCCGCGGCTCTCAGGGTTTCCCGCAGCTTATCCTCGTCCTCAAGGGCCGCCTTCTCACCGATTTCCGGAATGCCCCCTGCCCCGAGGCCGCCGGTCAGCTTCGTACCCAGGGCCAATTTCGTCTGGGCTTTGGCCATCTGCAATGCCTGCAGGTCCGTATTGGCAGCGATAAACTGAACATTGTTCAGTCCGGTGGAGATCATCCGGTTTACCGCATTGCTGCCGCCGCCGCCAACGCCAATTACCTTAATGACGGTGAGGTTGCCCGAGAGCTCGTCGACAAATTCTATATTCATGTTCCCCTCCCATGAGATAACTCCGGTATTGAGGCTGCACCGCAGCCTTGTATACAAAGTTCTAGAAAAACTCTTTAAACCAATTTCTCATCCGATCCCAAACGCTGGAAAATGTCTTTTCACTGGAGCTGGTGTCCATGTAATCCACGTCGCGCCTGGCCGCACCGGACAGTACCAGCCCCACACCGGTGGCGTACATCGGATTGTAGTACTCCTCCACCAGGCCCCCCAATTTCACCGGATATCCGGTCCTGGCGGGAAGATTGAAGATCTCCGTGGCCAGTTCCGCGGTTCCTGTCAACAGGGATCCCCCGCCGGTCACTACCACCCCGCCGCCCAGGATGTTGAGATACCCTTTTCGATCGATCTGTTCTCGAATCATCCCGAGAATCTCAGACATCCTCGGTTGAACGATCTCGACCAGCTCGCTGCGCATGATCGTTCTGGGAGGTCGTCCTCCCACACCCGGGATATGAACTTCCTCGTCCTCCTGGACCAACGGGGCGTAACAGCAGCCCGCTTGTACTTTGATTTTTTCCGCAGCCTCCAGAGGAGTCTTGAGCATGATCGAGATATCGTTGGTGACCTGGTCACCCCCGACCGAAAGAACCTCCGTGTGGTAGGGGGCGCCCTCCAGATGAAGAAGCACATCCGTGGTTCCCCCGCCAAGATCGATCAGCAGGACCCCCAACTCTTTTTCATCCTGAGTGAGTACCGCCTTGGAGGAGGCCAAGGGCTCCAGCACAATATCATTGACCTTGAACCCCGCCCTGTTTACACACTTGACGATGTTCTGGGCGGATGTCACAGCCCCTGTGATGATATGGACCTCCGCCTCGAGGCGTACCCCGACCATGCCAATCGGGTTCTTGATTCCCCCCTGGTCATCTACGACGAACTCTTGCGGGATTACGTGCAGAACCTCCCGGTCCATGGGGATCACGACGGCCTTGGCCGCGTCGATCACTCGATCTACGTCTTCCCTGGTGATCTCCCGGCCCCTGCCGGTAACTGCTACGACCCCGCGGGAGTTGATTCCCTCGATATGGCCCCCGGCAATCCCCGTGTATACGGAAATCACCTCTCGGCCGGACATCATCTCTGCAGCCTCCACGGCCGCGGCAATGGAGCGCACCGTGGTCTCGATGTTGATCACCACGCCCCGCCGCAATCCCCGGGAAGGTGTGGTGCCAACCCCGGTAATCTCCAACTGACCACTGTCGTTGAACCCGCCGATGATTACACAGACTTTGGTGGTCCCGATATCCAGTCCGACAATCAGATCTTCCCCTGCCAACAGATCAACCCTCCTCCATCCTGTATACAACTTCCCCGCTCCGCATGTCGAGCTCTCTTACCCGCCGCAGCGCTTCCTGCCCGGCCAGCAGATCCAAGATGATCAAAGCATTGCGCATCGCCGCCGGGTCCAATCCGGCACTCAGGCGTAGACGTACAGGATACTGTATCGGATACAACAGAATCTCGAGCACACCCGTTGATTTCGAGATCAGCCGAAGCTCGGAAATCAGCCGAAACAAGTCAGGTTCTTGGTTTTGCAGGGTGCGAAGATCCTGCAGTATGGGTCGGACCCTTTCGGGAAGCTTCATCCCGACCCTGAGTTGCTGGAACTTGACCCCGGTGATTACCGGCAGATCCCATTCGCTTACTCCGCTTCCGATCTCGAAAACCACCCCTTGATCGTCGATGACCAGAGGAATGCTGGCTCCTTCCGGCGTTGTAAAGAAGAACATGGCCAGCGGGGCACGTCCGTAGAGTGTGATATTCAGAGCATCGGGAAAGACCTTCTCCACAACCGCCTCTCGGACCTGCGCTAAGCCTTCCAGATCCTCAACCATCTGCACCGTGTCCAGATTGTAGTAGTACACGCTCTCCTCGATACCGGCGATCGCCAGGATTTCCTCTTTGCTCAAGCTTGAATCGCTTTTGATGGTGACAGTGCGGACGGTCATGCGAGGAGCAATGACAAAATGAAATACCAATTCACCGACCAGGATCAGACAAAGTGCGATGACCAGGATCACGAGAGCACGGTTGAAGACAGACTCCCTGATTTGTTTGCGAGATGTTCTTGAACGTTTGTATTTGCCGTATTTGTCAAAGATTAGGGCTTCCGACATCTTCTATCCCCTCCATCCCTGACTGCGACCCTGCGGCGCATCCAGATTCAACCGGGAACGGTTATACGTCTCGCCATCCTGGGGCTGGCGCGAGAGATTGAACAGCACTCCGCCCATTGTCAGGCTCAGCAGCATAGACGATCCGCCTGAAGAAAAGAAGGGCAGGGGAATGCCGGTCGCCGGTACCAGGCCGGTCACTACAGCGATGTTGAGCAGAGCCTGGAGGGTGATGGTACTCGTGATGCCGAAGGCCAGATAGCGGGTAAAGCTGTCCTTGCCCTTCATAACCAGTGAGTAACCCCGCCAGGCCAAGGCGAGAAAGAGCAGGAGCACAAACAGGGCTCCCAGAAATCCCGCCTCTTCACCGACGACGGCGTATATGAAATCCGAATGGGCTTCAGGAAGTCCTCCCAGTTTTCTAACTCCCTTGCCCAATCCCCTGCCCCAAAAACCACCGCTAATGAAGGCGGTTTGAGCTGCGATAACTTGATATCCACTTCCGCTGGGATCGGCCAGCGGATTTAAGAAGGCCATGAGCCTGCGGACCCGGTGCGCTTTGGTGAACAGGAGCATACCACCAAGGGGCACGAAGAGCAGGCTTAAAAGGATAAAAAAGAGAACCCGAACCTGGGCGATCAGAAACATGGCCAGTGCAATCAGAAGGATGAAAAAGGCGGTTGAGAAATCATTCTGAAGATAAATCAGGGTGACGAACAGCGAAACCACCAGCAGGGGCGGCAGAAGAGAGTTGACCGGATCATTGATCCTGTCCTGCTTCTTGCTGAGTATCGCCGCCAGGTACAGCACGATAGAAAACTTCACCAGCTCCGACGGTTCGAAAGACTGTCCAAATACAAACAACCAGCGCCGTGCCCCCATGACCGGCTGACCGATGCCTGGTACAAAGGTAAGCACCGTGAGTATCAAGGCCGCGGTCACAATGATCGGGGCGCCCTGGCGAACAGTCGCTATGGGGATCTGTGAAGCAATAACTCCCGCCACCGAACCGAGGGCGACCCAGAGCAACTGCCGCCTGAAAAAGTAGTAGGGGTCTTGGAACAGCCTCTGGGCATAGTAGGTAGAGGCGGAAAACAGGACGGATATGCCGATTCCAAGTGTTACAATCAGAATGAGCAGCAGCAGGGCATCCCCTCGTGGTTTTCCGATTCTTTCCACATCTCCCCCCTACTGGATCTTCAGGGTAGACAAGCTCAAGATTGCGAACAATCCCCCCAGGATCCAAAACCGCATGACCACTTTTGACTCGGACCAACCCATCAGCTCGAAGTGGTGATGAAGAGGGGCCATTTTGAATACCCTCTTCCCCGTCAGTTTGAAGGAAACGACCTGCACTATGACTGAGAGAACCTCGATGACGAAAACCCCACCGACGATGAATAGAAGGACTTCTTTTTTGATGATCAGGGCGATAACCCCAACAACCCCGCCGAGGGAGAGGCTGCCCGTATCGCCCATCATGATCTCCGCGGGATGAGCGTTGAACCAGAGGAAACCCACCGCCGCTCCCACCAGGGCGAGGCTGTAGACGCTGATCTCCCAGCTCTGCTGAATAAAGGGAATCTGAAGATAGGCCGCATAGTCGGCACGGCCGGCCAGGTAGGACAGAACAGCAAAGGTAATTCCCACCATGATGACCAATCCCGCAGCCAAACCATCAAGCCCGTCTGTTAGGTTGACGGCGTTGCTGAATCCCACCAAGACGAGCACACCGAAGGGGATGTACAAATACGACAAGTCTACAACGGGAGTCTTGAAGAAGGGTACGTAGAGCAGGGTTGTATGCTCGTTTCTGTAGAGGAAAAGCAGGAGCACGATTGCCACGGATACCACGGTCTGACCTGAAAACTTGAAACCTGCTCGCAAACCTGTTTGCTTTTTCTTAAACACTTTCAAGTAATCATCTACAAATCCGATCAGACCGAACCCGACGGTGGCCCCCAGCAGGATCCACGTATACAAATTGTTCCAGTCCTGCCACAGCAGAACCGAGAACACAATGGTAGAGATAATCAAGATCCCTCCCATGGTCGGGGTACCTGTTTTTTCCAGATGTCGCTGCGGAACATCAACGCGTATCGCTTCTCCGGTTTTCAATTCCCTCAGTCTGCGAATCATCCAAGGGCCAACGACCAGGGACAGCACCAGAGCCGTTAGAGCGGCATAGGCGGCGCGAAAAGTAATGTACTGAAAAACATTGAATACCGTGAAGTATTTGACCAGTGGATAGAGCAGCTTCAGCACCATCCCTTACACCTCGATCATTTCCGGCAGCAGTCGTTCCAGCTCTACAGCCCTGGATCCTTTAATTACCACCAGATCTCCCTCCCGAAGATACGGGAGCAGTTCCTTTCTCAAGCGCTCAAAGTCCGTCGTCCAGTTCACGGTGCCGTTGAAGTCCCTCTCCTTGATGCTCTGAAATGTATCCTCCATCTCTTCTCCGAGGAGGAACAAGCTTTGAAAACCGGCATCCAAGGCTTCCCGGCCGATCTCCCGATGGGCTTCCCGACTCTGTGTACCCAGCTCTTTCATCGCCCCAAGAACCGCGATCTTCCTTCCCTGCCAGCGCAGGGCGGACACGAAGGAAAACACCTGGCGAAAGGAATCGGGATTGGCATTGTAGCAATCCTGGATTACCGTTACCGTGCCTCCGCGGATGATCTGCGAACGCCCGAACAGGGGGCGAACGCTCTCCAGCCCCTCTTTGATTTTACTTTTGCTAATTCCCAATTCCGCCGATACCGATATTGAGACCAAAGCGTTTCGAACATTGTGAGCGCCAAAAAAGGGGAAGCGGATCCGGAGCCCCTCCCAGTGGATGATGGTACCATCCAGCCCCAGATCCTCACTTCCTTCAAACCCTCTGGTACTTTCCGGCCCAAAGGGGACTATTACCCCCTTTAGTCCTTCATGAAACAGTGAATAGAAATCCTCTGCTTCAAAGACAAAGGCTTTCTGAGTTCCGTCAAAATAGCGGAAGATTTTTTTCTTCTCACGAGCGATAACCTCGCGGGAACCAAACAGCCCGATATGGGCTGTGCCAATGTTTGTGATCACCGCCACATCCGGCCGACAGATATCCGCCAACACATCCATCTCCCCGGGATGATTGACGCCGAGCTCAAAAACAGAGATTCGGTGATGCTCTCGAACCTGGAAGCAGGACAGGGGCAGACCGATCTCGGAGTTCAAATTCCCCTGGCTGATCACCGTGGGGCTGTCCAGAGCCATGATGCTGCCAAGGATCTCTTTAGTCGTTGTTTTTCCGTTGCTCCCGGTCACTCCGATCCTCAACAGGTGTGGGAACTGCCTCAGGTATCCCTTGGACATCTCCTGCAGAGCGCTCAGAGTGTCCTCGACCAAGATCACACTGATTCCCGGCCTGTTCTGCAGCCCGGATTGCAGATCCTCCTGTCGTTTTTCCCACTGCCGGCGCGAAGCGACTACCGCCGCGGCTCCCCTCTTGAAAGCCTGGGGAATAAACTCATGCCCATCCACTCGAGTTCCCGGCAGGGCAACAAACAGACACCCCTCTTCGACCTGACGGGAATCTATAACAACCTGACGAATATCCCGATTTCCCTTGATAAGCAAACGGCCACCGGTGAGGCGGCTCGCCTGGTCGGGGGAAAACAGACCGTTCCGCAACGCCGTATTAGTCACCCCGGCCGTCCTTAAGCTTGACTTTGATCACATCCTCCGGTTTCAGTGGTTTCAATCCCAGCTTATCCACGGCCAGTGCTTCAACCCGGCCGGGGGAACTCAACACGGCCAGTGCTGCGATCACCTTCTTATTTTTCTCCAGCCAATCCTTCTGGCCCGCCTCCAGGTTCTCCACCTCCCGCTCCAATTCCTGGTAGCGGTATCCCTGCCAGGTGTTTAGAAAGAACAGGGCGATGAAGGCTAACACTGTGATGATGAAAAAGGGCGATCGAAGCCTCATGCAATTTTCTCCAAGACCCTGAAGCGGGCGCTCCGGGAAGCAGGATTTTTCCGCATTTCCTCATCCGTGGGTCTAACCGGCTTCCTCGTCAAAATGCGTGCCCGCCTTTGGCCCCCACATTGACAGATCGGCGATTCCGGAGGGCAGGTACAGGACTTATTGCGTTCCTGAAAGAAACGCTTCACAATGCGATCCTCCAATGAGTGAAAGGAGATGACGCCCATCCTTCCACCTACGGTCAAATGTTCGAAGGCCACCGGCAATGTGGCCTCGAGAAGATCCAGTTCCCTGTTCACGGCGATACGCAGAGCCTGGAAGGTCCGGGTGGCCGGATGAATCCTCCCGTGCCGATAGGAAGGAGGCACGGCGTTCCAGATGACCTCGGTCAGCCTCTTGGAGCTTTCGATATCTCCTCGTTCACGCTCGCCCACGATCGCCCTACTAATCATGGCAGCATAGCGTTCCTCTCCAAAACGCAGGATCAGCTGCCGCAGTTCCTCCTCGGAGCTGGTGTTCACGATTTCCGCAGCGCTTACACCCTTTTCGATATCGAGTCGCATATCGAGTGGCTCGTTCCGGTTAAAGGAAAAGCCCCGTTTGCCGGCCCGGTAATGGAACATCGATACTCCCAGATCGAAAAATATACGCTGCGGTGGTTTGTCCACCAGCTGCGAAAAGGAACGAAAAAACTCAAAAAAATCCAGCCGGAACAGCCTGACCCGCCGGCCGAAATGGTCTAGCCGTTGCCGAGCGCGTTCGAGGATCTGTTCGTCCCTTTCGACTCCGTAAAGCACGAGTCGGGGACCGACAGATAGAAAGGCTTCTGCATGCCCGCCTTCCCCAAGAGTGGCATCGACAAACACCAACTCTCGTCCCTGCCCTCCGAGCAGAGTCAAAGCCTGTTCAAGAAGAACCGGCTTGTGGATGAACACGTTCCCCTCCCCGTCGCTACAGAGCGATCTTATTCCCTATCTCTTCAGCAGCCTCCTTGAACTTACTCTCGTTCTCCTCGAGGTAGGTCAGATAGCTTTCCTCGTCCCAGATCTCTATATAGGTCTGAATTCCAAGAATGATGCACTCCTTCTTCAACTGGGCGAACTCTTTAAGAGTAGTCGGTATAATGATCCTGCCGGATCTGTCGATCTCGGTCTCCTGGGCCGGCGCAATGATTCGCCGCTGCATGAGCCTGGCCTTCTCCTGGAACAAGGAGGTGGATCCGATCAGGCTTTGGACGATTTTCTTCCATTCATCGTGAGGGAAAAGCCAGAGACATTTGTCCACACCCCGGGTCAACACAATGGAGTTGCCCGTGATATGCGTACGAATCCGAGAGGGAATCATCAATCTGTTCTTATCATCGAGGGAATAGCGATATTCTCCCGTCAACATACCCTAACCTACCACCTATCTGGTAAAATTCCCCACTTTTTCCCACCTTTTAATCTATACTATCCCATCTCTTACAATTGTCAACATTCTTTTCTCTAGCATCGGGGAGATTTCTAACTAAAAAGGCGCTTTCTACTATATATTTGTTATGCAAAACTTCCAAATTGACGGAACAAAGAGAAATCTGTATCTTGAAAGGGTGCAGGTGCATAGCACCGCGCCTGAGCTTCTTAAGAAGATCTGTAGGGAGAGTAAATTTGTCTGTGTACCGAGTTCATTTCAAGTGGAAAGATAAAGAAATACAACTCACCGCCAAGAGTCTTGATTTAACCCATCCCTATTTCGTATCGATCAAGGACTTAGTTTTTACAGACAAGAAGAAACTGATAATCAATCCTGCGGAAGACGATATCATGAAGGCCTTCGGAAATTCAAAACACCTGATGATTCCCTTTCAGACGGTGTTGCTGATCGAAGAGGTCGATGAACAGCAGCGCGCGGTTCGCCAATTCGCCCTGGTCGATCAGGATAAGACAGACTCCGAGCGCAGCGAGCGCAGCGAGGGCAGCGAGGGAGACGGACGGGAGGGCGATGCCCAGTCTTGATGCCACCTAGGCTTTTACTAAACTTGTGAGAGGATAAGATGTTTGTTCGCAATGAGATTTCCAAAGACGAAGTAGAGTTGCGGGTGCAGGGTCCATTGAGTAGCGATGCGGCGGAGGAATTCCAGAAATCTCTCCACGCCCTGGCAGCGGCAGATCACAAGACGATCACTCTCAATCTCTCTGAGGTTCCTTCGATCAACTCAACCTGCATCGGAAAAATCCTGCTGTTGCGGAAAAACTTAACAGATCAGGATCGGGTTATCCGAGTCAACGGCTGCAGCGATGCTCTGTACAATACCTTCCAGCTGATCAAGTTCGACAAACTTGTAAGCATCGACCGTTGAATCGCTTCAGGATACACAGCTCCGATAATCGATTTTCGGAAATATGTTGTTCCTGCCCTCCACCTCGAGAAACCACTCCTGCTGGAGTCTGTTGGTCATGAGGGAGTCATAGATCCGGGTGAAGTTGTAGATGTGCTCTCGTGTGCGCCGCACCGCATAGGGCACGGTGGTCCCGGTCTTCATTATGAAAGCCCAATCCGACGCTTCGGCCAGCAGCATCTCTCGAAAGGCCTGATTCAAAGCCCGCTTGCGCAGCCCCTTCTCTTTTGGAAAACGATGGACCAGCTCTGACATACGCAAAGCCTGTTGATGCAGGTGTCTGTACACCCAATCGTTGCTGCCCTCCAGCCACACTTCAGCAAATCCCTTGTTCCCCCAGCTGGAAAAACATGGCTGAGCAACCTGCTGCTCCGGGTGCTGCGACAAATACTGTCCGGGGGAGGTCAAGGAGATAGAATCTTGTTCGGCGGCGACTCGGCGAAGGACGATCTCCAGCCACTGGGGACCTTCGAACCACCAGTGCCCAAACAGCTCGGCATCGAAGGGACATACGATCAAAGGGGGGCGGTCCATCCTGGCGGCCAGACGCCTGCATTGGTTGATCCGGGCGGTAACGAAATGGTCGGCGTGCTCCACAACCTTTTTTTCCGCCGCTTTGGGACTGTACAGCCGTTTCTGGTCCCCCGGCCCGGTTATCGCGTAGTACTTGATTCCCGTACTGACCCGTACATTTCCGTCAGGAAGGAAAGGCTTCAGGTACTCCATCGGCAGATCGTAGCCGATATCCCGGTAGAACTCCCGGTACACCGGGTCGCCGGGATACCCATCCTGGGAAGACCAAACCGATTTCGCAGACTCTGGATCCCGGCCGAAGGCAGCCACCATGTTGGGACAGTACAGGGGTGCATACACTCCGTAGCGAGGACGCTGTTCTGCGAAGAGGATTCCTTGAGTCTCCAAGAAAAAGTAGGACAGACTCTTCTCCTTCAGATACTCTTCCACCCCTGGATAGTACCCGCATTCGGGTAGCCAGAAACCCTTTGGATAGCTACCGAAGTTTCCAACATGAGTTTGAACGGCCACCTCTATTTGGGCTTTTACAACCTGGGGCACCACCTGAAACAGCGGAAGGAAGCAGTGGGTAGCGGTAGAGGTGATCAGATCCACGAGATCTGCTCTCTCCAGGCGAATCAGTGCATCGAGAAGATTGCAGCGATAGCGATCCTTAAATGCTCGCCGGCACTCTTGAAAGCGATGGAGGTACATCCGGGCCAGTCGGTTCGCCCTTGGGTTCTCTGTTGTGCGTCGGACCTCGAGCCGGGCAAGCTCGAGCATACGATCCAAATAGGCGAGATACCGGTTCTGGAGGAATTCGTCTTTGAACATTTCCGCCAGAGTAGGAGATATCGAAAGGGTTATTCGATATCTCACACCCTCGGCCTGCAGACGCTCGAATACGGATAGGAGGGGCATATAGGTCTCGGATAATGCCTCGAAGAACCAGTCCTCTTCGAGAAACTGCGGGTGCTCCGGATGCCTTACAAAGGGCAGGTGCCAGTGCAGCACCAGGGAGAGGTATCCCACGCTCTACTCCCTAGGGACAGCAAGAATCCTTTGGGGGATTCCACTGGAGCTGCCAAACCCTTCGAATGTATCGAATCCCGAAAGCAGATTGAGAGTAAGACCCTGGTCGGCGCTTGGGAAATTGTCGGAAAAACTGTTACGAGGAGTCCTGATTGGGTTGGATCTGGCCAGGCACCGATATTTGTCCTCCGAGATGATCCCCAGCTCTAGGATGTAACTGCAGTTCTGGTTGGGAAGATAGATGTACCAACTCGTGTCATCGATTTGAATTGGGATATCAAACGAGGAATTTGCATTCGACCCCGTGAAATCGATCAACTCCACATCATGCACACGCAGCACCAGCTGGTCCCCATCGGCGTTCTTCTTCAGCTTCTCCAGAAGGTTGTTGTCCAGGTCCCAGTAGGCGTACGCCCAGTTGGGATCCCGAACCATGAAGACTACTCTTGTCTGATTGTATCGTTTCTCTATTGGAAAAGCATCGGCGTGGTCAGTGGTTTCTCGTTCTGTGCCCTGGTATTTGCTCTGTTCTACCCGGATTGCAAGGTTGTTCTCCTCCTCCCTCTCCAGTTCTTTGAAGTTCTCCAGGATGAACTCTGTCAGAGCTGCTCTATCAGCCGCACCGGTGAGCTCGTACCCCTGCTTACGAGCAAGGACTTCCAACTCCTCCAGCGAGATCGACTGGAGGCGTTCTTTGGTCATGCAGACCTCCGTATGGCGCTGTTGCTCTCTCGATCATCCTAAGATAAGGGGGAAAAAAATGTCAACCCGTCTTGGCTCACCTCCCCTGCTTTGCCGGTTTTAGCGGATGTATCTCTCCACGTTAGCCCGCTTGAGTTTGCGCGCCAACACGAGAACTACGTCTCCGAAGCCCGTTTTCTTGGCCAGATAATCCACGGGACGTTTCACCACCGCCGGCACGGTCCCCTTGGCCAATCCTCCCCAGGTGACGGTTTTCAAGATCTCAAAACCGGATTCTACGAGCATTCTGCGCAGGGTGCGCCGCGAGAACAGGGTAAGATGATCCGCTATCGCCGAACGCCACCTCTCTCGAAACACCCTGGCCTGCAGGCCGTCGATATTGGGCGTCACGATAATGGCATACCCTTCGGGGGTTAGGATCCTGTGGACCTCGGACAAAAAATCTCTTGGATCAGGTACGTGTTCAATCAAGTGGGAAAAATGAATTACCGGGAAATGGGCGCTCGGGAATGCCGCCTCTTCGAGGGTGCCGATAAATATGTCGAGCTTCTTTCTGTTTATCCCGTATTCCGCCGACTCGCGACCCAGTTCGACGCCCCGAACCCCCCAACCGCGATCTCGCAGGAAGGCGAGCAGCATCCCGGTGGCGCACCCGATATCCAGGAACAACCCCTGCTGCTCCAGGCCTTCGGTAAGCTCGAAGAAGCGGATGTCCTGGAGACCGAGTTTCATCAGATGGAAGAAATTTTCCTCGTTCCGCAGCTCGTATTCGAAGTAATTCTGCCCATAGCGGTATTTCAAATCGTCGAACACCGGCTGCGGATTCTGATAGACAAGGCCACAGCCGACGCACTTGACGAAAGAATAATCTTCGGCCGTTAGATACTTTCGATAGCGCCGACTGCCGCAGAGATTGCAGGAAATGGTTCTGACCTTCTCGCGACCGGGACTTGTCGAGTAGGTTTTCATCACTACTCCAGCACAGTCAGGGCGTACTCTTTAGAGCTCTCATTACCGGCAAAATCAGCGGCGAATACGGTCAGAGCCGTTTCCCCAGGAACCAGGTTGATCTTTCCCAACCGCAGGAGCCACGGCGCTTCATAGAGCCTTGAGAATTCCCGTTCCGTGTTTATCAGGACGAGCTGCCGTGCCCCCAACCCCTGACCCGCCGTCTGGATGCTGACCAGGGAATCGAAGATTAAATTCGAGATTTCTCTTCCATCCTGAGAGAGAAACACTTTATAGGGTGCCAGTTTCCAAAGAAAGGAGATATCCTCACGAAGATCGTAGATCGTTGCGAAGACCTCCACCTCGGCCCTGTTAACGATCATTCCATCTTCCAGACCGATCAGATCCTGACCGGCGCGGATCGACACATCCTTGATTACCGGCGCCTGAGCGTCGAGCAGTGGTGGAAGCAGAAGCAGAGGATTGATTATGGTATCCATCTCTGTATCGATGATGGTCAGATGCAGATGCTTTCCCGAGGAGTATCCGCTGGAACCGACAACGCCCAAAGGCTGGCTGCGGTCGTACAGCCTTCGGGTTGGGTCCAGGCTCCCCTCGGCCAGGTGGGCGTACAGCGAACGGATTCCACCCTGGTGCTGAAGGACGATGAAATTGCCCAGACCGACGGGAAGGGAGGAAAAGTCCTCGCCTTCTCGGTAGGAGAAAACCAGTTCCCCCGGAGATATCGGAAAAATGGACTGCTCACCACCGCCCAGGTCGATTCCGGCATGGAAGTGGTCCCCCCGGTGCTCGCCGAAGGTGGAAGTCATCACGATTTGTTCTAAAGGCCAGTCGAAGGCAAAGAGTACAACCCCCCCGAGACAGATCAGCAGAAACACCGGCAACGATCTTCGCATCATCCCTCCGCAAGGTCAGCCCGCAGCAGAAATCCGTCAATACCAAGAATCAGGGAGTTATCGATGATCCTCAAGAAAACATCCGGAACAGCCAATTCTCGAGACAGCAAAACCGAACTCAGCGGGCGGAAGATCAGCAGGTTCGAGCCTCTCTCCGTGCGAAAGGCAGCTGCGGAAAAATCAGTGGCGGCGTCTAAGGACCTCAGCACCCCGGGGCTGAGGATCCCGGCTTTAGTTTTCTTCCGTATATCGAGCACTCCCAGACCTTCCTCGCCCTCGATGTATAAAAACCTTGCATCCGGCCTGAAACTTAAATCCACCACT
>Ga0114925_10000678_pt1 | contig 15765 bp, 18 predicted proteins | sample SumtaG_2_FD_87287 | JGI IMG/M metagenome (GOLD analysis project Ga0114925, IMG submission 87287) | Deep subsurface microbial communities from Indian Ocean to uncover new lineages of life (NeLLi) - Sumatra_00607 metaG | ecosystem: Environmental > Aquatic > Marine > Oceanic > Sediment | place... | reverse complement strand
GGGGACAAGGGGACGGTTTTGGCCAAAAATAGAGAAGGGGCAATTTATTTCAGGGAATCTTGATACCCCGCGGCGTGTCGCAGGGAGATTCACGTACCATGTTTTAGCCCTCTGTTTCCGATCCATTGAGCAATTTCAGGGTTTTCTCTGCAACTTTGCTATCGAGCAAACCGGCAATTGCCGACACAATGGCCTAAAGGAAAATCAGAAGGTTGCCATAACGACCGGCACTCTCTTTTAACGATATTTTTCGGAAAGCGTCTGTTTTTCCTAACGATCCCTAATACACTCAAACAGTGCACAATTTAATACAGGATCACCCATTGCGCGAATAGATCTGATTTTATAATTTTTAAATATTTCAATTGGATACCTGAATCCTTGACCCCTTGACCGGAGCGCTTTCCGTAAGCTCCGCTTTTCAGAGCGGAGCCAAGGGAAGCGATATTAAAATAGCTATTTTCCTTGCCGGGCGCGAAACACTGCCGAACGGCAGAACCCCGCTCTGTAGGGTGGGAAGGTTCAATCCTTTGAAAACCACCAACTTTTTTGGAGAAAACCCAAAAAAAATAATCAGGCAATTCGAACCCGCCAGCCAAGCGAATCTTCCTTTCGCCCATACTGGATATCGAAGATTTCATCGTAGAGTTTCTGGGACAATTCTCCGGTCTTTCCGTCTGCCACTCGTAAATCTTCTCCCTTGTAGCAAATTTCGCCCACCGGGGAGATGACCGCCGCGGTGCCGGTGGCGAACATTTCCTTTAAGGATCCGCTATTGCATCCATCGGCGACCTCTTGGATAGAGATGGGGCGTTCCGAGACATTCAGCCCCCAATGCCGTGCGAGCCGGAGCACCGAATCTCTGGTAATACCCGGGAGGATGGTGCCCTTAAGGGGAGGGGTGATGAGCTCGTCGTTGATCAAAAAGAAGATATTGCTGGTTCCAACTTCTTCCACATACTTGCGCTCTTTAGCGTCCAGCCAGAGAACCTGGGTGTACCCCTTTTCGGTGGCTTTCTTTGAAACCAGAAGGGTGGCACCGTAGTTGCCTGATGTTTTGGCTTCTCCCACCCCTCCTTTGGCAGCCCGAATGTATTCATCGGAAACGTAAATTCTAGTGGGATTGAATCCTTCCGGATAGTAGGCGCCCACGGGTCCGGTGATGATGAAAAAAAGATAATTATTTGAAGGCCTCACGCCGAGTGCGGGCTCATTGGCGATCATTGTGGGTCGAATATAGAGGGATGACCCTTCGGATTTGGGAATCCATTCACGTTCGAGTAAGGTCAGTTCCTTTATGGCCCGGAGAAATAGATCCGGATCCACCTCCGGCATCACCATCCTTCGAGCGGAGTTGTTTAAACGTTCAATATTTTTTTCAGGTCGAAATAATCCGATTCCACCGTCCTTTAAATAATAGGCCTTAAGGCCCTCGAACACCTCTTGATTGTAGTGCAGGACCATGGCGGCCGGGTCCAGTCTCAGGTCCTGGTAAGGTTCAATGCGTGCGTCATACCAACCCCTTTCCTGAGAATAATCCATAAGAAACATATGATCGGTGGTGTATTTACCAAAGCCCAGTTCAGAATCTTTCGGACGCGTTTTCTGGCCAATGGTTGTGGATTTAGTCACTTTAATTTCCATGGTAAAACTCCTTATTATCCGGATTTATATGAGATAGCGGTGATATATCGAACACTCTGTTGAATCATATTTAATTGACAACATTCTTTTTTCAATTATGAAGCATAATAAAAAGGGATTGTGTGTCAAGAATAAAAAAAAGAATTCGAACAAGCAGTCGCGGAATGATGAAGCTTAACTTTGTTTATTCAAAACTTTCTGTTCGATTCAGGCGGAGGCTGTGCAGATGTGAACTTGTGGCCGGGTTCGTAGTTCAAAGGGGTAAAAACTTATTTTCCTGTGGCGGATCGCCGCCGCCACGGGGATGAATGGCGTAAACCGATTCATGGAAACGGAGGTTTTTTCTACGCGATTTTTAATGCGCGAAATGGGCGGTACCCATTTCGCTACAGGTTGCCAAAGGCAACCGGCCGGAAAATGCAGCGCATTTTCCGGATGTGAAAATGCCCTGCGGCTTGCCGCGGGGAGTTTCACTGCCTGTAAGGATTTGTATCCCTAAAATTCTCCCAGGGGTCTTTTAAATGTGAACTCAAACGGATCGCTTACGAATTTCTGACGCACCTGTTCAGTGTTCCCTCCCATGGCTGAAAAGGGTAAGGATACAATATAAAAGACGGTGCCGACTACAGATGCGACGATTCCAACAGGCCTGACAAAGACGAAATCGGCGATCATGGCTTCGGTGCTTCTTTCCTTATGCTGAGTCTGGTCTTGTGCCAGGGCCGTGGCCCCAAACGGAACAATGACCAGGGTTGCAATGAGAAAAAAGATGATGGATTGTTTTACGCGTTGATGCATGGCTTCCTCCTTTATGGGTCAATCGACTCGTGTCTGCGGTATAACCTCTCATAAAAAAAGTCGAACCGGCAGGCGGGCTCCGGTTTTTTCTATAAAATAATCTTCGAAAATGAAAACTGCCGGTTGAATCCTGATTCTATTAAAGCTATATATTGTGGAACACGTTCCTCCCGTACCTTATATATTCGATATGGCAATTAAATATTGACATATATTTTAAAGCCTTAGCCTATATTAAAACGGATTTTTTGTCAAGTAAAAAGGGGATGCGGTCCAAACCCCTTTTATGAAACGAGCAGAAAAATAATGACCTCCATTTCGAATTACATAGAAGTTGCCATCGCCCTTCCCGTATTTCACACCTTTACCTATGGTGTTCCTGAACACCTTGTTCCATTTGTCTCGGTGGGAAAACGGGTGCTCGTTCCATTTGGTCAGCGAACGGTAACGGGATATGTCCTCGGTTCAAACGGACCTTCGGATCGGATAGAAATAAAGAAGATTCAGGACGTCCTTGACGAAAGACCGATTTTCCCTTCATCCATGATACCGTTTTTCAAATGGATTTCGGATTACTACATGCATCCAATTGGAGATGTAATCAAATGCGCGCTTCCCGGCGGTTTAAATTATTACGATTATGTGACCATCGCCATCACCGAGAAGGGTGAGGACGCCTTAATTAAAAAATCGATTACACTCTTGGAAAACAAAATCTTGAGCCTTCTGAAACAAAAACCACGCCCCCTGAGATATTTGTGCAAACGCCTGAATACGGAGATCCCGAATGCTTTAATTCAGACGATGGTTCATCGTGGTTTGGCGGTCACCAAACGTGAACTTAAAGGCGGAAGAACAAGGCCGAAAATGGAGCGGTATGTATCATTCCTCAGTTCGAACATTTCCATGGACAGGTTATCCGCCGCAAAGATGAAAATAATGGATGCGGTAAAAGACGAAGAAGAGATATCCGTAAAAAAATTAAAGGAGATGGTCCCGTCTGCCCCCAGATTGATAAAATCGATGGCGGATGCCGGATATATTTCGATTTTTCAAAAACAGGCATATCGGGATCCTTTTGGTGAAACCATCACATCGGATTCGGCCCATATCCTCAATAGCGAGCAAGAAAAGGTTGTTTCAAAGGTTGTCAGTTTGCTGGACAAAGGATTTTCAGCTTACCTTTTGGCAGGTGTGACGGGAAGCGGAAAGACGGAAGTCTATATGCAACTCGCCGCTGAGGTCATAAAGCGGGGTAATTCCGTTTTGGTTCTGGTGCCTGAAATTGCCCTGATCTCCCAGATGGAAAGGCGATTTCGAGCCCGATTTGGAGAATGTGTCGCCGTACTTCACAGCGGACTGTCTGAAGGAGAACGGTATGATCAATGGGTACGCATTGGTCGTAAAGAAGCCACTGTCGCCATCGGTGCGAGGTCTGCCATCTTTGCGCCTTTTTCTGATGTTGGGATTATTATCGTGGACGAGGAGCACGACACTTCCTACAAACAGGAGACCCGTTTAAGATATAACGCCAGAGACCTTGCAGTGGTAAGGGCGAAGCTTCATGGCAGTCTCGTTCTGCTGGGATCTGCTACACCTTCGATTCAGTCATACCATAATGTGAAGATAAACAAATTTATTGAGATAAACCTGCTCAACCGTATTGAAAAGCGGCCCCTTCCGGAGATTACCATCGTCGACCTGCGAGAGAGCAGGGATGTCCGGGGGATCAGAAAATATTTAACCCCAGAGCTCCTTTCCTCCATGACAAAGGCGCTTAATCGGGGTGAGCAGGTTCTCCTGTTTCTGAATCGCCGGGGTTTTGCCACCTTTCCGGTCTGTTCGGCATGCGGCGTGGCGATAACGTGTAAAAATTGTGATATTTCCCTTACACTTCATCAGGAAGCGAATGCATATCGATGCCATTACTGCAACTTTTCTCTGTCATCGATTTCCAATTGCTTAGCCTGCGGGTCTTCAGAGATCAGACAGCTGGGCCTGGGTACTGAAAAGGTTGAGGCTGCAATAAAGGCCTTTTTCCCTGATGCCGTCGTGGCCAGAATGGACCGCGATACAACTTCTCGAAAAGGATCTATTTTAAAAATATTGAAAGGTCTCAGAAACGGGTCCATTGATATACTCATCGGGACCCAGATGGTGGCAAAGGGGCATGATTTTCCCAATATTACACTGGTGGGCATCATATGTGCCGATCTTTCCTTGAGTTTTCCGGATTTTCGTGCCGGAGAGCGGACCTTCCAACTGTTGGCTCAGGTAGCCGGAAGGGCCGGTAGGGGGGATGTCCCCGGAAAAGTGGTTCTTCAGACATATAACCCGGATCATTTCAGCATACTGGCTGCAAAGGATCAGGACTTTAAAATTTTTTATAACGAGGAGATTGGTTTCAGGAAAACCCTCAATTATCCACCATTTTCACGGATGATCCAACTGAAGATCTCAGGAAAGGACAGAGAGAAAGTCCGTCAGCACGCGGAATCCATTGGAGATTTTTGTAATGAATTGAAAAAAGAGAACAGTTCTGTTTTTAAGACTGTAGAGGTGCTGGGTCCAATTGAGGCTTCCCTTCCACGCATCGCAAAGCGTTTCAGACGGCAGATTCTTTTAAAGGCTTTAAGTGCAAAACTGCTTCACCGTTTTGTTCATCAGCTGTTATTTGAAAACACCGGCATATTGAATAACCGGCATGTTAAGGTTGTGGTGGATGTGGATCCTTATTTTATGATGTGAAATGATACCGTATGCTGCTTGAAGAAACAGAAAAGATGCGCCTTGACATTTTAAAAAGATTCAACTTAAACAGTTCCAGCCATAAAGGCTCGTTTCCCCAAAAACTCCGGATGGAGATTAATAAGGAATTCAGTTTATGAAATTCAAACCATATGCCGCTGTTATCTTAACACTCTGTGTCCTGTTTTCTGCGAGTTCATATTCCGAGACCCAGAAAGACACCCTTGAGTCTCCATCTGCGGTTTTGCCGGAAAGAGAATACAATTTTGGGCCGGTTATAGAAGGCACTCGGATAACGCATGATTTTGTCATACAAAACAAAGGGTCAGTGCCGTTGAAGATTGTCAGGGTCAAACCCGGATGAGGGTGTACGGCTGTTTCTTACCCGAAACAGATCCCTCCCGGCGGTGAGGGCAAGTTTGTCATTAAAGTGAATACATCCGGATACGGTGGGAGAAGACTCCGAAAAAAGATAAGGGTTCAGACCGATGATACAAAGCATCCTTTTGTAAGTTTTACAATTGTGGGCGATGTTGAAGAATTCGTACACTTAAAACCGAAAAAGGTATATCTGCGCGGTGTTGCCGGAACAGACATCAAAAAAACGGTGAGCATTATTCCTGTTGAGAAGTATCCGTTCAAAATCCTTGAGGTCAGAGCCACAAATGGACGGGACATCAGCTACACGCTCGAGAAAGATAAGAACAGTGAGATGAAGGGTTACCTGTTGATTGTTGAAAATAGAAAAAAAGAAAAAGGCCCGTATTTCGATACCATCAATTTGAAGACCGACAGCAAAATCCGGCCGATAATCAGAGTCAGAGTTTATGGCAATATCCTTAATCCCCGGAAGCAAGACGTAGAACAATAAACGCTCATGAGAGATATTATCGTAGTTGCTTTTGACTGTGACGGTGTCATGTTTGACACAAAAAAGGCAAACATGGCCTACTACAATCAGGTTTTACACCATTTTGGGAAACCGGGCATGACACCGGAACAGTTTGCCTATGCCCATATGCATACGGTGAATGAGACGATTGCCTTTCTGTTTGATGATGTGAAAGGTTTTGAATCAGCGCAAGCATATCGCAAGCAAATGAGCTATCTCCCGTTTTTAAAAGATATGGAGATTGAGCCGCATCTGAAATTCTTGATTCAAAGACTGAGACCCCGATACAAGACCGCTGTTGCCACAAATCGTTCGGACACAATGGATCGGGTCATCAATGAACATGGCCTTGATGGTTTTTTTGATCTCGTTGTGAGTTCCAGCGACGTCAAGCATCCCAAGCCCGAACCTGACCTGCTTGTCAGAATTCTGGAATATTTCAGAATCGCTCCCCGCCAGGCGATTTATGTGGGCGATTCCGAACTGGATGAAATGGCGGCAAAGGCGGCAAAAGTACGCTTTATCGCTTACAAAAACAGATCGCTTTCAGCAGACTTTCATATACAGAGTTTAATGGAGATTGAGACTATTCTTAATCGAACCTGAAACCATTTTATGAGAAACCTTTACGTTAAGAAAAAAAAGTCGAAACCGAAGCGGCTAATTGTGTATGGCATTCTTGCCGGTGCCGTATTGATTATTTTCGCTCTGGGTTCAAGGTCGATTTTTTCAGATACAAAAGACAAGATCCAGCCCCAAAGTGTAAGCAAGACCCAACCTCGAAGTATAGACAAGATCCAACCCCAAAGTATTGTTCTGATCCCGTCAACCCGAACCGGGAAGCAAAAGGCTTCAGACGACGGTTTATGGGACGGTCCGGTCCTTTTTCATAAAGCCGGCAGCAAACCCATTCATCTCATACTGGTAGAGAAGGCGATTCAGAAACTTCACCTGTATCGCTATGACGGAGACTATCAGCATATTAAGACCTATTCCTGCGCCACCGGTGAACAGCAGGGCACAAAACAGAAAGAGAAAGACGAAAAGACGCCGGAAGGTATCTATTTCAATATAAAGTCTTATCGCGACAACAAAATCACCCTGTTTGGGGACAGAGCCTTTGGATTGAACTATCCCGATGCCTTTGATGATCTTTCGGGTTATGGGGGGAGCGGCATCTTCATCCACGGTTCAAACCAGGCTGTAAAGCCTTTCTCCACCAACGGGTGTATTGCTCTGGATAACCAGCTGCTGGCGGATCTTGACAAGCGCATAGAATTCAAAAAGACCCCCGTAATTATTGGAGAACGCCTGCCTTATCGTTTCGCGCCAGCCGAGAGGGATATTTCCGAACTGGTACCGTTTTTCAAGCAGGCCATGGTTCCCAAACAATACGCTCGATTAAAAACTGACTACCAATCTCTCACAGTGCTCGGTTTTCAGGAACGCGTCGTTGCCGTGGGGGAAATGCGGATTAAGGCGGCAGGGGAACTCCACGGATTGTCGAGGCTGTATCTGGCAGGGCCGGGCCAAAACTTCTTGGTGCTCATCAAGCGGGAATGGAGCGAGACTAAACCTAAGATCGCTATGGCCAAAGCAAAGCCACGACCTGCAAAGACGGAAAAGGATAAAATTGCTTCTCTTGTGGAGTCTTGGCGGAGGGCATGGGAGAGAAAGCAGCTTAAGGGTTATATTGCTCACTACCACCCGGCTTTTATAAGCAGCGGCAAAGACCTTGCCGCGTGGAAACAATACAAAGACAGGTTAAACAAGCGCTACCGGAGAATATCTGTTAAAGTCTCAGGGCTTAAGGTGAGAATCGAAGGTGAAAAAGCACGTGCATATTTTAAGCAGCAATACCGTTCCGACACCTTCAGTTCGGACGGATACAAACGAATCGAGTTTAGAAAAAAAGGCGGATCCTGGAAGATATACAGGGAACGGGCGTTTCCCAGAAAGCTGGCCGGCTGGCCGTCTTAACCCTATTTTACTGATTGCCGAATCCATTATGTGCATCGCAGTCCGGGCACTCCCAAGTTATTCCGTTACAGGACATTCCCCAGAAATTTTCCAGCATACAGTCCTGGCAAATGGCGAAACCGCACCTGCACTGCCAGCAGAAAGGCACCGTTGCCCTGCAGCAGTGGCAGGTGTTTTCCCGGGTTCTGCGTCGTCTTCTCCTGTACGCTGTTTTATCTAAAGAGCCTGTCATGTTCAATCTTAATGCACCGGTTCATGATCACGTCAATGCCATTGGCGGTCAGAAGATCGGCCGCCTCCTGGTTTTCGATGTTCAGCTGCATCCAGAAGACTCTGGGTTTTACACGAAGCGCCTCTTGAGCGTGGGGCAGTACCTGCGCGGGATTTCTAAAGAGATCGATGATATCTATCGAATCGTCAATATCGTCGAGTGATGCATATGCCTTTTCTCCGAGCACCTCTTCCTGTCCGGGACGGATCGGGATGATTTTGTAGCCCTTTGCTTTGAGATACCTACCGACCCTGTTTGAGTCCCTCTCCACCTTGGGACTCAAACCCAGAATCGCGATGGTCTTTGATTTTTCTAATAGATCTTTCATCTCGTTGTCTTCGGTGATTATTCTGCCGGTCTTCATGCCGCCACCTTTCAAGCCTTCTTGCTGTTTTGCTCCAACAATGATAATAATTTGAAAAAACGGGGTAAAAGCTATTTGAAAAACCCCGTTCCTTGCTGGATTGTCCATTTAGATATCAACCGTGAAATCAAAATTTAATGCAGGAGAAATATGATGTCAACAAGTACCGATCCGGGTATTACAAGAGACGAGGCCATACATCTGTTGAAAGAACATTTGAAAAACGAAAAGCTGATATCCCACTGCCTCGCAACCGAAGCGATCATGCGTGCCCTGGCACGCAAACTGGGAGAAGATGAGCTGTTGTGGGGCCTGGCCGGGCTCCTTCATGACCTCGATTATGAGAAGACAGGAGAAGATCCGGCGAGTCATGGTGCGGAGACCGCCAGAATCCTGGAGGAAAGAGGTGTATTGCCATTACTGTCGGATGTGATCAAGAAACACAATGCTGAAGGACTGGGGCTTGAGCGAACAACGCTTTTTGAACACTTGCTGACGTGCGCTGAATCCATTACCGGCTTGATTGTGGCGACAGCCCTTGTATACCCTGATAAAAAGATTGCCGGTGTGAAGCCGAAATCGATCACCAAGCGGATGAAAACCCGGCATTTTGCAAGGGCGGTCAGCCGTGAAAGAATTATGGAATGTGAAAAAGCCGGGATTCTCTTCAATGAATTTGTCAATCTGAGTCTCGATGCCATGAAAGGAATTGCCAACGAAATCGGTCTTTAGCCCGGATAGCGATTAAGTACACACATTCGTAAATAAGGTGACGTAAATATTTCACCACAGAGGACACAGAGAGCACGGAGAGAAATGAAGAAGGATCCTTTTACGGGAACAATTATTGGGTGTGCCATCGAAGTCCATCGTGTTTTGGGTCCCGGTTTGCTCGAATCAACATATCAGCAGTGCCTTGCCCGTGAACTTCATTTAAAAAGATTCAAGGACGGAATTCAAAGGTTTAAAATATAATTCTCTGTGTCCTCTGTGCTCTCTGTGGTTTATCTATAAACTGACCAGTTATATGTCACCGAACTTATGAAATAGAACACCAAGTACAATGGATAAAGAAAAAACATTATACCTGATCGATGGCAGTGCCTTTATTTATCGGGCGTATCACGCGATTCGGAGGCTCTCCAATTCTAAAGGGCTGCCCACGAATGCTGTTTTCGGATTTACCCGGATGCTTATAAAGCTCATGGAAGAGCGAGATCCGGAATACGTGGCGATGTTTTTTGATGTAAAAGGTCCCACCTTCCGGCATAAAATATATGAAGATTACAAGGCGAATCGGCCGCCCATGCCGGAAGACCTGGTGGTTCAGGTTCCCTATATAAAGGCGGTTACCGAGGGATTCAACATACCGGTTTTTGAAATGGAGGGTTTTGAGGCGGATGATCTCATCGGCACCTTCGGACGCATGGCTGAAGCGGCCGGGTTTTCCGTGGTAATGGTTACCGGTGACAAGGATTTCATGCAGCTCGTAACGGGAGATGCCATTATTTGGGACCCCATGAAGGAGAAGATTATCGATGCGGATTCCATCCGGAAGGATTTTGGAATTGAGCCGGTTCAGATGATTGATGTCATGGGGCTTTCCGGGGATACATCGGACAATATTCCGGGTGTGCCCGGTATCGGTCAAAAAACCGCACTCTCTCTTATTAAAACCTTTGGGAGCATCGATCATCTATATGAGCAGGTGGATGGGATCACAAAGAAAAAACAGAAAGAAAATCTCATCCGATACAAGGAACAGGCATTGTTGAGCCGAGATCTTGTTACGATTGATACCGGCGTATCCATGCGCTTTAACCCGGAGGAGTTTAAGTCCAGACCCCCGGACAACGAAAAACTATCCGGACTTTTTAAGGACCTGGAGTTCAGACAGTTACAGAAATCCATTCCCGGGAAAACAGATCTTTCGAAAAAGAATTACAACACGGTCCTGGACATGGATACGTTTGTCGGATTGATTAAACGCCTTGGGTCTGCCGGCGTGTTCGCTCTTGACACAGAGACGACCTCAAAAATCCCCGTGGAGGCAAAACTCGTGGGATTGTCCTTTTCAATGCAGCCGGATGAAGCGTTTTATGTCCCCTGTACCCATGATTATCCAGGCGCACCCAAGCAGCTCGAACTTCAGGATGTACTGAAACTGTTGAAACCGCTACTTGAAGATCCAAATATTAAGAAGATCGGTCAGAATATAAAATACGACTGGCTCGTCCTTGCGCGTTACGGAATTGAGCTCGCAGGGGTCGTATTTGACACCATGCTGGCGTCCTATCTGCTGAATCCTTCAAAGCGGGCACATAATCTGGACCAGATCGCACTCGATTTTCTCGATCATAAGACAATAACATATCAGGATGTTGCAGGAAAAACATCCACGAGCTTTGCCCGGGTTCCTGTTGAAAAGGCTGCTCCCTACGCATGCGAAGATGCCGACATCACCCTCGCAGCTTATAACGTTCTGATGAAAGCACTTGAAGATGCAGATCTCAAGGGACTTTTAGCAGAGGTTGAGCTGCCCCTTGTTGCGGTTTTGATGCGGATGGAAAAGGCCGGGATTTGCGTGGACAAAGAGAGACTCCGCGTGCTCTCAAAAACCTTTAAAGATCAGCTTGTAGAGCTTGAACAAAGAATTTATACCGTCGCAGGAGAAGAATTCAACATCAGGTCGTCACAGCAGCTTGGCCGGATCCTTTTTGAAAAGCTCAAACTACCGGTGCAGAAAAAGACGCGAAAAAAGACAGGATATTCAACCGACGTTGAGGTGTTGACGGTACTTGCCGTACAGCATGAACTTCCGGATCTTATCTTAAGACACCGAACCCTGGCCAAGCTGAAATCAACATATACGGACGCGCTGCTTGAACTCATTAATCCGGAAACAGGACGGATTCATACCTCATTTAATCAAACCGTCACGGCAACAGGCCGTCTCAGCAGTTCTAATCCGAATCTTCAGAATATCCCTATCCGAACCGATGAGGGGTTGGAAATTCGCAGGGCGTTTGTCCCCAGAAAAGGGTGGCGTTTTGTTTCGGCCGATTATTCTCAGATTGAGCTTCGAATTCTTGCCCATTGCTCCAACGATAAAATCCTTATCGAAGCGTTCAAGAATGATGAGGATATCCATACCCGAACCGCTACCGAGGTGTTTCAGGTTTTTCCGTCTATGATTAACACTGAGTTGAGGCGACAGGCAAAAGTCATTAACTTCGGCATCGTATACGGCATGAGTGCCTATGGTCTTTCCAAAGCACTCAATATCAGCCGGAAAATGGCAAAAGCCTATATAGACAACTACTTTTCAAGGTACCAGGGTGTGAAAGAATTTATTCGCTGGTCCATTGAAGATGCCAGAAGGACCCAACGAACCAGTACGCTTCTGGGTCGTATCCGGCTTTTACCGGAGATCGACAGCCCCAATAAAGCCGTACGTGAATTTGCCGAACGGACTGCAATCAACACGCCGATTCAGGGAACCGCCGCCGATCTGATTAAAGTCGCTATGATAAACGTGGACGCCGCATTCAGAGAGAGGGGCCTCAAGGCTGAAATGCTTCTTTCAGTGCACGATGAAATTGTATTTGAAGTTCATCCGGATGAGCTGATTCTCGTGAAAAATCTCGTGACAGAGATCATGGAAGGCGTGTGGGATCTCAAGGTGCCCCTTAAAGTGAATGTGGCCTCTGGAGAGAACTGGGCGGAAGCACATTAGCCCGGTTTTTTCAATATCGAATATCGAATGTCCAATATCGAATATAGAAGGAAGGCAGCGAGTTGTCTCCAGATTGAATTCTTCGTGAGATTTGGCGGTTTCATTTTACAAAGGCTAAAAAAACCTTCATCATTCGACATTCCTTGTTGGATATTGGATATTCGGAAGCTGTATAATAGCGACGATTTCCAATGCCATAGGCGATGCCCTTCCTCCGGGAGACCCTGATTCAAAATTGTTTGGTCTGCATCCGAACAAATGGAATCCTGTCACACAAATTCCATTCCGGAAAAGGCAACGAAGACGGCGATGGCATGCATGATGAAGAGAATGGATAAAGGACAAATAACCCAAAGATGGGCGGTTACCGCTTCGGTATAAAGCGTACGCTCTTTTTCATCTTTAAAATTTCCAAGTTCACGAAAGCGACGCCGGTATAAAAGAAAAAGTGCCGGCGCAAGGGTCAAAAAAAGGATACTCCATCCCAAAAGCCAGGAGGGGTATACGCTCCGAAAGTTTGTTGTTGCTTTTAAGTCAAACATGTAAGCGCACATCAACACCGCTCCGACAGCTCCAAAGAGCATAACGCCCAGGGATCCTTTTAGTTTTTCAACCTGGTCGATCCAGGCCCGGTCACCCTCCGGCTCTGTTCTCAGACCCATAAGGGATAGAACCCCGATGATACTTGATGCGGAATTTATTCCCATATCCATCCAGCCGTAAAATCGATCCGGGTAAATTCCCTGCACCAGTTCATCTACAACGCCCAGCATTGAAGAACATAAAAAGATGAGGATATAAATCCCCTTTCCTCTGTAATCGATGGAAAGGGCTTCATAGAGAACCCAGGTCATGAGTATGTATTCCGGAATGTGGATATGCTTGTTCGGATTGGGTTCAAGAGCCATAACGGCATAAACAATGAAGGCACAGGGGATGATGAGGACAAAGTACCGGGTGTTTTTCTTGGTTATCATACCAAAAAGGATATAAGATATCCCAAGAAGGATAATCATCGCGGCCGGAATTTTTTGGGCGACAGGGGTTGAAAAATGTGTTGCTATGGTTCGATAGACAACGATGGCATCGGGAAGAACGGCGGTATATGCCGCCACCAAACCCCAGAGGATGGTTCTCCTGAGACGGGCACTTTTTTCGTTCACCAAACGCAACCTGATTGTTCATTTTCACATCAGCAGCCGGAATTGTCATCTGCTCGGCTACGGCAGCTGCATCCCTGTTGCCTTGCGAGTATATCCCGCTATAATTGGGATGATCCGGGTTAAGTCGCCTTTTCGTCTTCTTGTTCCGGTGCTTCTTGCGGGCCCTTTACGGTCTCTTGAACGGATTGGTAGATGGTTTTGAAAGTTTCATGGAAACCGGTGGGGGAAATCCTCCCGGCTTCGATGAATTTTACGACAATTTCTTTGGTTGTCCGAAGAATCTGTTCATCAATGGAGGCCATGTGACATACCTTGTGGTTTAATTTATTTATAATGATTCTGATTTGTTATCAGAAACAAATCAAAGTGTCAAGGTTCTCTCGTGCTCAATTTGTACGCGCTATTTAAAAAGTCTGTTTGACAGGGGCTCTTTTTTTCTTTATTGACAGGTCGTTGTATAGACCAAAATAATAATCATCGGTAAACCCCCAGCTTTGCTGGGGAGACTCCCGCAGTTTGACAGTTCCAGGATTTGTTGAACGTCGTCGACGATGATTATTAATAGAACATTCCGGCTTTACCGGAGGTCATTGAATTGGAGTAACACATGTCGCAATCGAATGATAAGAATATCGGATATAAAATTGAAAGTCCGGATACGGTTGATATCAGTCTGCTTGAGCTGATCGATTATGATTACAGCGGTCAAAGGGACATTGAGATTACCATAGAGCAGCCTGAATTCACGGCGGTATGCCCCATGACCGGATTGCCCGATTTTGGATGTATTAAAATAGAATACCGGCCCGATAAGAAGATTGTTGAATTGAAGTCGCTGAAATATTACCTGCTGCAATACAGGAATGTTGGAATTTTCTATGAGCATGTGGTTAACCGGATCCTGGACGACCTGGTTGCTGCTCTTGATCCCAAGCATATGGAGGTGGCAGGAGAATTTACGGCCCGGGGCGGAATTATAACCAGAGTTTCAGCTGTGTACGAGGGGGAGAATGATATTTCATAGGCGTAAAACCTGTTTTGAAAGATATTATGTCATTTTGAGCGTTTTCTTTTTGCTGGTATTTGTACCGCTGATTGCAGGGTGCACATCTTATACGGCCATCAAGAAAAAAACAAAAAAGATCACTCAAAAGCTTACAGGCTCGGACGGAGCCCTGAAAAAGAAGATCGGAATTGTCCTTTTTGACAATAAAACATCTTTCACGGATCAGGATTTTGAAGAAGTCTTTCATGCACATCTCGTTGAAACCGTTAAAGAGGCGTGCCCTGATATGTTGCTTTTAAAACCGGGCGATGAAGGGTATCCCGATATCTTTATCACCCTGCCCAAAAAATTATCCGGCCGGATCGACGGTTTGGCGCTGGCAAAAACAGGCAGACTGCTGGGTCTGAACGCTATCGTAACCGGAAGTTTAATGGACGTCAGAGACGATGAAGAGGAGCGGGGGATCTTGTGGTTCAAAGATTCACATCGCTTTATCCAGGTGCAGGCCATGGCTGAAGTTTATGACGCTGAAACAGGTGCGAAACTCGTTGATAAGAGCTTTATAAATGAAATCGACATTGAGGACCTGGACACCGAGTCGATGGAATCAAAAAAAGAGGTTGATGTCACATTTGTGGCTGGTGCCATCGGGCGCCTCGCAACCGATATCGGCGAAAGCATCTGCAGAGCCGTCAAAAGACAACCGTGGAGAGGATACGTTATTTCAACTTCCGGTGATATGGTTATTCTCTCTTCCGGAGAAAAAGTGGGGCTTAAGCCGGGGGATATACTGGATGTGCATGACAGCGGAAACATCATCCATGGTATGGAAGACGAGCAGTTCTTCATTCCCGGGTTGAAGACCGGTGAAATAAAAATAACCGTTGTTCATCCTGAGAGTGCCGAGGCGGTTATTTCTTCCGGTGAGAAAATAGAATCGGGAAGTTCAGTCAGACCAAAGAAATAATCGACATATTGCCGGCTGTACAATGCGGGCTTGTTTGAACCACCTCTAACTCTTGATGGTTTCGTAAAAAGTCTGATTTTGCTCTCTCCGTGAGCAATTTTGGGATTCATAAATCGCCCGGCTAAATTTCAAAAACTCGGGCTAACGCCCTCAAACAGTTTGAAATTTTTAACGCCAGGCTCATTCTGAATCTTTT
>Ga0114925_10000677_pt1 | contig 15768 bp, 22 predicted proteins | sample SumtaG_2_FD_87287 | JGI IMG/M metagenome (GOLD analysis project Ga0114925, IMG submission 87287) | Deep subsurface microbial communities from Indian Ocean to uncover new lineages of life (NeLLi) - Sumatra_00607 metaG | ecosystem: Environmental > Aquatic > Marine > Oceanic > Sediment | place... | reverse complement strand
GTTCGAGTAGCAGATCTGCCACTTGAACGCCGGTCGCCCCCGTGTGAGCCGTCCGCGAGCTTCGCCCCTACCATCGCCCGCTGACTCTCGGTGAGGTGTCGGCGGATCAGGTTGAGGCTCAGGGCATGGGCTAGGGGGTCCTTGCCTTTGTACTCTCGGGTCTTGATCGGGACCTTGGCGCGCACGCAGGCCCGAGCTCGGTTGCGACCGTCGAGGATGGCGCCCTCATAGAGCAGGACCTTCTCGTTCAGGCCGTGCTTCTTGATGTCTGCGATCAGGTCCTTGAGTTGCTCGCCCTCGAGCAGCGGGAAGAACTCGGCGTAGGGGTGAACGGGATAGCCTGCGATTTTCATGGGTGCATCCGATCGTTTAGTTGACGCCGCTTGCTCTCCGGGGTCATGAGGTCGGTCATCTGGTCCACCCCTTGAGCAACCCCGGCACGACGACCCACACGGTGAACTGCCGGCCACTGACGCCGGGGCGTGTGCGGCCGGAGTCCTTGATGCGCCCGGCGGTCTGCAGATCGACCCGCCGCGGACGCACGGTGTCCTTGACGATCCCGGTCTCGAGGCTGATCTCCTCGTCCGTGCGTCCGTCGCGCGCTGCGGCGATGCAGTTAAAGACGCGCTCTCTCTTGCTGATCGCACCTTGTACGGTCAGTGCGTGTGCCGCTGCTAGCGACGTGGCCGAACTGGCAGAAGGGCGGTAGGGGACGGAATTCCCCGGATGGCCAGGGCCTACGAACAGCGAACTCTGCTTGGGCGCGTGCGAGCTCTCCCATGCCTTCTTTTCCGCCGCGTACTCGTCGCGTGCCGCCTGGATGTCCTTGGCTAGACGGCCATAGACCTGCGCGTAGGCATCCTTGAGAAGATCCTCAAAACGCGCGGCCCACTTCTCGTGATTCACAGAGGGCCCCCGCTTGGCGCATCTACTTTGGACCGGGGTGTCGTGCGGGACGCCAGGCGCTCTTTTTCTTGCTTGGCCGCGTCAGCCATCATAGCGCTGAGATCGCCGGCATCTGCGCAACTATACACGACCGATCCCGCGGCTTTGTTGCGGGCGGCATTCTTGTCACTCTCCGCTGTGAGTGCCGCGTCGACACGGGCCCGCGTGTCCTCGTCCGGCTGCTCGTCGGCGGGCTCGAGTTCGGGCCTCCCTAGCATCAGGAACTGGACAGCGGCGCGCGTAGCGTACCATTTCGCGTCGGCCTCCGAATTGCGCAAAGATCCAGCCCAGGCGCTCACGGGCCGCTTTTCGTCGCCGTGGGGCCCAACGAACTGCACCGCGGGCCGATACCGCTCGTAGCTGCTTGGGTAGGCGCGGATGCTGTATCCGTCGACTGTCCCGCCGCGGTGCATGACTCCGGCCATATCCTCTAAGTTGTGGACGCGCTTGGATAACTCTCCAAACTGCGCAGCGTCTGGCGCACTCCGCAGGTCCGGCTCAAGCTCGGTGCCGGTGCCTAGCGCATGGCCAGGACCTAAGAAGACATCGCAGCTTTGCGCGTAGGTCACTCCGAGACCGCGCATCTTCTCGCCAAGCTCGGAGAGCTCGTCGGGCGTGGGGGGCTCACCCAGCTCTTGCGCCGGCTCGACCTCAGGCGCCGTAGTTCGCCGAGGGCCGTGGTCAAACTCCTCGGCGAGGTAGAGACCCTCGAGTACGTCGCCGAACATCTCTTGCGTACCCGTCGAAGCGGTCTGCCACTTTAGAGAGCGCTCTGGGAACCGGTGCCAAAAATCCCCCTCTAGTAGGCCGGAATCCTCCGCTTGATCCCGCGTGTAGATGTAGGTCATGTCGTCCCACCCAGGGCGACCCATTAGCCACACAGATACCTCGGATTCATCGAGGCGGTCGCCCTGCCATACGTCGGGGTATCGCTCCAAGAGCCACTGCACGGTCTCAGTGTGACCTTGGCGGAAGCCCTCATCCCCCTCGACGGCCTCTGCCATGTCCCGGCGCAGGATCGTGGTGAGGCAACGACAGAAGGACTCAGGGACCACCGCGTGGATGTGAGCCACGGCGCTGGACCCTCGCAGCACCGGGTTCCCGTCGAGAAAGCGCAGCTTAGTCATGGACTCCATGAAGCCCATCCCGAGGGAGTAGCCCTTCATCACAGTGGCCGCCACGGTCTCCCACTGTTTGTGCCCATACGCCCGCGCGGCGGCCATGGCCCGGCACCGCACCTGGAACTGATCCCACAGGTCGCCGTTGACCACGAGGGTCGCGGCTAGGCGCCGGTAGTAGTCGCGGGGAGGTAGTTCGGCGTCAAACTTAGACATCACTCACCCCCCCCTTCCGATCCTGGTAAGTAGAATAGTCTCTTGATCTCGCCAAACTCGGTCTTGAGTTTGGCGAGCTCGGTCTTGATCTCCTCGAGATCCCGACCATGAGTCTCAATTGTATCCTCGTGGGCCGCGACGACGAGAGGGAGCCCAAGGAATGCGCCACCAGAAGGCGTATCGCGCGCGGAGCCGGCTTTGGACTCCTCGTGAATGGGGCCGTGAATGGGGCCACTCCTCTTAAGCTTCGACTTGCCCATCCCTATCGCCCTCCATTGCGAGCTCGTCGTCCGTGACGTGTGGGCTGGTGACGAGCTTGGCCACGCCGGCGAAGAAGGAGACAATCTCGCTAAGCTCTCGCTTGAAAACGATCGAGAGTATGCCCTCGCCGCCTTCTACTACCGCGCACCACCCTTGCTTGGTCTGCCCCTCAGGGGGGGGCGTCCGCACGCATCGCAGCACAATGCGTGTCTCTTCTTCGTGCTCCGCTGGGGGCATGATGGTGAGCTCTCGCGCGGCCATCATCCGCTCATCCTTCGTCGGCGCTAATAATACTCGCATCAGCGTTCGATCCATGTGGGCTTGGGCTTGTGCTTGTTGTTCGGGTGTCATCGGTTTCTTCCTCGATTTTCCGGACGAGTTCGGGGGATAGGTGAGGCCGGACTGCACACCTACCCTATTTTCAGAGGGTATATTAGGAGCCCGGTCGGCGGAACCACAGCCAGAACAAGGGACCTTGTTCGCGGTCGACGACACCGGAGAGCAGTAGTCTCTCGAGCTGCCTTTGCGCAAAATCCAGTTCGGCAGGCGAATAGCCGTTACCGAACAAGCGCAAGGCTACGCAGTCGGCGGTAATGCGCTCGTCTGCGAGCACCCTGCACACCTGGCGGTCCACCTCCTGCTCGGCATCTTTGAGGTTCACGGCGTCACCTCGCTGCGTAGTGCTCGTAGGGCACGACGCCAGCGATCTCGCTGTGCCGTCATCTTGGCCAGTTCGGTCTGTAGCTCGTCTCGCTGGGCGGTCACGGCAACCAGTTCGGCCTCCGTTGTGCGCAGACGCAGACGCAGACGACGATCGCCACCGCCGCTAAAAAACCACCCTCCGAGCTTGCGGGTCCAGCCGCTGGGCTCCTGGCCGCTCATGCCTGGAACAACTCCAGCCAGATGTCTTTCGACCAGTGGCCGATGGCCAAGGCCTTCGCGCCGACGTGACATCCGTCTATCTTCCGTACTCGGCACTTCGCTCCTACGAAGCGGTCGAAGTCGTCGACATGGAGCACATCGAAAAGACGGACCATCCAGCGGGCCGCTTCCGTGCCACGGGCCTCCACCAAAGTTCCCAGGCCCGACATTTCGATCTGGATTTGGAAAACCAAGACCTCACTGTCCTTAGGACAGACGAGCCGGGCGTGTTCTACTTCTCCGTTTCGGATTTCAGTCTTGGTACTCATCTTGATTTTCCTTCTCGACCCGCATGTACTCGACGCGCAACCTTTGGTGTCCTCAGCCCCCACGAGACAAGCGCGCACGGAGTTCCGGAGCCGGGCTACGGTGGCCCGCCAAAGAGGGATCTGTGATCGGGTCATGTCTGTAGGCGGCCTTCCGGGCGTGTCGGGCGCCCAGTGCATACTTGTACCAGACGAGCCGGGGGCCTTGTCAAACTGCGCCCCCGCGGCTACGGTCGGCGCATCGTCTCCCGCCTTCACCATGTCGTTGTTCATGGGCAGCCTTCCGCGGGGGAAGATCTCGACACAAAAGACGTGGTGGTAAGAGTAACCGCCGGGGCGTCGGAAACCCCGGCGGTACACGCACCTACCGCTTGTGCCCGCGACCTGCCCGACCCCCCAGATGTGGTGGGCGTGTGTGCGCGTTCAGTGGTGGATATTTAATTGCGCAGATTACCGGGGACCCTGTACGGTGAGAATCCGGCCCGCATCCTCGCGAGTCGCACTTCCGCCGAACAACGCCCCCATGCAGATCCCAATTGGCACGCCCGATGCAATTGTTACCCCCCCTAATTTGGGGGCTTCGAATTCAAAATTGTCCAATGATCCGCGAAGCCAGTCGGGGGGGAAATTAAGCGGGCCGCAGGCCGAGCGAAGCGAAGAGCGTTCCTATTCCTGGCGTTCCTGTAGCCAGGATGCTCGCGATATCCTCGAATATATGCGGGATCTGACGCCCGCCGGCGGCAAGCACCCCTGGAGATCCGGGCCGTCGGTCACCCCGATCCAGCGGATGCTCGACGATGGGATAGACGGCCAGGAGCTGGTCGATCTGGTAGAGGGTGCGGCAAGACTGATCCGTGCGGGGCGCCAGAGCCCGAAATGGTGGTATCCCGGGAATCTCTTCGGGCCACGCACCTGTGAGCGCTGGCTCGCGGATGTAGCCGAACTCGAGGATACCGAGCGCCGCGCGCTGGCCCGGGACAGAGAGCTCGCCAAGATCGAAATCAGAGCCGAGCAGGAGCGCCTTGCGGCCCGCACGGCGCCCCGGTCCAAAGTAGTTGACCTCGAACTCGCGGGCCTCCAAACGCGTTGTATGGCCCAGATAAGGGCCTCTGGAGCACCAGAGTCGACTCCTGAGGTCGTCGCTGATAAGCTCGAACTCGACCCGCCGGAGAGATTCGCCCATGCCAGCCACGCTCAGCACCCAAGCACCGACGGGATCCACCTACCAGCCGCCGAAGGGGCTCGCTCCAGGGACCGCGGCCGGCGAGCCTCAGTCGATGACGGGTCCCGGCGCGATGTTCATGGTGGTGCTGGCGTTCGCCGGGTTCGGGGTCTACCAGCTGGTCACCAGCAAGAAGTAGCCAAATGGGAACCGTGGCGCCCCCCTGGCGGTGTCGGAGTGTTCCGCTCGATCTCGCAGCGCGATGCCGCCGAAGAAGCCCAGATCGGTAAGAACCACATCGCCATCGCCATGGGGTAGAGTGAGTGCGCCGCGGGCATGGAGCGCCCGGCTGTCGGGGCCCAGTGGGGTGCAGGCTGATAAAGTCGGTGGTACTGTCGGGCTGTGGCTCAGGTAGGTCTCCCTGGATTACCAGATCCACAAGGCCCGCAGCCCATGCGCTTCGGCCAGTTCGCGCCCGCTGGCGCCGGCGAGACCCTGCGCGCCGACAGCACTCCGCGGATTGGGCCGCGGGATAAACCCCTCCACTCGCACCGCGTCCGGTGCGAGTGGTTCGGCATCTCAATGCCACGCCGGGGGTGGGCGCTCCTGGTGGCCGGGGAATCGAACCAGCCGGAGGTATTCTAGTAGGGTCCAACCCCACCAGGAAGACCGTAAGGCTACGCGGTCAAGCATCGTAAGTCTAGGCGTCCCCCTCTACCCTGAAACGCTCTTCTTCGTTGGTCGTCAAGGTCTACTTCTCCAGTCTCTTGGCGAGGATCGCCAAGTTGAGCACCTCTCGGAGGATGTACTCGATAGTCTTGTAGGACTCGCCGAACAGGGCCGCCGAAGTGGGACCTCGTACCCGCGCGCCAGCGCCAGGGGGCACAGCGCGCTCTTGGCCAGTACCTGGCCCTGCAGCGCAGGCGGCCATCTCGGTGACCCGTAGCAGATAGAACAAAAACGAGCGTGCTGCTACCATGTCGCCATGCCCAACGTCCTGATCGCCGAGGGGGGGCGCTGGTATCCAGAGTACCCCTGCGGCCCCGAATGGAACGACGTGTGCGGGCCGGATGACGTGGACGCGTGGGGGCGGCGGCTGACCGCGGAGATCCACGGGGCACACCTGCACCTCGCCCAGCTGTCGCCGGCCGGTGAATGGATAGGCTCCGCGGCCCCGGCCCTCGCCGCCGAGATCTCGACCTGGATGGCCGAGGCCCGGGAATGGGCCGACACTGACCACTGGCACACTCCCGTCGGCCTCGGCCATTCTGCCGCCTACGGTGGGTTCCAGGGGGTCGTCCAAGAGGTCGCCGGGCGGATAGACCAGGGGATCGACCTGAACAACCGCGCGCGGTTGATGATCTGGGATCACAGCCAAAAACCGGCCCCAGACCCCAAGCCTCTGCCCGAGTCTATCGTGTGCCCGGAAGGCTACACCGCCGTCTTGATCACCCAAACCGACGGCTCGATCATCCAGTTCTGCCAAGGGGCCGGGCCCCAGCCCGTCCACCAGGATGACCTTCCCGACCCTAACGTCAGCAGCGCCGGAACCAGCAGCTTGGTGCTCCTGGGCCTCGCCGCCGGTCTGGGTGCGCTCACCCTGTACTCCAAGCGGGGGACTATCTCGAGCTCGGTCCTGAGGAACTTCCGAAAGTGAGCCTCTACTGGCAGGGGCCGCTGAGCTTGCGGGCTGTGGTGATCACGTCGAGTCGCTTCTTTGTTCCCGCGTAGACCTCCGCGCGGCCCTTGAGCTGCAGATCCGGAAAGGTCGTCTTATGCTTGAATGTGTGGCCGGTCTCTACCTCGGTATCGCAGATCTTCTCCGCTATCTCTTGCGGGCCGATCAAACTGGCCACGCCTATATCCCGCACGCTCGACATAATGCAAAATACGCAGCTCATCCGACGCATGGGCACGCAGTGCCCGTGCTGATCGACAGATCCGGCCTCGACCAGTCGCCTGCAGTCCTGGGGGGTGCGACCGTAGATCCAAAAGGGCGCCTGTCGGTGCCGCTCGATCGAACTGAAGACCTGCTTTTCGGTCCAGCGGAAGATAGGCAGGTATTCGAACCACAGTCGCCCGGCTACACTGTCGCCGACGCTGATCTCCCACTCGGAGAGGCCGGCTCGGTTGTCGCTCTCCTGGGCACGCATCCCCAGGGTCGAGATTACGATGCGCTGGCCGTTCGCGGGTACTTTGCAGTGCTTCTTGAGCCCGTTGAGCTCACACATCGCCTGACGTATCCAGGCGTCGATCGGGCTCGTCTTCAGGTCCGACGTGCAATAGCGCTGAGCTGCCGACGGGAACTTCTTTCGCTTCAGCACATAGTCGTACAGCTCTTTGACCGAGCCGTCGGAATACTGGGCCGTGACGACCTTGACCTTTTCGTCCGTGGTCGCCTTGATATGGTCCAGCGTCCCCGGCCAGTCGGCGCCGGGCAAGTCCGCGTGGACGACACGAATCTGTTTGCGGGGCAGTCCGAGGTCACGGGTTAGATGCAGATACATGGCCTGCGAATCCTTGCCGCCGCTGTGGTTGACGACGACGAGGGCATCGCGCTCGCGCACAAGGTATCGGAAGCGAGCGAGCGGGTCGGGGTAGTGCTTGGCCAGCCACAACTCGAACTCGATGGCGGCGATCTGTTCGTCGGTCAAAGGGTCGAGTGTGCGCGGGGGCGCGAGCGTACCGTCCTTGAATGTCTCGAGGGACTGCCAATATACCGGGCCTCCGTCGAGCTGGCGTACTGCCTCGCCCCGGTCGGGGACGGTCTCGCCGTCTACCTTCAGCAGCGGGCGCGCGTAGACGCGGCGCAGGTCGCCGCTGCCGAACACGATCGGCTGGGCGTGCATGGTGCGGGTCTTGTTGTCGTAGGAGCGGACGCTGGCCTTGGCGAGCTGGTCGCGGTGGGAGATCGGCTCGTCTTTCTTGCGCGTGGCCTCCGGTACGATGACCCGGGGCTTCCGCGGCCTTCCGGTCGAGGTCTTGATCGAGCTTTGCCACTCGAGGCGCGGAGCTGCGAGTCCGGTGATCTCGCCCATCCCCTGGCCTTGCACCCGCGGCTCCTCGCTGGGGAACACGTACCAATGGCCTCTGTACTTGGCGATCCGGCGCCCCTGGAAGCAGCCCGGCTTGAGCTCGAGCCGGTCAAGATCGGTCTTAGATGACTTATTCCTGGTAGGTCGTTTGGGCGTCGCCTGCGCCGCAGGCTCCTCAATATGTCCAAATCCCGGGAGACCTACCTGAGCCATGCCCAAACATAACCCAGATAAGGATCCCGAGCCGGGGCTCACCCATAGTCCGGGCCGTTCCCTGGTATCGTGAGGTCCTCAGCGACGATCTGGTCGATCTCGAGTTCCGAGGCACGGTAATCCAGGCGCATCGAGTATTTGCGGAAGCCTAGAAGGCGCTCGCACGCGAACCGCAGCTGGCGACAGTGGCGCGTGTCAGGGGTGCGCCCTAGGTGCGCGAGCATGCGCCACAGTTCAGCCGCCCGCTGATCCACAGGGGTCGGGCTACTCGTCAACTTGCCTCATCTGCATCAACGCGGCCACCTGATGAGTTTCGAGGATGGACATAAGAGCCACCTGCTGGGCCGGCCTGATCGTCTCGCCGAACTTGGCCACCGCCTTGCGCACCGAGTTGTCACTCTCGGGCTCCTCGAGCTTAAGCAGAAGTTTCAGCTGGGCTGAGCTCAGGGCACCCATGAGCTTGGGCCACTGGGCGACAGTTATGCTGTCATACAGAGATCTCGCACACTCCGCGAGGCCGTGGTCGAACGGATCTAAAATGCCGTGTTCCATGGGGGGGTCGTCGGGGTCCGCCTCGAGGCTAACAGGCTCCGGGGTGAGTTCAACCGCTTCGCCGGCTGCGGCTCGAGCCCAGTCCGGTGTTTCGGTGGGCTCGGGAGGCGCGGCCGGCTGGGGCGCCGAACTCATCATCTGCTGATTTTGGCCCGCCATATACTGCGCCACGCCCGTGGTGACGGCTTTCTGCGCCAATCCGAACATTTGCTGCCAGCGCTTGTTTTTGTTTTCCTCGGCCTTGGTCTCCCGGTCGGCGTCGAGGGCGAGGCGATCAGCATCCGCTCGAGCCTGTAGTGCGTTCTCCTTGGCCACGAATACCTCGCTCACGTTTGCCAGCGCGGCCGACCCGAGGGACGAAATGACCTTAGCCTGATTCAAGATCTCGGCGTGGCACAGGTGGATGTGGCTAATGAACATCTGGTCGGCATGGTCCGGTGCCTGCACCGTCGTACTGTATTCCTGGTTCCATGCGCCCGAACTCCCCACTTCGATGATGACGGAGAGCTTTTTCGGATCGCCCTGGGCCTTTTTGTAGATGAGCGCCTGACACATATAGCGCGCGCTCTCGCTGGTGATCTCGTAGTCTTCGGCCGCTATCGCCATCACCCCCCGAGATATCTGTACGGCTGTCGCTCGAGGGAGCTCGTCATACCCCGCTCCGGTGATGACCGCATTGATGTGCGAATAGCGCCGGCCGCCCATGTGCTTGCGGACGGAGATCCTGCTCATCCCCCGGATATTCGTGCGAATGAAGGCGTCCAGATCGTCCGGCGCGCTGATGGGGCGACTCGGATCCGGCACCAGTCCGTCGAAACTCAGGGGATTCGGGGCGTATATGTCCTCGTTGATCTCGACGTTCATGTCGCAAATATGTATATCACATACCTCCGGAGATAATAAGTCTCCTATATTCAGGTAGTTACACGCGGAGGTCAGCGCGCACCCATGGGATGTTGTTTTTTGTGACTTCCGTCCTCTAGGGTGAAACCACAGCGCGCCCTGTTTTGGCGCCGAAAGAAACGAAATGCCCGCTAAAGCACTTTCCAAAGCCGAAACCGCAATTCAGACCGCCGCTAGGTACAAAAAGGCCGCGATCAAAGCCCGCGACGAGAAGGCGCAAACCGGCGCCCGTATCATGGGCACGGCGTTTAACATCGGCGCTGGCGCTGGTGCTGGCTGGTTCGCGGCCAAATACCCCGGCAAATGGATCAACGTCGACAAGGAGTTGTTCTTGGGCGGCGGCCTTATGATCGTCGGCCTCACTGGGCTCGGGGGCCCGGGCATGTCCGACGCAAGCCTCGAGATGGGCAAGGGTGTGCTCGCCTATTGGGCGGGCAACATGGCCAAGACCAAAACCATGGGCGGCTAGTCCGCCCTGCAAACTTCGGCCGGCGAGCGTCGGTCTTGTTCGAGTGCTCGAGAAGAGCCCGGCGCTTTGCGGTGCGGGGTCGAGGTAGCAGCACAGCGACCCGTAGCCGGCCTTTTAGGCCAAAAAGGAAACCCAATGTTCACCCATAATCCATACAAAGATGGCGTCTCTGTCGGCGCCGGGCACCGCCCTACTCCCGTAGCCCCTACTGGCGTCCCGCCACACAGACAACCAGGCGGCTTCTGCGGCCTCCCTCGGCCGATTCCGGCCGGACCTGCGGAGTGCGCCAACAGCCCCGGGCAGAACTACTGCCGTGGGCACCTCGGGGGCACCGCGGCCGTCGGTCCGGGCGCTACGGCGACCATCACGCTCACCCCGATCAACGCTACCGAGTTTGTCGCGCGCTGGCTGCACATGACGGCCACCTCGGCGCTCGCGGTGAGCCCGGTGACCTTCACGCAGGCATTTAGCGTGACGGCGATCCGAATCCTCGGCGACAACCAGCTCGCCGACCAGGGGCCGATCATCGGCTCCACGTGGAGCGCCCAGCAGACCTATCTCGAGGTCTTCTGGGAGCGCGTGATCACCGCCACCAACCCCCTGGCGATCGATGTCACCAACCTGGATCCGACCCTTCCGATCCAGGTGTACGCCAGCGTTGCCGGCGATTTCGTCAAGAGCTAGTTCTCGACGAAAAGGCCGGCGAGTTCAGCTGAACTCGTCGGCCTCGCTCTGATCTACTGACCGACCTACAAAACCAACGCCATGGCCAACCCGCTGCAGACCGGTAAATACATCCAGACACAGAGTCTGGTACTTGGGCCGACGAACATCGCCCCGCCGCCGTCGCCAGAACTGACCGCTAGCACGGGGCTCATCAGCGGCAACTATGTGGGCTGTATCCCGGGCGAGGCTAGCCGCGACCGTCCAGCTCACTCAAACGTCGGGTGGCAGACTATCAGCGTCCACGCGCTCGAGGTCTCGCGGACAACGATCAGCACAGACCCGGGCTTGGCTCCCCTCTCGAAAGCCCAGATCATCGATCTGGCCACGTCTAGTGTGCAGGGCGGCCCTACCATCATCGCTACCACCGACGCCGCCGGGACGACCCTAAACGCGAGCCGGTACTCCGAGCTCCAGGCGCGTGTCACTTTTACCGACTACACCGCCACCCAGCGCGTGGTCACGTTCGACATCGGCGGGGGGTCCACCTTTAGCTTTTGTGGGGAACACGCCGATGTCGAGGTCATGCTCCCCCCTGGCTTCACCCTCGTGCCCGCCAACGCCGACGCGCAACTACTAGCCGCGCAGCCGACCATCGGACCCGGCGCTGTGCTCGATACCATCATCCAGGGCAGCTACACGAGCTCAATGTATGCGCCCATCGGCCACAGCCTGCGATACACCGTGACCCAGTTGGTCACCCCTGCGATCGACACGCTGGTTAAGATCCCCGCGGGAGCCGTCCGGCTACAAACCTATACGGGAACCGCGGGCGCAGCTTTCATTGCGGCCTTCGTGAACAATCCCGTGCGCACGGGCCAGATCGAGGCGACGATCCAAAACTTCACCGCGAACGGGGGCTGGCTCGTCCCAGGCCGCTCCCGCTATGTCCGGCTCAACGCGACAGCCACTACGCAATACATCACCTGCGTATTCGAGTTGGAGATCTAGCCCGTGGCCATCACCATCCGCATGCACCTGACTGTTCCGCCCTCTCGGGTGCGGTGGGGCCAACTCATGGAACTCGCGGATATATTGGCGACCGACAACGCGTATTGGTACGTCTCGGAGGTCCAACAAGGGTGGACCCCGCCGTGCTGCCTCGCGTGCGCCTTTCCCAAGGTCGTCTACGCCGCGCCCCCTCCGGGCTCCGTGCAGGACTGCCAGAACTTTTGGTCGGCAGCGCAGGTACTCAAGCGTCGCAAGGCGAACTGCATCGACGCGTCCGCCTACGACGTGGGCGTGGCGCGGGGGAAGGGCCTCCCGGCCTATATCGACATCGAGCCGGTTGGCGCCCCTATGGTAGGGGACGACCTGTATTCGACCCTTGACTTCCACGCCGTCGCTATAATCGAGGGTGTGCGCGTAGACTCAAGCGCCAAGCTCAGCGCCGCCGCCGGCTGCGACTGCGGGTAGAAAGACAGAAAGAAACGACATGGCTGTAAAACCAGGAATTCTCGGACTCGGACTTTTCATCTTGGGCGCGATCGTCGTAGGGACCGCCGAGGGCGGGAAAGGCAACGGTGGGAGATCGCCGGTGGGCCCGATCCCCGTGCCTACCACGGATGCACACCTCGCTATCGTCAACGCCAAGATCTGCGATTGTTGGGTGGCATTAGGGCAACCGACCAATCCCGCCGCGTTGCGCGCCTGCGCAGCCGAGACGCTACACCCCGACGTTCCCTGGCCTCCGGTCCCTGGCGACCACGCGAGCGTGCATCAGGTATGGAGCCTCATCTCCTCGCAAGTGGGCGCGTTCATGGCCTCACCCGATAAGGCCGCTTGGTGTTCCGGGCCCGAGGGACCGGTGGAGCCGGCCGATCCGGGGGGGCCCAGCCCGCTCGACGTGCTCAACGAGATCCTGCATCAGAGCCCCACAGACGGCGGCTTCTACATCGTGGGCTCTGACCCCGAACTCGGCGACAGCAAGGACAGCCTGAGCCGGATCGCGCGCGCTGCACTCAACGCTGCAGTGCCGGGCGCGGGCGACAGCGCTCAGATGCGCATGGAATATATCCACTGCATCACCATGGGGGATCGCTGGAACTACCCGACCTACGCCAGCTCGAGCTTTTCCTCTCAGTTCCCCTCTATGTACGGAGTCCAGGGCATGGGCCTTCGGCGGGCCTTCTATCCGTACCATGAGGACGCACGCCAGGCAGTCCTCGAGCAACGGATGCCCACGCGGGGCATCACCAGCCCGGCCGGCGCCAAGCTCAGCGGGGTAGGAAACAGCTACGCCATGCTGTGGCTGCCCCCACTCGATAAGGATGCCATCGCGCAGGGAATCTTTACGTGCGGAACCATCGGCTGGAGCGACGGTTCGAGCGGGATCAACCCGCCCCCCGAGTTCCTTGAGATGGTGGGGGGCTAGCCCATGGCGCTCCCTGCCTTCTTTCTTCCGCTTCTGATCGGTGGCGGCATAGTGGTGGCCGTCATCGTTGCCGGCAAGGCCGAGAGCAAGTTTGCTCTGAGCGACGATTGCGAGACCAATAATCTCGCAGCCCTGAACCCTGAACAAATGCACGAGTGGATGATGGCCCATATATCGCCAGCGTTCGATCGGGCTCGAGCTGGGCGCGGTGTTGTGATCTCCGAGGGGCTCGAGGGCCATGCGCTCCCGCAGTTTATTTTGGACGAGGTGGCCGGCTGTCAGGCCGAACTGCAGGCCCAAGGCATGAGTATCGACCAAGCTCGAGAGCTCTGTCGCATCGACGACAAGAAGGTCTACATGAGCGCTGACCCCGACGACCCCGCGGACGTTGCCATGTACCTCTATCAGCAGGTGAGCCGTCCCGCCTGCCGAGTATTGAAAGTGGCGAGCTGGAGCCAAGGGCTCCCCGGCGGCGTTCCGGACAACATGACCATCACCTGGCCGTCGGTTGCGGCCGAATGTCTCTTTCGCAGTCTGCGGGTGGTCGTGAAAATGCACCTATTCGCCCTGACCGGCCTTGATCGCTACGTCGTGACCTCAGCCGACCTCGCCGGCGTCGCCGCAGTGTGCCCACAAAACGGATGGTCGCCCCAATCGAGCGACCCATACGGGCCCGACCAGTCCGACGACCCCGTCGGCTCGACTCCCTTCTTCGACCCAATCCCCGGTTCAGATCAGGGCCCGAGAATCCCAGGCAGTTCAGTGCCCGCGGATCCGACCGGACCCGGCACGGTGCCCGGTCTGGGCCAACCAGTCCTGCCTGGCGTGAGCCTCGGCGCTACACTGCGCCGTCGTCGCCTCAATGCTGCGGGCCTCTCAGGGCGTTCCGTGGGCCACGACCCGGCCTACGGCGACGGGATCAACTACGAGAGGATGGCCACCGACGCCAACTCCGGCGCTCTGCATCCCGCGCATGTTCTCACCTGCGTCGTTTTCCAGTAGGATGATCGCGAAGGCAGACCATGATCATCGAAATTCGAACTCAGAAGAACGGCACGATCCTCCTTACAGCCCCCGACGGGACCGTGTATCCCTACAAGCCGGTGGTCGAGGGCACCGACGACGAGCTCGCCGCGGGCCTGGCTGCTTTGTGCAGCGAGCTCGGCCGGGATGTGATGGCCATACTGACCGACCCCGAGCAGCCCGCCATGACCACCACGCCCACCGTGAGGCATACACCCGCAGCCGCCAGCGCCAAGGCAGCGGGGGGGGCGCCCCCGCCGGCCGAGCAGAGCCCGATGGAACAACTCGTGCGAGGGGCGCTAGAAAACTTCATGCCAGGATCTAGCGCTCTGCTGGACAAGGCACAAGACGCCTCCTCAATAGACTAACCATGAAGTACGCGATCCCCATAGCCGTGGCCCTGGCTGCTCTGTGGGGGGTCGCTTCGGCTGCCGGCGACGGGGGGGACGAACGGCCGGATGACCTCTTGATCCCGCCGAACCCCGGTGGTGAGACACAGGCGCTGATCCGAGATATGGCCGCCGCACTCGGGCTAGATGCGAGCTGGTCCGTGTTCCTTGAGGCCGCCGCCATGGGTGAGTCGGGCCTCAATCCTCTCGTGGGTCGGGGGATCAAAGTCGGTGCGCCCTCGTGGGTCACCATCTACGCCTCGAGCGGCGAAGCCAAAGCAGCCGCCCGCGCCTACGACCGGAATAGGGACCGCTATTTTGACTGCGGATGGGGCGAACGCTTCACGTTCGGATCTGGCGGCCTATGGGGACTCATCCCGGCCAACGCCTTGATCGCGTTCGAGGGGCTCTCAGAATCGTGTGCGGACCCCTGGGCAGTATTTCAGCCCGCGCCGGCCCTGGTGATGTTCGTTGAGATGTGTCGCCGCCTGATGGCTTACAGCGAATTCTCACTGGTGCCCACCTGGGGAAACCTGCGCGTAGGAGGCCGTGGAGCTCGACGCATGGGCAAGCCCGAAGAGCTCGAACGCCAGAGACACGGTGAAAACAAGCTAGGCGACCGCCTGGAGCAACTAGGCTACAATCGATCCATGGTCGACGAGCTCGTAACACGACTTCCCGCGCACGATCCGCTGGGTTGGCTCGAGACATTGGAGGGCACCAGCGCATGAACGGCAACACCCCAAGCAATCCTCCCGCGCAGCCGCCGGCCTCTGGCACCAGCTTTATTGTCGTCCTCGCGGCGCTCGCGGCGGGAGCCCTGGGGATGCGCATAGTAGATCGCACGATCCTGAAGAAGCAGGAAGATGAGGGCGACGACCTCGGACTCGCGGCCCCTATCCCCGCCGCAGCGTTGCCCGCGCCCGCCCCCATACCCCGCCCCCAGATCATCAGGGTGGAGGTGCCTCGCGGCGCTCGTGTCCCTGAGGAGTTCTGGCAGCGACTCGGGAGCGGCGGGACGCCGGACGACGGGTTTTATGACTGAGTTCGCGCATTCAAGTGGCAAATATGCCGCTCGAATGATCCACAAAGCCAAGGCGAAGCGGTAGCAGGCCTTGAGACATACACAGATCGAGATAATCCACGATGGCAACCAAATCAGAACTCTATCGCAAGGCTGCCTCGGCTGCAGCTAACT
>Ga0114925_10000676_pt1 | contig 15771 bp, 14 predicted proteins | sample SumtaG_2_FD_87287 | JGI IMG/M metagenome (GOLD analysis project Ga0114925, IMG submission 87287) | Deep subsurface microbial communities from Indian Ocean to uncover new lineages of life (NeLLi) - Sumatra_00607 metaG | ecosystem: Environmental > Aquatic > Marine > Oceanic > Sediment | place... | reverse complement strand
TGCACAGACAATGGACACTTGTCGAAGGGTCGCTCAAGCTGTTGGGAAACAGCTTCGATAGAATTTTGTTGTATGGCGTGAGGCTCTTTGTTATCAAAGTCCTGCGTTTTTCTGCCATCCACGGTCAGGGTGCCATACCGTATCGATTGGAAGTGAAGAGAACGGTGTCTCTTTTAGAAATCTGTACCCAGTTTGTGTTGACCCGTCATCAGCGATAATGATTTGGTCAGGGCAAATTGTTTGTGAAAGCATGCCAAGAAGGCACATACGCAATCCATGAGGATTGTTGTATGTACTGATGACAGCTGAGACGTCCATGATACAGAATCCTTGAGTGAAAGGATTTCCTTCAAGTATCCCCCCTTTGCTTAGATTAGGCTTTAACCGGGGGAATTCTGCAGACGATCTTTGCGGATATGCAGACGTTTTGATTCTCGTGCTTAGCTCAGCATGACGAAGGCAATTGACATGTACAGAATAATCCCAACAACATCGACAATTGCCGATACGAATGGGTTGCTCATGAGCGCTGGATCAAGTCCAAGTGAACGAAAAAGGAGGGGCAAGACCGAGCCAACAAGTGAACCAAGAACGACGACACTCAGAATCGTAAGCGGAATAACCATTGCTTCCGCAGGTGAAGGTGCGTAGAGGAGGGCGAGTAGGAAGCCTGGTATTGCGAGCAAGGTGCCAAGAAGAAGACCAAGAATAAGTTCACGACGTAGAATTCGTGGCCAGTCAGCAAGTGTGCAGTCACCCATAGATAATGCTGTGATGACAAGGGTTGCGGATTGATTCCCAGAGTTGCCTCCGCTGGCAATGACAAGTGGAATAAAGGCAATTAGCCAAACATGTGGAATGGATGTTCTCGCCAGTACCATTGCTGTTACAGCCGCTGTGAAGAAAAGGATGGTAAGCCACACCCCACGCTTCCATGTCATGGTGATTAAAGCAGTTTCGAGATACCCTTCATTCAGTGGCGCAACCGCGGCACTCATCTGGGCATCTTCAGTGGCTTCTTCACGAACGGTATCAAGTACGTCGTCATGAGTGACGATTCCAACGAGCCGATTGTGGTTATCGACAACTGGAATAGCAATGAAGTCAAATCGAGCAAGCTTTTGCACGACTTGTTCAGTAGGCTCATCGACTTTGACGCTAATCACATCTCGTTGCATTAGGTCAGCAACGAGAGAAGTTGGGTTCGCAAGTATCAAGTCACGGAGTGAGATAAAACCGACAAGTGTTCGGTCCGACTGAAGAATATAAATATAGTAGATCGACTCACTGTTTGGTGCCTGAGAACGAAGTCTTGCAATTGCCTCGCCAGCCGGTACGTCTGCAGGCAGCGATGCATACTCCGTTGTCATGAGACTGCCCGCAGAGTCTTCAGGGCAAGACAGAAGCATTCGGATGTCATGCCGCTCAGCTTTGGCAACCAGTGGAAGAATAGCTTCGACAAAACTTGGATCGAGTTCGCGAAGGAGGTCGTCACGATTGTCAGGAGCCATTCCTTCTAGGAGTGGCCCTAATTGTGAATTACTCGCCTCTTCGATGAGTTGGATTTGTCGCGCGAGTGGATAATATGGAAAAATCTCTGCTCGCTGCTCAACAGAAAGTGAGTCAAGAAGGTGCCAGATTTCATTGTCGTCAAGGCCCTCAGAAAATTCCGCGACTGTAGCTGGGTGTAGTTCTTCTGCAACTTCACGAATGCCTACTGCATCCTGTTCGTGGATGAGGCTACGAAGTTCGGGGAGAAGAATAGGGTTCGCGGTACCCATGATACTTTCATCAACTGGTTTTAAGGTAGTCGGACAATGCGGCTGAAGTGGCTATGATTAAGAGTAATTCGACCAGCGTTAAACACTGATTTACGTTTTTGAATCCTTCTTAAATCAAGTATGCCATGAAAGTATGGTCTCCTGAATTTCTCTCGCCAAAAAAGTTGATGAAAAGCATAATTTTTTTACTTGTGCTGATGGCTTACGTCACCCCGGTTCGTTGTGCTACGGGAGGAAGTCCCGAAAAAGGACTTGAACTGCTGCTTGATAAGGCATATTTGCCAGCAGATCTCGATCAGGAAGTATTCGACGCACTTTGGACAGTTTGGCCGGAACAGTTGAAAGCGAAGGCAGAGCAGGCGTCGGTGGCGGAGCGACGGCAGATGGCCATGGAGCGGTACGGTCTTCTCCCTCATCCTAGCGATCCGTCACGGACAGTTCAGTACGTGGTTGATTCCAAAGGAAACTGGACCATGAGTTGTCTTGCCTGTCACCAAGGGCAAGTAGCCGGTGAGGCAGTCCCTGGAGTCCCAAACACAAACTACGCGCTCGAGACTTTCACGGAAGAAGTACGGTTGGTGAAAATTGCTCAGGGGAAGTCGTTTGGGCATATGGACGTTGGTTCACTTCTATTACCACTCGGTACGACCAGCGGTACTACGAATGCTGTTATGTTTGGGGTTGCTCTTATGCATCACAGAGATCCGGCTTTGAACATCATCTCACGATCTCCTCGATTTGATCTTATCCACCACGACATGGATGCGCCGCCATGGTGGCATTACCGTAAACGTAACACGTTGTACGCTGATGGTTTTGCCCCACAAGGAAGCCGCATGCTAATGCAATTTCTGTTAGTTCGTGAAAATGGCCCGGAGAAGTTTCTGGAATGGGAGCATGATTTCGAGCATGTTGAATCCTGGCTTGAGTCATTGCAGCCACCTAAGTGGCAATGGAAGATCGATGAAAAATTGGCTAGCGAAGGGGAAACGGTCTTTCGCGAGCATTGTGGTAACTGCCACGGGTCATATGGAGAACGTGACGAATACCCAGAGGCTGTTATTCCGATTGATGAAATTGGCACTGATCGCGTTCGGTTTGATGCACTAACAGACGTTGAGAGAAAGGCGCTCAATGAAAGTTGGTTCGGTCATTTTGGTCGTGATGCGGCTTCCATTGGGTCTCGTCAAAAGCCCGAAGGATACGTGGCACCACCACTAGATGGGGTGTGGGCTTCAGCGCCATATTTTCATAATGGTTCTGTCCCGACATTGTGGCATGTGCTTCATCCCAAGAATCGTCCAACGATATGGTCACGATCACCTGTTGGCTATGACACAAACAAAGTGGGGCTGGAAATTCGGGAATTTAGTCCAGCGGCTTTTGCTGAGGTCGTGGGAGACGGGATGTCGTCAGCACGGAGGCGACAATTCTTTGACACGACTATCCGTGGCAAATCTGCAGGAGGCCACTTATATCCAGAAGTGTTGAGCCGTTTTGAAAAAAATGCAGTACTTGAATATCTAAAGACGCTATAGCAGGTTCGTTGAAGGCAGACTGTTTTCCGTCATTGTGATACAGTATCTGCGACATCTTGATCGCATTTTTCCATTCATCCTATTTATTTGGAGGAAGTTCATGACACAACTTGAACGCGCTCGTGAAAACGAAGTTACACCCGAGATGAAGTTTATAGCAGAGCGTGAGAACTTGTCGGAAGACGTAGTCCGTAGTGAAGTCGCTCGTGGAAGAATGGTTATACCTGCGAATGCCGTACATCTCACTAAGCGCCTTGAGCCGATGGCGATTGGTGTTGCAGCGCTCACAAAAATAAATGCAAACATTGGCAATTCAGCTGTGACGAGTGACGAGTCAACAGAACTTGAGAAGCTTCATATGGCAGTTCACTATGGTGCGGATACAGTGATGGACCTTTCGACAGGAAAAGACATCGACAATATTCGGCGTGCAATCATTGATGCGTCTCCCGTACCGATTGGAACAGTTCCGATATACCAGATGCTTGAGGAGCTTGGTGGTGACATAGATGAAATGAAACCTCAGCATTTTCTCGACATGTGTGAGAAACAGGCTCAGCAAGGTGTTGATTACATGACAGTGCACGCTGGCCTTTTGCAGGAACATCTTCACCTAACAATGAACAGAGTTACGGGTATCGTCAGTCGCGGTGGATCCCTTATTGCTCGTTGGATGATGACTCACAAAGAGCAAAATCCGCTCTATACCCATTTTGATGATCTATGTGACATCTTTAGGCAGTATGACGTTACCTGGAGTCTAGGCGATGGTCTTCGCCCTGGCGCAATCGCTGATGCAAGTGATGAAGCCCAGTTTGCAGAATTACACGTTCTTGGTGAATTGACGCGAAGAGGCTGGTCAAAAGGGTGTCAGGTCATGGTTGAGGGTCCGGGGCACGTCCCGATGGACCAAATCGATATGAACGTCAAGCGGCAGATGGAAGAATGTGACGAAGCGCCATTTTATGTTCTTGGCCCCCTTGTTACTGATATTGCTCCTGGTTATGACCACATCACAAGTGCGATTGGTGCCGCGCTTGCGGGCTGGAGCGGTGCAGCGATGCTCTGCTATGTGACCCCAAAAGAACACCTTGGCTTGCCTGATGCAGAAGATGTTAAGCAGGGAGTCATTGCCTACAAAATTGCTGCTCACGCGGCAGATCTTGCAAGGCATCGGAAGGGAGCCCGCTCTCGCGATGATGCACTTTCGCACGCACGTTTCAACTTCGATTGGAACGAACAGTTTCGCCTGTCTCTTGATCCGGAAACAGCGAAGCGATACCACGATGAAACGTTACCTCAAGAGACGTTCAAGTCTGCTGAGTTTTGTAGCATGTGCGGTCCAAAGTACTGTTCGATGAAAATATCTCAGGAAATCCGAAACATGGCCGCGAGCGAAACGAAAAATGATTCGGGTGAACCGGTTCAAATCGAACTTCCGGCGACGTAAAACCAGGAAGTCGAGCGTGCTGGTCGAGACAGTACTTCAGGCATGGTGGCAAATCTTGTAAGACTTTATTTGATACTCCAGTCGGTACCGTCAGCACGGTCCTCCAACTGGATTTCAGCCTCATTCAGAGTGTCTCGAATAAGGTCTGCTGTTTCGAAATCTTTTGCCTGACGAGCTCGAGATCGCAGTTTAATAATCAGTTGCATTAAGGAGTCGAGCAGTTTGCCATCAGTACCTGTGGGTACTTCTTTCGGTGGATCAACAAAAAGCCCAAGAGTGCCCGTGAGTTCGCGCATTACGTGCATGAGATCATCAAGGGTTTCAAGGTTCTGCTTCTCTTTTTTCTTTTCAAGCCCCTTGCTGTCGATGAATTTGTTTATAGATCGAACAAAGTCGAACAGAGTAGCCACAGCTATCGCAGTGTTGAAGTCGTCATCCATCGCTTCTAGGAAACGATTCCGCAATGCTGTAACGTGCTCACGTACCGTGTCATCGAGTTCGGCAATAGCAGCATTGCCATCACGGCGATCGCGTGTGCGCAGAGTGTAGTACGACTTTTCACAGAGCCTTTCGTAGCGGTTGAAAAGCCTCTCAAATGCTTCGAGTGCTCGAGCAGATTCTCCAAGGGGCTCTTCACCGAAATGGATTGGGCTTCGGTAGTGAGTTGAAAGGAGCAGGAGCTTTATTGCTTCCGGTCGGTGTCGGGCAAGAAGTTCTCGGAAAGGCTCAGCTCCAGTGGACTTTGATATTTTCGTTGCTGTTAGATCAGCAGGAGTGTCGCTGCCATCTCGTGGACGGCCGCCGACCTTCCCCGATGCCCCTGCAGCCTGCATGAGTCCATTATGCATCCAGTACGTAGCCATAGGGCAGTCGTGGAGTGATTCACTCTGTGCGATTTCGTTTTCATGGTGAGGGAAGACCAGATCAAGTCCACCTCCGTGGATGTCAAAATGGTTGCCGAGCAGGGCCTCGCTCATAGCTGAGCACTCAATATGCCAGCCTGGTCGTCCCGGCCCCCAGGGACTGTCCCAGGAAGGCTCGCCAGACTTTGCCTTTTTCCAAAGCGCAAAGTCGGCGGCTGACCTCTTTCTGTTGGCAGTCGCGCCACCTTCACCCTGCGTTTTTTCGAGTGAACGGTTTGTAAGTTTTCCATAATCTTCGTCTTTGGCGACATCGAAATAAACATCTCCGTCTGCTGGATACGCAAAATCTTTTTTCACGAGGCCTGCAATAAATTGAATAATGCCTTCAATGTGGTCAGTTGCCTTGGGCATGGAATCGATGCCATCAACACCAAGTGCTGAAAGGTTATCCAAATAGTCGGCGGTCATTTCCTCGGCCAGAGCGGCCATCGACATGCCGCGACTTTTACTTTCGGCGATAAGTTTGTCGTCAACATCTGTTATGTTGACAATCCAAGTGACATCCCATCCTGAATAAACAAGATGCCGCTTGATTGTGTCAAAAATAACTGGACCAACCATGTGTCCAATGTGACTCGGCTTGTAAACTGTTGGTCCGCAGAGATACATGCCGACCTTGCCAGGCACAACCGTTTTGAATTGCTCTTTCTGGTGACTTAACGTGTTGTAAAGTTCAATGTTTGGAAAGCTTTGAGTGGATTGATTTAGTTCCGCCATATTTCAGTGTGGCTCCCTGGTTTTTCAAAAATCTATAGTGTTTTTAGGTTTTGTTGAATGCCGCTTGCGTTTCGAGCAATACGACGCACTCAGCTGCGATCGCTCGCTCCTCACCGATCGGTCCAACAGCTTCGCCGGTCTTGGCCTTGATCCAGATCTGATTGATATCAAGACTCAGTAAGCCAGAGATTGTCCTCCTGATTTCCTCTCTGTGAGGGAGGATTTTTGGTTTTTGAGCAAAGATAATGCAATCCATATTCACGATATTCCAGCCTGATTTCTGCACTTTATCCATTGCTACAGCAAGCATTGAGCTCGACGGCCTATCTTTATTTTCTGGGTCATCATCAGGGAAAAGTTCACCAATGTCACCAAGAGCGGCAGCTCCGAGGAGTGCGTCAGTCACGGCATGCAGTAGGACATCAGCATCACTATGGCCTACGGCCGATTTGCTGTGAGGAATTTTTAGCCCACCAAGCCAGAGCCCATTTCCAGGCTCAAGTCTGTGCGTGTCATGACCAATTCCAATTCGATACATTTCAGTTTCCCGTGCGGAAATTCCCAGTAAATGTTTCCAGAGCGGCAAGTCTATCGTTTTGGCCTATACTTCGGCATATGTACGACAACAGTGAAACAAAAAGTGCCCGCGTAATCGAGGTCAATGGTTTGGCCAAAGAATATCGTGTGTACGACAAGCCAGAAGGGCTCTGGGCGAGTGTACGCGGTCTCTTTCAACGAAAAAATAGAATAATCCACGCGTTGCGAGGGGTGGATCTGAGCGTTGGCCGAGGTGAATTCCTCGCAATGCTTGGGCCGAACGGGGCGGGAAAGACAACATTTTTAAAGCTGCTCTCTGGAATTATTACGCCAACGCAGGGAACTGCCCGTGTTTTGGGCCATGTGCCATGGGATCGAGCCGACGAATTTCGGCGGCGGTTCGCTCTCGTGATGGGCCAAAAAAATCAGCTCTGGTGGGATTTGCCGGCAGCAGAGAGTTTTCGGCTCCACCAGGAAATTTATCGAATCGACCCGGTTCGATTTGCGAGAATTCGTGATGAACTTGTCGATATGTTGGGGGTAGCTCGCCTTCTTGGGCAACCGGTGCGAGAACTTTCGCTCGGAGAGCGAATGAAATTGGAACTGATTGCCGCGCTGCTTCACGAACCCGAGGTGCTATTTCTTGATGAGCCAACTATCGGCCTTGATGTTGTTGCACAGCATACAATCCATGAGTTTCTCAGGCACATTCAAAAGCAGCGGTCGGTCACGGTTGTCTTGACGACGCACTACATGAAGGATGTTGCTGCCCTTTGCGAGCGAGTGGTGGTTGTTACGGGCGGTACTATTCTTTATGACGGTTCACTTGAGCAGATCGTTGATCAGTTTACGTCGCATAAGGTGGTGACACTTGATCTTGAGAGTCCTCCCGCCGCTGGGCAAATAGAGCGATTTGGGTTCTCGTGCGAAGTCAATGGTCCTCGTGTCTCCTTGCGAATTGACCGATCACGGATAGCAGATGCTTTGCCAAAACTGCTGGCGAGCCAACAAGTCCGAGATGTCTCTGTAGAGGACGTCCCCTTGGAAGAAATTGTTGCCAATTTGTTTCGTGGGGTGGCAAATCGACAGGCGGATGTAGAAGCAAAACAGGAAGTTGAAGCAGTATGAGTGAGGCTGTAAATCCCGAGGTCTTACAATCGTCCTGTGGTTGGTTTCCAGCAGTTCGGTCATGGTGGCGAATGCTCACCATTTGCCTCGAAGAGCGGCTTGCGTATCGGAGCGACTTTGCGTTGGGTACGCTGATGCGTTTCCTGCCGATTGTCACTCAGGTTTTTCTCTGGACGGCTGTTTTTGCTGCCTCGAGCCGAGCCGATATCGCAGGTTACTCTCGTGACAATATCGTCGCGTACTATCTGCTCACGATGGTTACCCGAGCTTTTTCAAGCATGCCGAGTCTTGCAGGAGGTATTTCTCGTTGTATTCGCGATGGATCGGTGAAGAAATATCTGATTCAGCCAGTTGACTATATCGGGTTTCTGCTTGCTTCTCGTGTCGCTCACAAACTTGTTTACTACATCGTGGCAATCATTCCGTTTGCTGCAGTTTTATTTTTCTGCCGTGCTTATTTTCCTCCAGCACCTGATGGTCTTACAATCGCTGCCTACGTTTTATCGTTGCTGCTTTCGTTCCTGCTTGGATTTTTCTTAGAGGCAACTTTGGGAATGATTGCATTTTGGTTTCTTGAAGTTTCCAGTATTATTTTTGCCTATATGTTGTTTCAGTATCTGCTTTCGGGGCATATGTTTCCAATCGATATGCTTGCAGATATTCCCACAGGGATAAGCGGAGTAAGCCTCGCAGATGTTGTGCGATTGTTGCCGTTTGAGTACACCGCTTACTTTCCAGCTGCCGTGTGGCTGGGAAAAATAACAGGTTGGGAACTTGTGAGAGGACTTCTTCTTGAAATTGTATGGCTTGTAATCGCCATAGGAACTTGCCGGTTTGTGTGGTGGCGCGGTACCAAACGATATAGTGGGTTTGGCGGATAATTCTCGGAACACTGTTCATGCGACGATATATCAGAATCTTTTCCACTTTTGCGCGGGCGTGCCTTGTTCGCGACATGACATTCCGGGCAAATTTCTTGCTTGAGTGTCTGACCAGCCTTGGATGGATGTCAATGAATCTAGCATTCTATTTATTAATCTTTAACTTCACTCCAGAGATAGGTCGAGGAAGTGGCTGGTCGCGTGAGCCATTTTTTGCTTTCGTTGCTACAGGTCTAGTTATCAACGCAATTGTGCAGACTTTATTTATGCCAAGCGCTTCGGAACTTACAGAGATGGTTCGAACTGGTGGTCTTGATTCAGTTCTCGTGCGGCCTCTTGATGCCCAGTTCCTGCTTTCGATGCACAGATTTGATTTCTCATCGATGGCGAATGGCCTTGTCGGGGTTGGCCTGCTTGTTTGGGCTGTCCTTCGGTTCCCTGTTGCACCACCACTCATTGCATTTCTCCTCTATCCGTTGCTCATTGCTTGTGGTGTGGCAATTTTGTACGGGCTTATCATTATGCTTGCAGCAGCAACTATACTGATGGGTAGAAACCAGAGTTTGTATGATTTTTGGTTTTATATAACCAATTTTTCTCGCTATCCCGCTGAAATATATTCAGGCCCGTGGGGGGATCCACTCCGTACATTCTGTACTTTTGTCATTCCCATTTTGCTCGTGGTGAATGTGCCTGCGGGTACTCTTGCTCGCCCACTCTCAGGGGAATCTTGGGGAATGGTTGTAATGACTTTTGCAGCTGCTTGCCTTTCTGTTGGCCTGTCGCGACTATTTTTTCAAGCTGCACTGGCTCGGTATCGTAGTGCCTCAAGCTGAGTGAATTTTCAGAATATGTTGTAGCCTCCTGTAAAACTGATCGGGTTATCATTTATGCTTGGCTGGTTGAGACTTATACGTGTACCCAATCTTGCAACAGCGATTGCAGATCCTCTGGCGGGTTTTTTGATTGTTGGTGGGTACTATAGATTCGAAAATCTTTCTCTCGGTGGTTGGTTAGCAATCGCAGCATCGTTGTGTTTGTATGCCGGCGGGATGGTCCAAAATGATGTTGTAGATCTTCAGATTGACCAAAAAGAGCGTCCTGGCAGGCCTCTTCCGAGCAAGCGTGTATCTTTCAAAATTGCTCGATTTGTCTCGGTCGTACTTCTTTTACTCGGACTAGCTCTAGCATGCGTTGCTTCCGTGTTCGTTCAGGATCAAACTCCTGCAATTATTGGAGTGATGCTTACAGTAGCAATATGCTGCTACAACTGCATTGCAAAAGGCACATGGCTAGGGCCTTTATTGATGGGAGTCTGTCGAGCACTCAACTGGTCCCTTGGAATGGTTGTTGCTGGTTCGCCGTCGTTACCGCTCTGGATGATCCCTTGCGGAATCGGTGTTTATGTGATGGGCGTGACAGTTTTTGCTCGTGATGAGGTAGGTATAGGAAAACGTAATCAACTCATTATTGGTACGTTAGTCATTTTCCTTGGGCTCTTTGTTGCTGGTTTGACACCTCTGGTAAGTATGGAACTGAGGAGCTCAGCTGTCCCTCACTGGTTTATCGAGGGTAGGCTTATAGCGTGGCTCGCGCTGTGGTGTGTACTGGGGGTTTCAATTCTTGTGCGGTGCTGCCAAGCCATTGTTGACCCAGTGCCGCAACGCATGCAGGCGGCTGTTGGTAATGCGATTATGTCAATTATCACACTTGACGCAGTAATTGTGCTCGCATTCTGTGGCGAACAATGGGCTGTAACGGTATTGGCTTTGTTAGTATGGTTCGTTCTTGGTCGCCGTATCGCAGCAGTAACTTGAGTATGATGTCCTATGAAAGCTGGGTACAGCACAAATAGCTTTGGTGATGTGAATCCCCTGGATGCGTTATCACTACTTTGTGAGCAAGGGTACAAATCTCTTGCAATTACACCGGATAGACACATCCTCAATCCATATGAGGAAACATTTGCCTCTGAGGTTCATTCTTGGCAGCTTGCTCTAGCAGAGACCCAGATGAGGTGTGTTGTCGAGACAGGAGCACGTCATCTGCTTGATCCTAAAATAAAGCACCACCCGACGCTTCTCTCCCAATCCCAAGATGATCGCAAACGCAGAGTCGAATTTCTACGGCAAGCGATTGATCTGGCTGGTGAACTCAATGCGGACTGTGTGTCCCTTTGGTCAGGTGCTGTTGACTCTGATGCTGAAGAGGAAATGCTATGGCAGAAACTAACCAACGGTGTTGGAGAAGTTCTTGACTATGCTTCTCGTTGCGGTGTTGTGCTCGGTTTTGAACCAGAGCCAGGGATGTTTATTGATACGGTATCCCGAGCGGAAGAATTATTTGAGAGACTGGGGCGACCCAAGTCTCTCGGCTTTACGGTAGACATCGGTCACCTCGAATGTTTGGGTGAAAGGCCACTGGCAGCTACCGTTCGCGAGGTTGCTGATCGTATTGTGAATGTGCATATAGATGACATGACCGTTTGTCGCCATGAACATCTCCCATTAGGGAAAGGTGACATCGATTATCTACCTGTTTTTCATGAACTGCGCACTGCAGACTATCGAGGCGGTTTGCATGTTGAGTTGCCGCGTCAGAGCCATAGGTGGCACGAAACAGCCAAAGAGTCGTACGAGTTCATTCAGCAACTGCTTCGGCTTATTTCATAACTGTACCTTTGGTGTGTATCGCGCAACCAAAAACTATGGATGATTTTCGTACGATCTGCGGATTCATAATGACGTTAGGAATCCATGTTCTCCCGACCGGGCGGCCTGGCAGGGTCCGCTTAACACCATTCAGGTGACGGCTCGATTTCGTCACTTGGGCGGCCACCTGCATCGGCTCTTCCGGATCCTTCAAGGCGACTTATGGCCTTGATTTCCATGTCCTCGTTGCAGGCGATTTGACATGAAAGGCGAAGTCCAGGCGTTGACGAAAGATCTCGTGCTTCCAAGACTTCTTTTTCTGCTTTTGTCATCGCCGCTGGCTCACCAGATACAAATTCAACGCGGCAGGTTGTACACCGCCCAAAACCACCACACGCATGCAGTTGATCAATTCCACACTCATCAACCAGCGCATTTACCAGGCGTTTGCCCGCGGGTACTTCGAATTCACCGAATCCATCAACAGTCAACTTTGGCATGTGCATGCTCCTTTTTCAAAAATGTAGTGAGTTGTTTCTTTTTTTATATATGGACAGGAATGTTTTATGAAGAAGGAACAGGTTGCCGTGCTGGTCGCTTCTTCTTTCGTGGTGGGGGTGGGGGGTCGAGGTCTTTTGTTAAGTCAGTATCTGAGACGTATGACAAGATGCCGTTTTCAGGCACATCGAGTCCACTTGTCCAAACCAGTGCGTTCAGTATAAGGGTACGGAAGTCATTGTTTGACCAATTTTTATGAAAATGACCGCCGGTACATCCAAAGCCACGGCCACCGTCAGGTCGCTCATAAGCCCAGGCGAGAACTTCACGACTTCCTTTCTGTGACCGAACGGTTGGGTTGTTGCTGTGAGGGCCATCGGGCCGTTCTCTTGTGCTGTCAGGTGGAATGGCAGTAAGGATGCTAACGACTTGATCATTGGGTTCACGAAACCGCATATGGTAGTACCACTCGTCATTGATCTCGAATGGTTTCACACCGGAGCAGATAGGATGATTTTGGGCTAGTTCTGTTTCGACAAGCGTCCAATGAGGATTGACTGACCAATCTGTCTCAAAAAAGCCACCGATCCAATTAAGAAATTCTGGGCCGCCCTTTTCTTTAGGGACTTCAACACCGTAGTGAAGGCACGCTACTCCAACGCCACGTTTTGCTAGGGCATCAATTTGTGCAAGTCGATTACTCTGAATGACAGGATGCCCCTTGCCACCATCAGAAAACAGGAGAATTGCATCAGCATTATCAAAAGCGGTTGGGTCTTCTGGCCAACCATTCGTGTATACAGATGTGACTAATTTCTCGCTGATTGACTTGTCGAGGCATTTTTGAAAGAGGAGGCAACCTGCCCTAAACTCATGGGCTCCTTGAGCATGGCTGGGACGCCCCGCTAGTAAAAGCAGTTTCTTGCGGCCGTCCGTTAACCGAAGACGTTTCAGATGAATGTCTTTGAATTCAACCTTCATGGGCTGTCCGGCATGAAGTTGAAAGGCAAGTATACCCCTCAATGATTGTTTTCCTTTTTCATTGTCGGTTGTTTCCGACATCAACAATCCATTGATGTAGTGTTGGAGCCGATTACCGCGAGCAATAATTCGGTACTGATTCCAATCGTCACTTTTAATCGCAGACTGCAGATTCGTGCTTGTGCCAACAGACTGGCCGTGTTCTTTGCCTCCAACCTCATTGACAGTGATTCTTTCACCTCGTTTTGTGACGATTCCTCGGCCACCTTGCTCGTAGAGAATTCCACTATGGTTTTTCCCTGATTCCATGTCAGCCTGGTATCCAGAGACATGGAAACCACCTAGATCCTGGCTTCGGTACTGAATACCACTATTACCGCCGGTAATTCGGTAGGAAAGGGTAAGTTCAAAGTCGTCAACAGTTCCTTGACGCCAGATGAGGTAAGTCGTTTGCTTTAATGGTGTTGTCGTCTCGCCAATAAGTACACCATCTTCGACTCGCCAGAGTTTCTGGTCGCCTTCCCATCCATTGAGTGATTTGCCATCAAAAATTTTACCGGAGGCATCGTTGCCAGAGGCAGAGTTGAGTGCTGCTGGATAGAGAAATGGCAGTACAGCAATCACGAGCAAAAGTAATGCAAATTTTTTTTGTCTATATGAGCGATTATGCATCGTGGTAATCCTCAAGAATTTTCGCGTTAGACGCAGGAAGGTTTTGTGCCTACATGAACTGAGCAGCCAGACTGCGCCCGGTATTGAAAAATATTACACGATTAGTCGTGCGCAACAACAAGTTGCTAATGAAACCGGCACTGATATGCACCGTGGTCACGGGGTGGGCGTAACAAGATGGTCAGCGTCGAAGTAGTTTTCTTCGAGACCAAACATTTCGAGGAATCTGTCTGTGTTGAGGATTTTGATACCTAGCTCTTTTGCTCTATCCAGTATGGCTTGTCGCTGCCGCTTCTGTTCTCGATATTCGTCATCTTGTTCTTGCTGATTTGGCATTCCAGCGTCAACTACAAATGTTGTCATGTAACTAACCTGGTCAGTAACAGTGCCGCCAGCATTTTCGATTAATTCCTTCAAGTCCTCGTCGTCGGTTGCAGAGTCTTGGTCAAGCTGTATGTGGCCAGCAAGTACTACTTGCAGAGGCATCAGAGGACTCCAAAGATTAGTTGCTACGGCGTCTCCCTTAAGGACTGGATCAAAGTTCGAGCCGCGCAATACCCTGCCGCGTGCAGTTCTTTTGCTGTCGTCTTTAGAAACTATTTCGACGAGGGCCTTTTTTGAAGACGTTAGCGGAAGATGTTCACCTGGATTATAGACGGAGAAAATAGTTCCTATTCGAAGGGAGTATGTTTGAGGAAATGCAATAACGACGGTTTGTTCTAGTTCATTAACGACAACTACTGTTCCGTCAAATCCTTCAACACGATCTTCCGGCAGACTGTTTTTGATATACGAGTGGATGTAATCGATAACTCGTTGATCTGCAATTCGCATGTAGCCGAGGACCTGGTTTTTTTTCTTAATTGCCGCTATCTGTTCGTTGAGTTCCTCAGCAATTATCTGTAATTGTGATGCAGGGTCGTCTTGGGCTGCTTTGTACTTTTGCTGTGACTCAGCACTCAATGATGGAAGTATGAATTTTTTTATCTGATCTTCGAGGGCAATTAATCGTTCTTTTTCAGCTCGTTCGTTTTCTATTTCTTGAATGGAGGCCTGATACCTTTCAGTGAATTCGTCCTGCCACTTTTTGCTCTCTTGGGAAACTCTGGCAAGTTCTTTTTGCTTCTCATCAATGGCAGAGTTGTGAGACTCGGTTTTTTCATCTAACGAAGCACGCGATGCGGCCAGATCAGATTCAAGGTCTCGAATGTTTGCCTCAAGAGTTTTATTCGCGGAGTCTTTGTTCACGAGTGCCTTATCAAGCGTTTTGATAATTCCGCGGTATGTTGGAGTGGTGTTTCCATCGCCACCGTATTTCTTTACCTTGTCTTGGAGACTTGCTAGTTCTTTATCGACGGCATCAATAGAGTCGCCTTCGTTAACACCAATTCTTGATTCCAGCAGGTCTTTTTGGGCCTGTTCAGCTGTGGCGAGGCTCTGTCGTGCTTCATTTGCTGCATTGTCAGCCTCTTTCTTCGCAACCTTGTTATCTTCATTTTGGGCATAGAAGACATAGGTCGTTACTGCCAAAACAAAGGTGCACATGACAAAGATAATCAGCGCAATCGTAAGAGCCTGAACAGGACCTTCTCGTTTCTTAGCCATTTTTCTTATCGTTCAGTCTGTTTTGTTGAGGAAATTCATGTGGCTCGATTTGCGAACATGACTACCGAAAAAAACACTATCCTTCGCATAATCCGGTTCTGTCTTCGACCAGATTTCCGCGTGGGATCGAGCCAGTGAACGATTGTAGGGTTCATGCGGATGGCGAAGGCAAGAGGCCACCAAATCAAGCCAAATTATACGGGTTTGGCTGTTTTGGCCGAAGACAAGTATTAGCGTTTTCGCCGAGCGAGTGAATTTATGTACCGAATAAGTTCCGGCTCGAGAGCGTCTGGAGTTTTGCCAAATGCAGTTTTAAAACCAGCTAGTCGGTCTGCTGCCGAGTCTTCTACAAGTGGCGATTTGCTCTTAAATTGTGAGATGTATGAACAAAAAGCATCTTTTTTCATGG
>Ga0114925_10000674_pt1 | contig 15789 bp, 26 predicted proteins | sample SumtaG_2_FD_87287 | JGI IMG/M metagenome (GOLD analysis project Ga0114925, IMG submission 87287) | Deep subsurface microbial communities from Indian Ocean to uncover new lineages of life (NeLLi) - Sumatra_00607 metaG | ecosystem: Environmental > Aquatic > Marine > Oceanic > Sediment | place... | reverse complement strand
TCGATGAGTGAAACAGGAGCGGCATCTCCGGGGCGCCTTCCAAGTTTAACGATCCGAGTATAACCGCCGGATACAGGTCCATACCGCTCAGGGGCTTCCTCAAAGAGTTTATGCACCACATCTTTTTCTCTTATGATGGAAAGTGCCTGGCGCCTGGCGTGAAGATCTCCTCGTTTGGCCAGGGTGATTAGATTGTCCGCCCAGCGTCTCAACTCCTTTGCTTTCGCATCTGTAGTACGGATACGCTCATGTTTAAACAGAGATGTAACCATATTTCTGAGCATGGCCTTCCTGTGACTACTCGTTCTATTTAATTTTACACCTGCTTTTCGATGTCTCATACAATTGTTTATTCTCCTTCCTCTGTGTCTTCCTCGGGAGGCACAAATCCCTCAAGCTTCATCCCAAGAGAAAGGTCCATTTCAGCCAGAACTTCCTTAATCTCATTTAAGGACTTTCTTCCGAAGTTTTTGGTTTTAAGCATTTCCGCTTCTGTTTTACTTACCAGTTGGTAAATCTTGAGGATATCGGCATTCTTTAGGCAATTCGCACTGCGCACGGAAAGCTCGAGCTCTTCAACACTTCTGTAAAGATTTTCGTTGAACTGGGGCTTTTGCTGTTCATCCGTTTTTTTATCGGGTTCCGGTTCAAGCTGTTCGTCAAAATTGATAAATATCGTCATCTGTTCTTTTAGGATTTTACTGGCGTAGGCAACAGCATCCTCAGGCAGAATACTCCCATCTGTCCAGACTTCCATGGTAAGTTTATCGTAGTCTGTTTTCTGTCCCACTCTGGCATTCCCCACCACATAGTTTACCCGTTTAATCGGTGAGAATACAGCGTCAATCGGTATTGTGCCTATGGGCGCGTCTTCATCTTTGTTTGCTTCAGACAGTGAATATCCTTTCCCGTAATTGGCGGTCATGGTCATTTTAAGGACTGCATTCTCTGACGAGAAGGTCGCGATGTGCTGGTCCGGATTAAGTATTTCACACTTTCCGTCATCGCTGATAATATCGCCGGCGATTACAGTGCCGCCACTCTTGGCGTCAATGCGAATCGTTTTCGGTTCAGTGTCGGATACCTTGATGCGAACTTCTTTTAAGTTGAGAATAATTTCAGAAACATCCTCAATAACACCAGGGAGCACACTGAATTCATGCATGACGTCATCGAACTTGACGGATACAATGGCAGCTCCATAAAGAGAAGATAATATTATCCGCCTTAAAGAATTGCCGATGGTTATGCCAAATCCTCGTTCCAGAGGTTCACAAACGAACTTGCCATAGGTCGCCTTGCTGGTAACCTCAACCTTTTCAGGCTTTATCATTTCTCGCCAGTTCATGTACATAAGTTCATTTGATGACATGTCTATATCTCCAGATTGATTTTAGGATGTTATTCAGAAAGAGATATGGAATTGAGTGATGTCACGCTCGACTCATCTCATATCCCTTGTCACGCTTTATTTGGAGTAAAGTTCTACGATAAGTTGCTCCTGGATGGGCATTGTAAGATCTTCACGGATTGGAAAACTCTTTACAATTCCTTTCAAGTTTTCTTTTTCCAGGTCGAGCCACTGGGGGATACCTCTTCGTACCACAGCATCCAGCGCATCTCCTATCGACTGCATTTTTTGACTTTTTCCGTTGATTTCAATAACGTCCCCCACTTTTATAGGATACGACGGAATATTAACCTTTTTGCCGTTTACGAGAAAGTGGTTGTGCCTGACAAAGTGTCGACCCTGGTTTCGCGAATTCACAAACCCCAGGCGATAAACCACATTATCAAGTCGTCGTTCCAGTATTACGAGAAGGTTGGTTCCTGTTATACCCTTTTGTTTATCTGCTTTCTTAAAAGAGAGTCGGAACTGTTTTTCGGAAAGGCCGTACATCCGTTTTACCTTTTGCTTCTCACGGAGTTGAATGCCGTAGTCCGAAATTTTTCTTCCACGACGCTGTCCGTGCTGTCCCGGCGGGTAACTTCTTCGGTCAAACGCACACTTATCAGAGTAACAGCGGTCACCTTTAAGAAATAACTTTAAATTTTCACGCCGGCATAACCGGCAGACCGAACCTCTATATCGTGCCAAATCTCCCTCCTTCGGACATGTTGATTGTAATTTGTATTTGAATAATCCTTAATTTCTAACTGTTAACTTCCTTTAGACCCTGCGTCGTTTTGGGGGTCGGCAGCCATTGTGTGGAATCGGCGTAACGTCTTTAATCATTATAATGTTGAAACCGGCGGCCTGTAGTGATCGAAGCGCGGACTCCCGGCCGGCGCCGGGGCCCTTGACATATACCTCCACATTTTTCATTCCGTGCTCCATTGCCTTTTTAGCAGCATCCGCCGCCGCCATTTGTGCGGCAAACGGAGTACTCTTCCGGGAACCCTTAAAGCCCTGGACACCGGAACTTGACCACGCTACAACATTTCCAGAAGGATCTGTGATGGTAACGATCGTGTTGTTAAAAGTGGATTGGATGTGAACCACGCCGGTTGGAATATTCTTTTTTTCTTTCTTCCTGGTACGGATTTTTTTCGCCATATAGAAAGCCTCTTTTTCCCGACTCGTTGTTCCTATTGGTTTTGAATTTTTCGTATCAAATAGTAACGATAAAAATTCTATTTTTTCTTGATGCCGCCTTTTTTCTTCACGGCCGCCCGTTTCGGCCCTTTACGCGTCCGTGCATTGGTACTTGTCCGCTGCCCTCTTACTGGAAGAGATTTTCGATGACGAAGTCCCCGATAAGATCCAAGATCCATCAGTCTTTTGATGTTTATGGAAACTTCAGTGCGGAGTTCGCCTTCAACCCGGTACTCGCTGTCGATGACCTTCCGGATGCTGTTGATCTCAGCTTCGGTAAGCTGGTCTGTCTTGGTATCAAGGTCAACATCAAGCTTTTGGAGTATACGCATAGATGTGCTTCGACCAATGCCATAAATATATGTGAGTCCAATCTCAATCCGTTTATTCCTGGGTAAATCTACGCCCGCAATCCTTGCCAAAGCTTATCCTCCTCTATCCCTGCCGCTGTTTGTGTCGTTTGTTTTCGCAAATCACTCTTACAACGCCTTTTCTTCGGACTATTTTACATTTCGTGCACATCTTCTTTACTGATGCCCTTACCTTCATCTGATCAACTCCTAATTCTCGATACTTGATACTCGATTCTGGATACTTGATATTCGGTGGAGAACAAGGGTTTCTGTTTGAATAATTCACCGTCCAGTATCCAGCACCCAGTTATTTAGATCTGTATGTTATTCTGCCGCGGGAGAGATCGTACGGTGAAAGTTCAACCGTTACTTTGTCTCCCGGCAGGATTTTGATAAAATGCATGCGCATTTTTCCTGAGATGTGCGCAAGCACCTGGTGCTTGTTATCCAGTTCGACCTTGAACATTGCATTGGGCAATGTTTCAAGAACGACACCTTCTACCTTTATCGCCTCTTCCTTCGGCATATTACATCCCCTTTTTGATTTGATTAATCATCAGTGTATTACCCTAATTGAGCTCGTTTAGGGTATTAGAAACGCCCCTTCGCCTTGGCTCCACCTTTTTTTAAGAAGCCTTCATAATGACGGGTTATCATGTGCGATTCAATTTGTTGAATCGTATCAATGGCCACTCCGACGACGATAAGAAGCGCTGTACCGCCGAAGTAGAACGGAACGTTGAACTTTGTCATCAAAATAGAAGGAAGCACACATACAGCCGAAACATATATCGCGCCCCCCAGGGTAATGCGTGTCAAAACCCTGTCGATATAATCTGCCGTGCGTTTGCCGGGACGAATACCCGGGATATAACCGCCCTGTTTTTTCATGTTATCGGCAACATCAACAGGATTGAAGGTAACGGCGGTATAAAAATAACAGAAAAAGAAGATAAAACCGATATAGATCAATTCATAAAAAATATTTCCCGGTCTCATAGAAGATGCGATATCCTTAATCCATGGAACCGATACAAAACTGCCCAGCGTTGCAGGGAACATTATGATTGAAGAGGCGAAAATCGGTGGTATGACGCCGGATGTGTTCACCTTCAAAGGGAGATGAGTGCTCTGGCCGCCGTACATCCTACGGCCGACCACCCTTTTGGCATATTGAACGGGGATACGACGCTGTCCCTGTTCCACATAAATAATAAAGGCAACAACGAGTATCATCAATGAGAGTAGTATCACGATGAGAAATATGCCCATTTCACCCGTGGAAAGGAGCCGAACCGAATTGCCGATGGCTTGCGGCATCCGGGCCACGATACCGGCGAAGATAATCAGTGAAATACCGTTGCCGATACCCCGCTCGGTGATCTGTTCTCCAAGCCACATAATAAAAGCGGTCCCCGCTGTCAGGGTAATTACGGTCATGAGTCTGAATTCCCATCCCGGATGTATAACCACCGGGGCACCGCCGGGCGAACTCATGTTTTCCAGGCCGATACTGATGCCGAATCCTTGTATGACACTGAGCAGTACCGTGCCGTAACGGGTATACTGGGTAATCTTTTTACGCCCCTGTTCACCTTCCTTTGATAAGCGCTCAAGGTGCGGTATGGTTACCGTGAGAAGCTGTAGAATGATCGACGCGCTGATATATGGCATTATCCCGAGGGCAAAGACGGATAGACGTTCCAAAGCACCGCCGGAAAACATATCAAAAAGACCGAGGAGAGTTCCTTTTGCGCGGGCAAAGAATGAAGCAAGCGCAACACTATCAATGCCCGGCGTGGGTACGTGAACGCCGATACGGTATACGAAAAGGAGTGCGCATGTAAAGATGATCCTTTTTTTCAGCTCGGGTATTTTGAATATATTGCTGAACCCTTCAAACATCTATAGAACCTCTATTTCTCCGCCTGCGGCAGTGATTTTTTCCTTTGCCGCCTTACTGATCTTGTTGATTCGAATTTTCAATGGGTATTTTATCTCACCCTGGCCAAGCAGTTTGATCCCGTCCCTTTTGCCTTTCACCAGACCCTCACGAACCAGGGCAACTTCGTCCACAGTGCTGCCGCTCTCAAACCTGAAGAGATCACGTATATTGATTACGGCAAAATCTTTTCTGAAAATATTTGTAAAACCGCGTTTGGGCAGTCGACGATGGATGGGCATTTGACCGCCTTCAAAACCGGGTCTGACGCCGCCCCCGGACCGGCTATTTTGCCCCTTGGTTCCTCTACCGGCTGTTTTGCCTGTTCCTGAACCAACACCGCGCCCGAGACGTTTTGGGGGTTTGCGTGATCCTTTGGGTGGTGACAATTCATTTAATTTCATCAAGCGTCTCCTCAGTCTTTACCAGATGCGATACGGTATTAATCATCCCCCGAATTTCGGGTGTGTCTTTGAGTTCAACTGTTCTGTTGACCTTTGTCAGTCCCATGCCGCGCAGTACCCTGCGATGTTTTTCCGGTCTTCCGATCATACTTCTGACAAGCGTAACTTTTAGTGTTTCAGCCATTTGTTGTTTCCTTCTCAAAACGAAAGAGCGCACGGATCGTAATGCAGCGCGGATTGGGTGTTCCTTTTAGCTATGTGTTTCGCTCTGCACGTTATATTGCTACAGATCTTCCACTCGCAGGCCTCTTTTAGCGGCGACCTGTTCGCGACTTTGAAGTTGTTGTAAACCGGAGATGGTCGCCTTAACCACATTGTGGGAATTATGTGACCCCATGCACTTTGTAAGAATATTTTGAATGCCGACAGCTTCAAGTACCGCCCGAACAGCACCGCCGGCGATAAGTCCCGTACCCTGGGATGCGGGTTTTAATAACACTTTTCCGGCACCATATTTTCCGATCACCGTATAGGGTATTGTCCCGTCAATCAGGGCTACATTGACCATATTCTTTTTTGCTTTTTCCACACCTTTTCGGATCGCTTCAGGCACCTCTCCTGCTTTTCCAAGTCCATAGCCGACACTGCCGTTACCGTCGCCAACGACGACAATGGCACTGAAGCTGAACCTGCGGCCACCTTTCACCACTTTTGCCACACGGTTTATGTAAACCACTTTGTCAATTAACTGATTTTCATCTTTTTCCTGTTTGAACAAGTGCCTGCCTCCTTTTCCCCCAAGTTATGACAGCCCGGTAAAACGCTTTTTGCCGGCCGTGTTGAGCCCCGCCCTTGGAGGAGAAAAAGATTTATAATGAGTAAAAATAGGCTATTTGCGGGTTCATCAAATGATAAAATAAAGAAAAAACGACGTTATGAAAAAGGCTAAAAGTCCAAACCCGCTTCACGCGCGCCCTCGGAAACAGCCTTGACCCGCCCGTGATATAAAAACCCATTCCGATCAAAAACAATCTTGCTCACGCCCTTTTCAATGGCTCTTTCACCGATGAGTTTGCCGACAAAGCTCGCCAATGCAACCTTATTTTCAAATTTAGGATGCTCTTTTACCACTTTTTCAACGCTTGATACCGCAGCCAGTGTATTTCCATCGGTATCATCAACAACTTGTGCATAGATATGTTTTGCACTCCGGAAAACGCTCAATCTCGGTCGCTCTCGCGTGCCGGTCAGATTTTTCCTGATCCTTTTCTTTCTTTTCATCCGTGCCTGTTTTTTAAGCTCTGCCGAACCCATCATTTACACCCTTAACTAAGCTACTTTAATTCCAGCCTTTCCGGCTTTTCTCTGTATATGTTCCTCTGCATATTTGATCCCCTTGCCCTTATAGCATTCCGGGGGTCTTAATTTTCTGATCGCCGCTGCCGTGTGTCCGAGTAATTCTTTATCGATTCCTGAAAGTCTTATCACATTTTTCTTGTCAATGGATGCGGTAATACCGTCGGGAAGATTATAATTGATCGGATGAGAGTATCCGAGGTTGAAAACGATAGTGTTGCCTTCGAGTATTGCACGATACCCGATACCGTTAACTTCCAGAACACGCTCAAATCCCTTGCTGACGCCGATAATCATATTGGCCACAAGGCTGCGTGTAAGGCCTTGTATTGCACGGCTGGTCCTATTTTCGGAAGCAAGGATGACTCTCAAAACCCCATCTTCAATTTTCAGATCCACCGCGGGATGTATCGACCGCGCGAGGGTTCCTTTATGGGCCTGTACGGTAATAACTCTGTCTTTATATGTTATTTTGGTCTTATCCGGTATCGGAATCGGCGAATCGCCTACTCTGGACATGGATTTCTCCTATTTATTATCAAACACAGACCGTTAATAACGGACCCTTTAATGTTTTAATCAAATGACAAATGAGGAATGTTCAGCCTACCATATATTGCAGAGAATTTCACCGCCGGCATTTTCATTCCTGGCTCTTTTGTCTGTCATTATTCCTTTGGAAGTAGATAAAATTGCGATCCCCATACCATTCAATACGGGTTCAATATCTTTGCTTTTTACATATACCCGTCTACTCGGTTTGCTGACCCGTTCAATGCCGATAATTACGTTGCTTTCTCCTTGGCCATATTTAAGGTAGACGCGTAAGATACCCTGCTTGTTATCCTTAAGAAATTTATAATTCTTGATGAACCCTTCATCCTTTAATATTTTTGCCAATTCGGTTTTCAGCTTTGACCCGGGAATATCAACACTGTTGAACTTTGCCTTTCCCGCATTCCTGATTCGGGTCAGCATATCTGCAATTGGATCGCTCATTGACATGGCTTTCTCCGTAATAAAATAATATCGCTTTTTTTTCAGTTAAACCGGTCTGCCTGCGTGCGCCGAACATCGATAAATGCCTACCAGCTTGATTTTACAACACCAGGAAGCTTGCCTTGTGAGGCAAGATCTCGAAAACAGATTCGGCAGATTCCGAATTTTCTCAGAAACCCTCTGGGTCTGCCACAGATCGGACATCTGTTGTATGCCCTGACCTCGAACTTGGGTTTTTTCATCGCCTTTATTCTAAGCGCTTTTTTTGCCAAATCATCCCCCTTTTCAATTCATGAACGGCATCCCTAACAATTTCAGGAGTTCCTTTCCCTCTTCATCACTCTTTGCAGTTGTGACAATGGAGATGTTGAGTCCTTTTATTTTATCGATTTTGTCGTAATCGATTTCAGGGAAAATAATATGTTCTTTGATCCCCAGGGTATAGTTGCCGTGTCCGTCCATTGCCTTTGATGAAAGTCCTCTGAAGTCACGAACACGCGGGAGGGCTGCATTCACCAGTTTGTAATAAAAATCATACATTCGCCTGCTGCGCAGCGTTACCATGCAGCCTATGGGCATTCCTTCCCTCAGCTTAAATGCTGCGATAGATTTTCTGGCCCGGGTAACGACAGGTTGCTGCCCGGAGATAATTCTGAGCTCTTCAACCGCCGAATCAAGCAGTTTGATATTATGAATCGCTTCGCCAAGGCCCATATTCATGACGATTTTTTCGAGTTTCGGGACCTGCATTGTATTTTTATAATTAAAGGTCTCGATCAATTTCGAAGCGACCTCCTCATTATAATTCCGTTTCAATTGTGACATTAAATTCCTCCGTCACGCCATCCTAAGAATCTATGATTTCGTTGCATTTTCTACAGACGCGTATCTTTTTACCATCCTCCAGACGTTTCATTTGGATACGTATGGGGGTCACGCATTTGTTGCACATCAACATGACATTGGACAGGTGGATCGGAGCTTCACTCTCGATAATTCCTCCCTGTCGATGCTGACCACTCGGTCTTTGGTGCCGTTTTACAATGTTGATGTTCTCGATAAGAACCCGGTTTTTATTTCTGTTTAACTTTATCACTTTGCCAATTTTGCCCTTATCCTTGCCGGCGGTAACTTTTACTTTATCGTCCACTTTTATATGGCATGTATCATATTTCATGAATCACTTCTCCACACGGTCGTCATTCCTTAAAGTTTTCTAGGGCCTGCTTATGAAAAATCAGAAAATTCTTGGGAGAACCGGGCAGTGCCGTCCGACTTTAAGTGATGAAGGGTGTTGACACTTCATTTTTTGAAAGGATCATCCAATCATCCCGTGCATCGGTCCCTATGTATTTATTAGAGATCACACCCGACAGCTATAATACCTCCGGAGCCAGCGAAATGATTTTCATAAATCTCTTGGCTCTTAATTCCCTTGCCACAGGGCCGAATATGCGTGTTCCAATGGGTTCCTTGGCGCCGGTGATTAAAACCGCGGAATTGTCATCAAATCGAATAAATGATCCATCCGGCCTTCTGATTTCTTTTTTGGTACGAACCACAACAGCCCTCAGGACATCTCCCTTCTTGACCTTGGCATTCGGTATGGCTTCCTTAACCGAGACAACTATAATGTCTCCTATACTTGCATATCGTCTCCGGGAGCCTCCAAGAACCTTTATGCAATACAATACCTTAGCCCCGGAATTGTCTGCTACTGTTAGTCTTGACTCTGCCTGAATCATCTTCCTCTTTATCCTTTACAATCAAACCGCTTTTTCGACGATCTTACTCAGTCGCCATTTTTTTGTCCTGCTGAGGGGACGGGATTCGGTGATCAATACCTTGTCTCCAACCTGGCAAGTATTTTCTTCGTCGTGAGCTGAAAACTTGCTACGTTTCCTGATATATTTTTTATAAAGACGATGTTTAACCAGTCTCTCGACCAGGACAACGATGCTCTTATCCATTTTGTTACTTACAACTGTCCCGATCATTTGTTTTCTTTTCCCTCGATTTTTCATAGTAGCAACTATTTTATTCTGTTTCTTATTTTTGTTGTTCAGTTTCTTTTATAATCGTTTTTACTCTGGCAATATCGCGCTTTATTTGCTTCATCTTCTGGGGATTCTCAAGTTGGCCGCTTTCGTGCTGAAAGCGCAGATTAAAGAGTTCCTCTTTAAGATCAACGAATTTTTGATGCGTTTCTTCAGGGCTGAGCTCTCTGATTTCGCCGGCTTTCATTAGTGATCGCTCCTCTCAACAAATCTTGTTTTCACGGGCAGTTTGTGTGAGGCAAGTCGGAGCGCCTCTTTGGCCATATCCTTTGAAACCCCTACTATTTCGTAAAGAATCTTTCCCGGACGAACAATGGCGACCCATGCTTCAGGCGCGCCTTTTCCCTTACCCATCCTGACTTCAGCGGGTTTTTTAGTAATCGGCTTGTCAGGGAAAATTCGTATCCAGATCTTGCCGCCCCTCTTGACATGCCGCGTCATGGCAATACGGGCAGCTTCTATCTGCCTTGCAGATATCGCACCGCATCCGATTGCCTGTAATGCAAATTCACCAAAAACCAGATTGCAGCCCCTGCGTGCCACTCCCTTCATCCTGCCTCTTTGCTGCTTTCGAAATTTCACCTTCTTGGGGCTTAACATCTTCTCTATCTCCTATATTCAACCCACACCGGCTTCAACCGGATCCTTTTTCAAGATTTCGCCTTTAAAAATGAATACTTTTATGCCGATGATCCCATATGTGGTGCGCGCTTCAGTAAAACCATAATCGATATCAGCCCTCAACGTATGCAATGGAACCCGGCCCTCTCTGTACTGTTCTGTTCTTGCCATCTCTGCGCCACCCAGACGCCCTGAACAGATGATCTTAATCCCTTCGGCACCAAACCGCATGGCCGATTGAATGCCCCGCTTCATGGCTCGACGAAATGCAACCCTTCTGACAATCTGAAGCGCGATATTCTCTGCAACGAGCTGGGCGTCTATCTCGGGTTTTCTCACTTCCTGAATATCTATCAGCACTTCATGGGACACCATTTTTTCGAGTTTTTTCTTGAGCTGTGCAATTTCAGCACCCTTTTTCCCGATAACGATTCCAGGCCTGGACGTAAAAACACGGAGCCTGACGCGCTTGGAAGATCTTTCAATTTCAATCCTGGAAATGCCTGCATGGTAGAGATTCTTTTTTATATATTTTCTGATATTATAATCTTCCAGAATATAATTCGCGTACTTTTTTCCTGCGTACCATCGGGATTCCCACGTTTTAACAATACCCAACCTCAATCCTATTGGATTTACTTTTTGGCCCAAACTTTTACCCCCTTTTTAAGCCGATTCGTCAGCTAAAATAACGGTTATATGAGCGGTCCGTTTCAATATTCTTGTACCCCTGCCGCGTGCCCTGGCTCTGAAACGTTTCAATGTGGGCCCCTGATCGGCGAAAACATTACGAACGACCAGCGAATCCACGTCAATATCCGGGTTCTGGTCCGCATTTGCTATGGCACTGCGGATAATCTTTTCTAAGATATTTGATCCCTTTTGAGGCATGAATTTCAGGATATCCAGCGAAGCTTCCACAGGCTTTCCCTTGATTGCCACAATCAGCTTGCGAACTTTCTGAGGGGAAATACGGACATATTTTAATACAGCTCTAACCTCCATCACTTAGCTTTCCTTCTTATCATTTATCTTTTGTGCCTGTTGATTATATATTTTAAAACTTTTCATTTTTAATTTTCGCTCAGCCTTACCGCCTCATTTTCAACTTTTTATCGCCGGCGTGTCCATAAAAAGTCCGCGTGGGTGAAAATTCACCCAGCTTGTGACCCACCATATCTTCCGATACAAAAACAGGAATAAATTTCCTTCCATTGTGGACCGCCATGGTAAGGCCGACCATCTCCGGGACAATCGTCGATCGCCTGGACCATGTTTTAATAACCCTGCTACTTCGGGTTTTTTGAGCTTCATCTATTTTTTTTAATAACTTTGCATCAATATACGGACCTTTTTTCAACGACCGTGGCATGATTTCTCCTGAGATTTTGTGGTATAATATGGGTTTATTCCATAAACAAATAAGAGTTTGCTTATTCTATGTTCGTTTTTTAACAATATGACGAGTACTCTTCCCTTTCTTTCGGGTTCTGTATCCTTTGGTCGGCATGCCCCAAGGAGAGCAGGGATGTCGGCCACCTGAAGATCTTCCTTCACCGCCACCCATCGGGTGATCTACAGGGTTCATTGCAACCCCTCTCACCTTCGGTCTTCTACCGAGCCAGCGTTTTCTTCCAGCTTTACCCAGGGTAATGTTCTCATGAAACACATTTCCGACCTGACCTATGGTGGCGCTGCATTTCAAAAGAACCATCCGAACTTCTCCGGATGGAAGCTTAATCATGGCATATCGATCTTCCTTAGCCATCAACTGTGCAAATGTGCCGGCGCTCCGAACAATCTGGCCACCTTTTCCCAATCGCAACTCGATATTATGGATATGCGTTCCAAGGGGAATACGACTCAGCGGAAGCGCATTGCCGGGTTTAATGTCCGCTTCAGGTCCCGACATTATTTTATCATCCACCCGGAGATTATTCGGTGCCAGGATGTACCGTTTCTCACCGTCTTTATAATGCAAAAGCGCAATTCTGGCGCTGCGGTTAGGATCATACTCTATCGATGCGACCTTTGCCGGGATTCCTGTCTTATCCCTTTTAAAATCGACAATCCTGTATTTTCGCTTGTGACCGCCGCCGCGGTGTCTGCACGTAATGCGTCCATGTGCATTCCGCCCGCCTGATTTTTTGGCGACCTTTAGCAGACTCTTCTCAGGGGTTGTGCGAGTGATCTCTTCAAACGTAGAATACGCCTGAAATCGTCGCCCCGGTGATGTCGGTTTTACTTTCTTAACAGCCATTTTACTTTAAGCTCCCAAAAGTTTAGACGCCTTCAAAGAAATCGATTCGTTCGCCCGGCATCAATGTTACAATTGCCTTCTTCCAGTCCCTGCGTTTCCCTAAAATTCGGCCTCTTCGTTTCACCTTGCCTTTAACCTGCATCGTCCGGACGCCGGCCACATTGACGTTAAAGATATTTTCCACAGCCCTTTTGATTTCAACCCTGTTCGCTTTAGGGTCCACTTCAAATGTAAGCTGATTGGAGGTCTCTTTTTGAATACTGGTTTTTTCGGTAATCAAGGGTCGCTTAATAACATCGTATTGAATCATGAGAGCAGTCTCCCTTCGATACTCTCTATCGAAGATTCAAGCAGAATTAAACTTTTATACTTCAGAATGTCATAGACATTCAGGCCTTCACTTCGAAGAACTTTTATGCCAGGAACATTTCTGGATGAAAGTTCCAATTTTTCATTTTTTTCTTTGGTTATAATCAATACATTCTTTACGCTGAACGCATCTAAGACCTCCGTGAATCTTTGGGTCTTGATCTCTTCAAGTTCAAGCTTGTCAACCACTACAAGGCTGTTTTCCTGCAGTTTACTGCTCAAAGCCATTTTAAGGGCCTGTCTTTTCACCTTTTTGGGAACCTTGTAGGCATATGACTTCGGCTCCGGACCGAAGACAACACCACCGCCTCTGAGCAAGGGATCCTTGATGTTCCCACGGCGGGCCCTGCCGGTCCCTTTCTGCCTGAATAGCTTCCTTCCGCTTCCCCTGACGTCACTGCGGCGCTTTACGGATGCACTGCCCGAACGTTTGCCGGCTCGCTGCATTTTGACAACCTCGTGCAGAACACTCGATTTCACCGGCACGTTAAAAATTTCGTCCGAAAGGTCGATCTCTGAGATCTTTTCTGCTTTACTGTTTAGAACATTTACGACTGCCATCTTATTTCTCGATAATTTTTCAAGTAACTGAATTAAAATTGTTGTTAAAGGTCATCCGGTCAAAGGATCCAAAATGAAGCGCCCTATGTTTCAAATTTAGGTTTTTTTATTTCGACAAGCCCTGATACCGGGCCCGGTAAACCACCTTTTATCAGTATTAGATTTTCATCCGATCGGATATCGAAAACCACGAGATTGCGAATCGTGTTTCGGTTATTCCCATATTGCCCCGGCATTTTTTTACCTTTAATAACTTTCGCCGGGGTGGCACTGCAACCGATGGAACCCGGAATTCTGTGACTGTGGCTGCCATGGGTCTTCCTTCCGCCGTGGAACCCGTGTCGTTTTATTACACCTGCGAAACCTCGACCTTTGGATTTGCCCGTGACATCGACACGATCTCCGACTTCGAAAATATCAAGCGGTATGGTCTGGCCGACACTGTATTCGCTCGGATTGTTCACGGAAAATTCCCGTAGAAACTCGAACAGAACATCCCCGCATTTTTTCAGGTGTCCGCTCATCGGTTTGTTCACACGGGATTTCTTTTTTTCGCCAAAACCGAGTTGGAGCGCATTATATCCGTCAGCTTCAATGGTCTTGATCTGGGTTACCACGCACGGGCCGGCCTGCACTACTGTTACCGGCGTATATTCACCTTGAGGGGTAAACAGCCCGGTCATCCCCAGTTTTTTCCCGATTAATCCTCTGCACATGATTATATTATATTCCTTTGCTACAACTTTATCTCTACATCTACTCCAGGAGAAAGATCCAATTTCATCAAGGCATCCACGGTCTGTTGGGTTGGCTCGAGGATATCCAGAAGTCGTTTGTGTGTTCTCATTTCAAACTGTTCTCGCGATTTTTTGTCTATATGGGGAGAACGCAGGACGCAGAATTTGTTGATTCGTGTTGGAAGCGGTATGGGCCCTACAATTTTTGCTCCTGTTTTGTTGGTCGTATCAACAATATCTGCAGCGGATTGATCCAGAAGCTTGTGATCATATGCCTTGAGTCTAATTCTGATTTTGGTATTCATTATCATGGCTTAAATCTTTCTCTTTTTTAAACGATATCGCTTACCACTCCGGCGCCAACGGTTCGTCCGCCCTCCCGGATGGCAAACCTCAGTTCTTTTTCCATGGCAATGGGGGTGATAAGTTCTGCGGTAATCGCCACATTGTCGCCGGGCATTACCATCTCAACCCCTTCCGGCAGCGCCAGTATACCGGTAACATCCGTCGTCCTGAAATAAAACTGCGGACGATACCCGGTAAAAAACGGCGTGTGTCGACCCCCTTCCTCTTTGCTCAAAATGTATACCTCGGCCTTGAACTTGGTGTACGGCTCTATCGATCCCGGCACCGCCACCACCTGACCGCGTTCAACCTCCTCGCGCTTGACACCGCGCAACAACACACCGATATTGTCCCCGGCACGACCCTCATCCAGAAGCTTCCTGAACATCTCCACACCCGTGCACACGGTCTTTAACGTCGGACGGATGCCGATAATCTCTATGTCGTCACCCACATGAATGATGCCGCGATCAACGCGACCCGTTACCACCGTCCCGCGACCCGATATGCTGAAAACATCCTCTATCGGCATCAAAAACGGCTTGTCCACATCGCGCTCCGGCTCAGGAATGAATGTATCTATGGCATCCATTAATCCCATGATACATTTGGCCTCTTCACTTTCGGGATCGTCGCTCTCAAGCGCCTTCAATGCGCTGCCCCGAATAATCGGCGTATCATCCCCGGGAAATTCATACTTGTCCAATAGCTCCCGAAGCTCCAACTCAACCAACTCTATAAGCTCCTCATCGTCCACCATGTCACATTTGTTCAAAAATACCACGATGGAAGGAACACCCACCTGACGCGCCAGCAAAATGTGCTCGCGGGTCTGAGGCATGGGACCGTCATCGGCGCCAACCACCAGGATGGCACCATCCATCTGCGCAGCTCCCGTAATCATGTTTTTGATGTAATCCGCATGACCCGGGCAATCCACATGGGCGTAATGACGATTATCTGTCTCATACTCAACATGCGCCGTCGCTATCGTTATTCCACGCTCCTTCTCCTCCGGCGCCTTGTCAATCTGATCAAACGGAACATAATCCGCCAGACCCTTTAGACCCATATGCTTCGTTATCGCCGCCGTCAACGTCGTCTTACCATGATCAATATGGCCAATCGTACCCACATTCACATGCGGCTTAGTCCTCTCAAACTTTTCCTTAGCCATCTTCCGTCCTCC
>Ga0114925_10000673_pt1 | contig 15791 bp, 12 predicted proteins | sample SumtaG_2_FD_87287 | JGI IMG/M metagenome (GOLD analysis project Ga0114925, IMG submission 87287) | Deep subsurface microbial communities from Indian Ocean to uncover new lineages of life (NeLLi) - Sumatra_00607 metaG | ecosystem: Environmental > Aquatic > Marine > Oceanic > Sediment | place... | reverse complement strand
TCAAACCCCGTCGAAGCAGGTGAAGCGTTGAACTCGATTGTCTATTTTCGAGATTGTCACCAACCGGCCTATCCGATCGACGCAGTTCTGCTCAAACCTTTAACTACAAGCGATATCATCACGCGCCGCATCGACTACCTGAATGGCGAACCATACAAAAGTACGAAGCGAAAACCGAAGAAAAAGAAATAATTAGTTCGTGAAATACGCGCTCGAACAGACGTCGTTGCTGGCATTGACACCGGCTTTCACTCTTGTTGGGCCGGCGGGCTATTCCTGTTCCAACACCCGATCACCAAAGAGACCGTACCAGTTCACCATAAATGCCGTGTGGCAATCAGCTCCTTGAGTGTTTATCTCTGAGCTATCCCCTATCCGCTCTAGCCATGACGTATCATCCTGACTTCTTCTGACCGATGCCTGAAAGAATCTCCTGACGAACTGTTTCGTCACGCTCGTCTGCGAGCCGGGCTTCTAAAGCATCAATAATTGTGGTTTCGATCTCAGGCATGCGATAAAGCCATTGACCCAGCGCCCATGCCGCTGCACCACGAATAACAGGCTCGTCATCTCGGAGCACACGGCAAAGAGACGTTAGGCCGGCCGAAATATCGCCGCTGGCTGATGGATGATTTCCTAACGCGATAGCAGCGGACCGCAGCAACCCGACTCGTTTGGCACGCAGGATCGGTGAATCATGAAACTTTTTCCGGAACGCTACCTGATCAAGTTGCAATAGATCGACGAGGGATGGCATCTCCTCATTTTCTATAGCTTGGAGTTCAGGGTCTTCAGTTCCGGGGGCATGCCGATTCCAGGGGCACACCTCCTGGCACAGATCACAACCGAATATCCAGTTTCCAAATTGGGAGCGGAGAGAAATTTCAACAGACCCTCGATCTTCAATGGTCAAAGCACTGATGCAACGAGTCGCATCGAGCACATGGGGCTCAGGTAAAGCATCTGTCGGACAGATATCGAGACAGGCAGTACACGTCCCACAATGATCAACCTCTGTGGGTTGATTCGTGGGAAGTACAACTGTTGTAAGAAGCCCTGAAAGGAAAAAATAACTTCCTGCACCTTGGTCAATTAACATCGTGTTCTTACCAAACCAGCCAAGTCCTGCACGGGCAGCAAACTCTCGCTCTGCCAATGGTGCGGAATCAACGACACCTCGAGTTTTGCAGCCCGGCACTGTTTGTTCTAGCCACGCTCCAAGTTGATTCAGCCTTGACCGTAAGACATCGTGATAGTCACGTCCAACGGCATATCGAGCAATCTGACCTCGGCTCGGGCTTTTCCTTGAATCGACAGTCTTCGCCTCGTAGTCGGTCGCAAGCATAATTACGCTTTGCGTACCGGGCAGCAGACTCTCGGGACTACTGCGCAGGGGCAGATGTCGTCGCAACCACTTCTCCATGACACCGGCAAACCCCTGATCGAGCCATTGAGCAAACCGTTCGTGCCTTGGCGGTGGTTCCGCTGAGGTAATGCCGACTCTTGAGAATCCAAGGCGATAGGCCTCTTGTTCAAGTCCATCGACTACAACCCTGCCCTGATTGGATATTTCTGCTGGCATTACCTTGAAAATAGAGAGGCTACGGACTCTGGCTGCTTTAGTGTTTAGGTTCACACCACAAGTGTCAGCCCCTGATACTTAATTCGATAGCTTTCCTGCGGAACTGCTATGGCTTCGTACAGCATAGACAGTATTGTCCTGAAACAGCACTGTCGTACAAAAATTTTCCGTCGTTAGTTTTTTATTTGGCTAGCTTGGTCTTAGCCACTCCAAGGGCTTTCAACCGCCATGCAAAAAAATCACAAAGCACCTAGGCAACGTACAAACGGCATCATCGCTGCCAAAGCCGAGCAAAACAGCTCGCAGCATATTATGCGGAAACACGTAACGGTTCATCGTGCCTATCTTGCATTTGCGACTGTTTCGTTGGGAGCGTTACTTTTACTCTCATTGGCTGGGTGTCAGACGCCAACGCAACCAACTTATGGCGGTGCCATGGTTCCGCCACCGCCAACCGGTGCAATCGGCCAGCCAGCTCCATATGGACCAGTTGGTGCACCACAGGTTTCCTACGCGCAAACCCCGATGCCGGGCCCCGCTTCAACGTGGCAAGGCGCAACGCCCCCGCCTGCCGCACCGGCACAACCGGTAACAGCAGCAACCCAGCCGCCTCCAGCAGCTGCGTCAACGTGGAACTGGTCACAGAGTCAACCACCAGCGGGAACACCTGCACCCACCGGTCAACCCCCAATAGCTCCATCCAACGGATCCACTGCACCAGCAACCACAACACAACAACCACCACCGACCTATAACCAAGGCTACGGCACACCCCCACCAACCGGCTACCAACAGCCCCCAGCAGGACAGCCCCAGCCGTGGACAGGACAATATCCGCAGGGGACTCCACAGGCACCTCAACAGCAGACAACAAATGGGAGCTGGTGGCCTTTCTCTGACCCCAACGCCGTTCCGCCCGCTCGTGCAACTCCAGCACCTGTACCGAAATACTAGAAGTTTGAACGCACGACGATTATTTCCTTGACTTGGCTTCCGTCGTAATCTCAATCTTGCTTGTGTTTCACAAAAGACGCAGAACCAAAGTATCTTAGAGTCTTCAGCTTGTAGTCTTTGGGCAACGTAAGGCTCTACTCCGCTTGGAATCAAGCGACAGAACCACATCGTATCGGTTGGACCAGTGTGCTCTGTTACCATAACAGCTTAAAGGGTTTTGAAACTCAACGTAAAGTTTTCTGATGTTCTGGAACTGGCAACCAATACTTCCACAACGACTCCGTTCATCAATTAATGCATCTACCTACACCATGGTTGATCGCATTGAGAGCCTCGAAGAGAGCATGAAGGCTCTTGATGACACGAGGCTGCGTCGACTTGGCAGGTCGCTTTCCTATCGTGCGAGAGCGGGCGAACCAACTGATGACTTGCTTATCGAAACCTTTGCGGCAACCCGTGAAGCTGGTCGCCGTACTCTTGGAATGAGGCATTACGACGTGCAGCTTCTAGCAGGAATAGCACTTGTTAACGGATCAATTGTAGAAATGCAGACGGGCGAAGGAAAAACACTCGTCGCTACGTTACCGCTAGTTCTTTACGCACTCGCACGACGGGGCGCTCACCTTGCAACGGTGAATGATTATCTCGCGAAACGTGACGCCGAGTGGATGGAACCAATATTCAAAGCACTTGGCTTGAGTGTTGGCATTGTTGAGTCTCAAATGGATTTTGACGCTCGTCGAAAAGCATACGCAGCAGATGTCACCTATGGCACTGCAAAAGAATTTGGCTTCGACTTCCTGAAAGACCGCCTGATGCAGCGAGAACTGAAGGAAGGCCGCGTCAACCTTGGAGCAACACTCACTGGAGAAGCACGTTCCGGCGAGTCGAAACTTCTGCAGCGGCCTTATTGGTTTGCTCTTGTGGACGAAGCAGACAATGTCCTGATTGATGAAGCAAGAACACCTCTCATCATCTCCTCGCCCGATGGGGAAATGGGTGAGCGAGAGCAGCGAAAAGCGGCTCTATTCCAATTCGCTTGTGAATTAGCGGATGGAATGACTGCCGATATTCATTACGAATACGACACTCAAAAACGATCGGCTGAACTCCTTGGAGTTGGTCGCAGTACCGTGCGGGCAGCAAAACGCCCGCGCCTTGTTGATTCCGTCAGTATGCTCGAACTCTACGATGCTGTTGAACTTGCTCTCCGGGCCAAAATTGCTTTCATACGGGATCGTCACTACGTCGTCCGCGACAAAAAGGACGAACCGGGCCAAGAGATCGTCATTATCGATGAATTTACAGGGCGAATCGCCGAAGGCAGGTCATGGCGAGACGGGCTCCATCAAGCAGTTGAAGCCAAAGAAGGGCTCGAAGTAAAAACTGGACGTGGCGGCCATGCTGCTCGAATAACAATTCAAGATCTTTTCGCGAGATGGCCTAATCTAGCGGGCATGACAGGAACTATTGCAACAAGTGCAGCCGAAATTGGTCGCACCTACGACGTCGGTATTGCGATTGTTCCAACCAATAGGCCTGCAATACGCAAACGCCTTAAGCCGAAGGTTTGCGCAAGCTACGATTCGAAACTTCATGAAATCGTTGCTGACATCAAAGAAGTTCATGTTACAGGACGGCCCATACTGATCGGCACCCGTTCAATCGACAAGTCAGAAGATCTCTCCAAGATCCTGACGGCCGAAGGCTTACCTCATACAGTACTAAATGCAAGAAACGTTGCCTCAGAAGCTGAAATTGTTGCTGCAGCAGGTGGTCGTGGCCAGATTACAGTATCAACGAACATGGCAGGACGCGGTACAGATATCAAGCTAGGCGATGGCGTTGAGGAACTCGGTGGGTTGCATGTCATCTGCACTGAACTGCACGACTCAGCTCGAATCGACCGACAGTTGGTTGGACGATGCGGCCGTCAAGGGGATCCCGGAACATGGCGTCAGTTCTTGGCTATTGACGATGACATCTTAATCGAAGGATATGGACCAAAACGTGCAAAACGAATAGGACGACGCCTTCAACGCCAACTCGATGGTCATCCTGAACGACTCGTGGCTTTCTTCCAACGCGCTCAACAGCGGGTCGAGGCTCGACATCGACGGCAACGGAGAGCTCTTGAATACATGGAAAGGCAAAAAGCTGAATCACACATCCAAATGAGCCAGGACCCATATCTGGACGCCGCAAGCTGAATTTCGTGGTTGAAAAGACGCTTCATGTCCCGAGTTTCGGAAACAGACAAACATCGGTAAGCTACGGAGTGTCGGTTAGCCTTGATAACCACGTTGCGACAAAGTCCGGTTGACGGCTCAGACACGTATTTGTGAATGTCTAGGTCTTCTTGATTCAGGAAAAGCACATGGCTCGGAACACACTGAACTCGCTTGCTGATTCACACAGTTCAAAGACCTGTCACATGCGTCATAGCGTTAAAGCGTGCCTGTATCTGGTTATTGGTGCAATGATTGGTTCCGTGCCGACTCAGATCTGGTCACAAGAGGATGTTTCGCCACAAGCAAAAACCGAGTCTTTGAACCAGGAGAGTTCAAAAGAGAACACCGCTACGTCGCAAGATACTGGGGTTCAGCCAACCACTCAGCCAACCACTCAGTCCGACAAAAAGAATCTGAACTCGTCTAGTGAAACGACTCCTGAATCGACAGTTGAGCCAGCTCCACCTGCAACCGTTTCAGAAACTTCCTCATCATTAGCACCAACTATGCCAAAAACGGCTGCTGACGGTACCGTATCGATTGTAATCCAACCGAACACCAATGCTCCTCCGCCACCTGCCGAATTAACACGTCCGTTGAACCCGATCGAGCCGCAGAGTCCATCAGCAGTGAGTTCTCAAGAAGCGATCGCACCTCCAGACAAGACTGCTGCAACGTTGCTACTTGAGCAAATCCTTGAACCACTTGATCTAAGTGAAGTCAACAAGCGGCTTGACCCAGCTCGCAGTTCGACACTTTATGCTAGACCACTACCACTTATCGAGGCGCTTCAGCGGTCTGGAGATCGGAGCCGAAGACTCTGGATAACTCAGGCTTATTGGCAAGTATCACGAGGATATGCTGGTATTCGATTTGCAACTGAAGCCCGAGAGCGGCTTGAGTTCATAGCACCAGGCAGTGACCCTCACGACCAGATGGTTCTTGATGTAGCAAGTGCGGCAGCGGATGCAGATTTAGCAGATGCCCACGCCAAATTGATTGCTGCACAGCAGCAACTCGTTGATCTTGTCAGACTGCCAGTAGGTGAACCAGCTCCATGGCCGGTTGACCGTCCACTCGCAGGATCATATGAAACCCATTTCGCAGCGATATTCGCAACACGGCCGGCTACAGGTCGTATTCGGGCCATCGATCGTATGCTTCCGAGTAAGCATGACGCGGTCGAGGCACGAGCAGTTGCAGTCCTTGCAGCAGAGTCTGCCATGAATCGTGCCGAATCTGATCATGCTCGCGGCAAACGACCGATTGAGGCTGTTGTTGCAGCTCATCGAATGCTTCGCCTGCAGCAAGAAGAATTTGCAGAGTCACTCGCAACTTACAATCTCGATATCGCGGAATACGCGATGGCAGTCGCAGACACTTCTGTCTCCGACGACAGATATGTATCGATGCTTATTGGAACACCCATCCAATGGAAACCACAACCTGCCTCGAGCGTTATCCCAGCAACTGGACTGCAACCGATTGAACAGGCAACGACACTCTCGAACCCATAACAGTTGAATCACGAAACAATGAATCGAGGCTCATCCCGGCTTGAGCCAGCAGCCCCAGTGAACACCCACTTGGCGACCTGTAGAAGGATGAACTGGTTTCGACAGCAGACAGTCCTGGTGTCTCGAGAAAATCAGATCACTGCGACTAGCCTCAGATGAACAAAAGAGCATGCCCGCGACGCTACCTAACCAATCTCCTGACACACCAAAAGATGCGTACCAACCTCTTAAAATCGGTAGCGTAGATGTTGATCCTCCGGTCTTGCAGGCCCCTATGGCTGGCTACACAAACTATGCCTTTCGGCAGGTAGTCAGAGAATTTGGTGGTGCTGGACTTCTTGCAACAGAAATGATTGCGGCCCGTAGCGCCATCTGGCTTGAAACAAATCGAAGCGAACACCCAGATCGCCTGTGGGGTGTGCGGGAAGAGCCCCGGCCGCTTGCTGTGCAGATGTGGGATAATGATGCTGGAAATCTTGCCCAAGTTGGCAAACGACTCGCAGATGATTTTCAGGTAAGTGTCGTTGACCTGAACTTTGGCTGCCCTGTTCGTCAGGTAACTGAAAAAGCCCATAGCGGATCCTGGTTGCTACGCGACCCCGCACGAGTTGGTGAAATTGTTCGCCGCGTTGTCGATGCCTGTGGTGACACTCCTGTTTCAGCAAAAATCCGTCTTGGATGCTCTGAGAATTGCCAAACAGCTATTGAAGTTGCTCAACGTGTTGAAGAAGCCGGTGCAAGTTGTCTTACAGTTCATGGTCGCGTTGCAGCCCAATACTTTAAAGGCGATGCGGACTGGGACGCTATCCGTCAGGTAAAACAGTGTGTCTCACGCATACCGGTTGTTGGTAACGGCGACATCACCTCCGCCGAGGAGGCTGTTTCACGACTAAAGGATTATGGCGTCGACGGGGTGATGATTGCGCGTGAGTGTCTTTCAAAACCCTGGATTTTCGCACAAGTTGCCGCGATTCTGAGGGGAGAGCCAAAACCGCCTGACCCGACATCTGATGAACAAAAGAGTCTTGTCCTCCATCACTATGATCTTGTGTGCAGCCGTTTTGGTGTAGAGCGAGGTACGCTCCTCATGAGAAAATTCGCATGTTCATACGCGCAAGGCATTCCTGGGGCACGAGATTTCCGAGGCCATGTCTCCCGTGTTACTACTCAGCCAGAATTTCTCGACGTTGTGCGTCGATATTTTCCACAACGCAGTACGAGCTAAAAACGCATTTTGCATCACCCCCCCTTGGCTCCCTGTGACAGCACCCTCATATTCTCATCGCCAAAGTAAGGGGCTGCGTGCGCGAACAAGGGTGGCCTGTCATCCCGGGTCACCTGTCGTCCCGAATGCTTTCAAAGGCAACCTAGCTGGACTTGCAACGATTCGTCTGTGGCCAAGATTGAATAATTCGGTGGCAAGAGCGGTTTTCAGTAGATTTCCCGCACATTCAGTTCCCGAACTGTCGAAAGCCTATAATAACCGTATAGTAGTATGGTAAAGACATCGTACCAAAACACTCATTTCGAAATGCGATAGTGAGAGCAGTTTACTACGTAGCAATGGAGTTTATCTGAATGACACAGCCCTGGATCGAAGGTCGCTTTGAAGAAAATATGGTTTTGACGACGGTAGAGCAAGCTATCAATTGGGCTCGTCAATCCAGCATCTGGCCAATGACGTTTGGCTTGGCGTGTTGTGCTATCGAAATGATGGCTGCGGGTGCAAGTCGATACGATATGGATCGTTTCGGTGCTGGTGCATTTCGTGCAACACCCAGACAAGCTGATCTGATGGTGGTAGCTGGAACCGTGACTTACAAAATGGCGAGCAGAGTACGGCGTCTTTACAATATGATGCCGGATCCCAAATACGTTATTGCCATGGGTGCATGTACTACAGGTGGTGGGCCTTACTTTAAGTGGGGCTATCACGTTGTGAAGGGAGTTGACCTCGTTGTGCCGGTTGACGTTTATGTTCCTGGCTGCCCGCCACGTCCTGAAAGCCTGCTCGAGGGCTTGATGAGAATTCAAGACAAGATCATGGGACAGAAACTTGCCAAGAAATCAGACGGATCAGGAAAAATCGCGGATGAACTTCCAATACCGCATCACTCTGGTTACGTCGCTTCAGCAGTGAGAGATAGTGGTGAACTTGTTCACAGCCATCAAAAAGTCAAGTCATAGTTCTTCGTTGTGGAACTTTGAGACAGAAAAGTTGTAAGAGGAAAGTTTTGGTGAATTGAATGAGTGAGCGACTAGTAATCAAAAATGTCCATGTTGCTGTAGAGGGTCAGGAAATACTTAAGGGAGTTGACCTGACGATCGGCCGAGGTGAAGTACATGCGCTCATGGGGCCCAATGGATCAGGAAAGAGTACTCTTGGGTACGCTATCATGGGCCACCCTTCATACGAGGTAACAGAAGGAACTGTTGAGTTGATTGATAGTGATGACACAAGTCATGACATTCTTGCCATGGAACCTGATGTACGAGCACGCGCTGGTGTTTTCCTCGCATTTCAACGACCTATGGCCATACCGGGTGTTAGACTTGCCGATTTTCTTCGTCATTCTGTAACGAACGTTCGCAATCCCGACCGAAAAGAGGGTCAGGAACTCATGCCAATGCGAGATTTTCGCAGTGAGCTCAAGAGCAAGATGCAAGAACTATCCATGGACTCTGACTTTGCCCGTCGGTATGTCAATGACGGTTTTTCGGGAGGTGAGATGAAGCGGGCGGAAATTTTGCAACTGGCAATGCTTCGCCCCCGATTCGCTATTCTGGATGAGACAGACAGTGGTCTCGACGCAGATGCAGTACGGCTCGCGAGTGAAAGTATCGCACGAATCGGTGGAGCCGAAATGGGCATCCTGATCATTACTCACCATGAGCAACTTTTAGAACACAATATCCCTCTCCAAACCCACGTCATGCTGGGCGGACGTATTGTTGAATCAGGAGGGCCAGAATTAGCTGCCGAACTGCACAAACAGGGCTATGATCGAATCAGAAAGGCTTACCCCGAGGCTGCCGCGGCTGAAGAGGCCATGGAAGCAGAACGCCGACTTGAAACTACAACATCCTGACACACCCAACACCCTGCAAAGGAAATCACTCAATGTCTACTGACACTGGAGAATCTTCGACGCTCGCACTTGGAGAGATCAATAAATACGATTTCCGAACAGACGCACCTACTGTTTTCAAGGCCCGCCGAGGACTTGATCGGGAAATTGTTTCTCAGATCTCTGAAATGAAGAATGAGCCGGCCTGGATGCGCGATTTCCGTCTGAAATCACTCGACATTTTCAACTCGAAACCAATGCCTAACTGGGGCGGAAAGATTGGGATCGATTTTCAAGATATTTTTTATTACCTCAAGCCTGCTGAGCAACAGGGTAAGACCTGGGAAGAAGTCCCAGAGGAAATCAAGAAAACCTTTGATCGTCTTGGAATCCCAGAAGCCGAAAGAAAGTTTCTTTCAGGTGTCAAAGCTCAGTTTGAGAGTGAAGTGGTCTACGGATCACTTCAGGAAGACCTTGCAAAAAAAGGTGTCATCTTCACCGATACTGACACCGCGGTTCGAGAGCATCCAGACCTTCTGCGTGAGTACTTCGGCTCCATAATCCCACCAAGTGACAATAAATTTGCGGCACTCAACTCCGCAGTCTGGTCCGGAGGCTCTTTTATATATGTCCCCAAGGGTGTCTCCATCGAGTTTCCCCTTCAAGCATACTTTCGCATCAATGCCGAAAGCATGGGACAATTTGAACGCACATTAATTATTGTTGATGAGGGAGCACATGTGCACTATGTCGAGGGTTGCACTGCCCCCATGTACTCTACCGAGAGTCTACATTCGGCAGTTGTTGAAATTGTCGTTAAGAAACATGGCCGTTGCCGTTATACAACGATCCAAAACTGGGCCAACAATATTTTTAATTTGGTAACAAAGCGTGCACTTGCCTATGAAGGCGGAATGATGGAATGGATTGATGGCAATCTTGGCAGTCAACTTACGATGAAATATCCGGCCGTCTACATGATGGAACCTGGTGCACGTGGCGAAATCCTTTCAATTGCGTTTGCGACAGCTGGTCAGCATCAAGACGCGGGCGCAAAACTTGTTCACGCTGCACCAAATACTTCCGGGCGAATCGTCTCCAAAAGCATCTCGAAAAACGGTGGTCGCTCAAGTTACCGTGGACTCGTCCGTGTTGAACCTGGGGCCAAGAAAAGTCGCTCAAGTGTTGTTTGTGACGCCCTGATTCTTGATGACATGAGTCGTAGTGATACGTATCCATATATCGAAATCGAGGAACAGGACGTCTCAATCGGTCACGAAGCAAGCGTTTCAAAGATTGGAGAAGAACAGTTATTCTACTTAAAAAGTCGTGGTCTCTCCGAGGCTGAAGCCAGCACAATGATCGTAGGTGGTTTTATCGAACCACTTGTTAAAGAACTTCCTATGGAATACGCAGTTGAAATGAACCGTCTGATCGAATTACAGATGGAAGGCTCAGTCGGCTAACTTTCACCTCTCCCCTGATCACACCCATTACGGCTCCATGACGACGACCACAACTCCAGCCTCACTATTCGATCGCGACGCGTTTGACCAATTAATTGCCGAACACCCGCTGCCTGAGTGGGCAAACCAGCAACGACAGTTATGCATGAATCAACTGGAGAAGCTTGCGCTGCCTGACCGTCGGCAAGAACACTGGATGCGGACAGATCTTCGCATGTTTAAGCCTGACCAGTGGGGACTACGGCCCGCATCTTCAGTCAATCTGCCTGCGGGCCTTCTTTCAGCGAAATTCCCTTCGTCAAGCGATCAGTCACATGACGCCCACGTGATGGGAAGGCCTGACTACGCTGGCCATTTTAAGACAATTAACGGCCATGTTGTTCAGAATGAAATTGATCCACAACTTACTGATCAAGGGGTAATCTTCGGTACTGCTGAAGATGTTCTTGCCAGTGATGGCGATATGCTGAAGACTCATTGGCTTCAAATCATCGACTCGAAGAACGACTATTTTGCTGCCCTGCACGGTGCGTTCCACCAAGGCAGCATGATTCTTTACGTGCCCCCTGGCGTTCGCATTGCAGAGCCAATTCATTGCCTTGCTGCCATTGATGACGGTGGTGTCGACACATCACATGTACTTGTTGTCCTCGGAGAGGGCGCTGAGGCTACCGTTCTTACGGAAACCGCCACATGTGAAACCACTGGATCAGGAACTGGCTTCCACTGCGGTGGCACAGAGATAGTCGTGGGAAAAGATGCTCTCCTGCGAATGGTAAATATTCAGAACTGGGATCGCGGAGTGTGGCACGTAGCTCGTCAAAAGGCAGTTGTTCACGAAAACGCCAAACTACAATGGACACTTGCGGCACTTGGTAGCCGGCTATCTCAGGTAGCCCAAGATGTCGCACTCGTCGGAAAGAATGCAGAGGCTCAGGTTAATGGTGTGATGTTTACCGAGGGAAAGCAACAGCTTGTCTACAACACACTTCAGCACCACGAGGCCCCGTCCTGTCACAGCGACCTCCTCTACAAAGGAGCTCTGCAAGACCGCAGCCGTCTTGTCTGGCGCGGGATGATCAAAGTTGACAAGGTAGCCCAAAAAACAGATGGCTACCAGCGAAACGATAACTTGATGCTTTCTGAAGCCGCACGGTCCGACTCAATCCCTGGTCTTGAAATAGAAGCAGATGATGTCCGCTGCACTCATGGCGCAACCAGTGGTCGGGTTGATGAGGAACAGATCTTTTACGCACAAGCACGAGGACTCTCAGCGGACGAGGCCGCAAGACTCGTTGTTGCTGGTTTTTTCCAGCAGGTCTTCGACCGCATTACAATTGCATCTGTCCGAGAGGCACTGGCAGCAGCTATAGGAAGCCGCATCCGTAGAGTCTCTTAATCCAACAGAATTTTTATTTACAACGCTCACCAAGAAGCATTTCTCTCATGTCAGAATTCATTCATGCCGCCAATATTGGCGACGTCACAGACCCCGGGAAAATGCTTGTCGAAATTGATGGAGAAATGATCGCCCTGTTTCATGTAGGAGGTTCTTTTTATGCCATCGATGACGTTTGCACGCACGACGGAGGCCCTCTTGTTGACGGTGACCTCCAGGACTACACAATCGCTTGCCCTCGACACGGTGCAAAATTTGACATACGAACTGGCTCCGCTCTTTCGATGCCTGCTATTCGTCCCACGTTATCGCATGATGTGAAGGTTGAAGACGGGAGTGTGTTTGTACGAATTCGAGAGAATGGCTCAGGGCCAAACGGAAACCCCATGCCATCAACGACACCACCTGCTACAACTGCACACACAAATCCACCCCAGACGGCAGCCACGAACACAAGATCAAACAATGATGCAACAACTGAAACTACAGACAGGCCGCCAGTTGAAGGCCAAAGCCTGACAAGCCAATCCCTGTCGGAAGATCTTGTTCGTGAATTACTGAAGCAAGTCAAGGACCCTGAATTATTTGTGAATATTGTTGACCTCGGACTTATATATGATGTTTCTTTTAGTCCATCATCTGACGAATCGAAACAACTTGTCTCGATCGACATGACAATGACAAGCCCAGCCTGCCCTGCTGGACCACAACTGATCGCTGACACCAAACGTGTTGTTGGCACGCACGAAAAAGTTGCCGACGTTGAGGTGCGGATTGTGATGGAACCACCGTGGACACCAGACCGTATGACCGATGATGCCCGCGATCAACTGGGGATCTTCTGATCACTCCTATAACTGATCTTCAGCATGCGTCTCTTACTTTACGAATGGTGCTGCTCAGGCGGAATACAAAGTGAACTTGCTCACGACATTCTGCAAGAAGTTTCTATTGAAGACTTCCTGACGGAAGGCCGCCTCATGCTCGAGGCATTCACGTCAGATGCTGAACAAAATACAGATCTGGATATCACTGTGATGGTTGACTCAACGCTTCCAGTGACAAAAGCCCCTCAGTTTTCGAAAAATGTTACTGTTGAGAAAATAGCTCCCAGCAAGAGCCAACTATCTCTTCTCACTATGGCCGCGGAGGCAGACCTGATCATCCTGATCGCACCAGAAACTCATGGCGTTCTGCTTCAGACCATCAACACTGTCGAGCAAGCAGGCTTTGGAAACAAGCTGATTAATTGCCCAACACCTTTCATCAAGGCTGCGAGCGACAAGGAGATAACCTGCAGAATGCTCTCAGCGGCTGGTATCCCGACACCAGCTGGTCGCACAATAGCCACGGGCGAAAGCTTTCCGCATGGCTTCCGGCTACCTGCTGTCCTCAAAGCTAGAAGAAGTGCTGGATGTGACGGCCTAACAATAATCCATAAACCCACCGATTTCTCTGCGCCACGAACAGACTCACGGCTCGAGTGTCATATTTCAGGCATCCCCGTTAGCGTCTGCTGCCTCTGTGGAACTGACTCAATCGTTCCACTGCTGCCATTCGAACAAGTGTTTACTGAGGAATCGCATCCGGTTTATATAGGCGGTCGCGTCATTCATAATGATTTTCATACTCGAATGCATTCTCTTGCAGTACGATCAATCGAGACTCTCAATAAAACAACACAATCCAAAGCCCGTGGCTGGGTTGGAGTTGATATGATTCTGGGTAGTTGTAACGACGGGCATGACGACCGGGTACTTGAGATCAACCCTCGTCTCACCACCTCTTTTGTTGGCCTGTCAAGAGCCCAAGAGAGAGGCCTGACCCGGCTGCTTCTCGACATTGCAAAAGGCAGAGAAGTACACGTTACACCATGGAACATAGAAGCCTCTGAATTTTCATTGGCGTAACACTGACACTTTTTGATTGATGGTTTTCAAGCATGTCACTAACGTCCACCGATTCATGCCTGGCTTTTGATATTGGAGGAGCCAATATCAAAGCTGCTGACGGCCAAGGGTGGTCATATAGTGAACCTTTTGCCATGTGGCAGGAATGGAAGCGACTTCCTGATGTCATCGCGCATATCATGAACCTGTGCCCTGCGTCCCATTATGCCGCGACCATGACAGGTGAGATTGCCGACTGCTTTGCAGACCGCAAAGATGGCGTCAAGCATATTATTGAATCGTGTTCACTTCCGGCTGGAAGAAAAAACTTTTTATTTTACAGCGTTGATGGTTCACTTCTTAGCGCGACCGAGGCTTCGCAACAGCCGCTCCAAGTTGCTGCTTCAAACTGGCATGCTTTGGCTCGCCTCGCTGGCTCACTTGCCCCTTCGGGACGAAGTTGGCTTATTGATATTGGCTCAACGACTACTGACATTGTTCCACTGGCATGCGGACAGCCAATTCCTCAGGGAATGAATGATTGGGACAGGCTCCTCTGCGGTGAACTTGTCTACACGGGCATGGAACGTACACCGGTACCTGCCCTTAGGCAATCACTTCCCCACCGTGGCACCACTAGACCAATTGCCTGTGAATGCTTTGCGACTTCACAAGACGTCTGGCTACTCCTTGGCAATCTGCCTGAAGACAAGAAATCAAACACCACAGCCGACCACAAGCCGGCCACTAGGGATGCGGCTCGCATCCGAATAGCTCGTTCCATGCTTCTTGAGCCAGCCTCTTTTACTTTTGCGGATGCGATCGAAGCAGCAACGGCTGTTGCCGACTCTCAGACTCGTTTAATTCAAAATGCGATAGGGCAAATGATTCAGAATCCAGCTCCAGACGACAGCATCGTACTTAGTGGACAAGGCGAGGTATTAGCAAAAAGGATCCTTGATCATATGGACTGGACTCCGTGCACAGTGTCACTAAAAGACGCGATCGGTGCCGATTTGTCTCGTGTTGCTCCTGCCCATGCCGTAGCAATGATAGCGCAGCGAAGATTATGAATACAATTACACCACAGAAGAATCCATGGGAATGGGAGCATGGCTGGCTTCGTCAATCACATGACAAAAGCAAAAAGGCCAATGTTGTCATCAAAGTCGGTGGCAGTCTTTTCTCCACCTCTGGATGGCAACATGCTGTTCAATCCCTAATTGCAGATGAAGCACTATCCAATCATTCGGTTGTTGTCATTGCGGGTGGAGGTGCTCTTGTAGACGGACTACGACTTATCGACTCAAACAGTTCACTGCCGTCTCCTTTGATGCACGGACTTGCACTTGAAGCCATGGGAATCACAGCACAATTTCTGGCGTCAACATTGAAATTACCACTACGCGAGGAAGTGGGAGCTGACTGTCCTTTCGTACTCAACATGAGAAAGTGGGGCGCAGCAGCAAATGCAATTACCACGCTTCCGCATTCATGGGAAACAACGAGTGACTCTATTGCAGCTGCTGTCGCCTCGGCAACAGGGGCTGGATTACTGCTAGCAAAGAGCATTCCGCCACCGACGCCTGACGTTGAAAGCCTTGCGTTCAACGGATTGGTCGATCAGTATTTCCAGACAGCGTGTATCGCATTAGAAGACATTCGCTGGGCAGCACCGAAACAAT
>Ga0114925_10000672_pt1 | contig 15802 bp, 18 predicted proteins | sample SumtaG_2_FD_87287 | JGI IMG/M metagenome (GOLD analysis project Ga0114925, IMG submission 87287) | Deep subsurface microbial communities from Indian Ocean to uncover new lineages of life (NeLLi) - Sumatra_00607 metaG | ecosystem: Environmental > Aquatic > Marine > Oceanic > Sediment | place... | reverse complement strand
GTAAATATACATAATTTGATATTACAAAATATGTATATTTACTTGCTTACGAGTAAAAATTGTAGAAATGCGAAGCGAACTTTACTATATACTCTTACCATTTTTACTCGTAAGCAAGTAAATATACATATTTTGTAATATCAAATTTTTCGATTGTAATATCCTCTTTTACTTCTTGAGAGGATTTTTTTTTACTAAGTGGCATTTTAACTACAATTTTGTACTCGTCTAAATATATATTATTATAAATGATATTATTATCTTTATCAAAATCCATAAACTTACTAAACCTCAACACCTCCTTTCTTCATTATTTATTATATAAAATGACACATTCCAGAGTTTTACATGTTAGATTTCAGGAATTTATAGTAAAGAACTTGTCTGATTGAAAGCTATAAAATTATTGTAAAATCCTTTAATAAGAGAGAATAAATGAATGATTGGTTCTATTCAAGAAAATAATTTAAATATCAAATATAACATAAAAATGATTATATTTATATGTTTAGACATCTAAAAAATAGTTAAAAATTAATTCAGATCATTCCAGTTTCTTTATGAAAGTTTTTAATATGCTATTTTAAAGTAATTTCTTTTGCGCTATGCTTGATTTTAATATAATCAGTAGCGGTATAACGATAAACCAAGCAGGAAGGGGCTGAAAAACATATCGTTGGAGATCGTAAGAGAGAGGAATACTTCGACAAGTAAGAATTAGAAATGCGGATATAATAATTAATAGTAGAACGACAAATAATCCGGTTTTGACTTTAAAATCTTTTAAGAAACCATCTCTATTCAAATAAAATATAAAAATTATTAACCACATTCCCATCATTATTGAATTTATTGAGAATTGAACTAATACGGGTATTTTTTTTAACAGTAAGGGTTCGGGCGCATATTCATAACCAAAATAAAGAGGCATTAGTAAACCATTATAATCCCATAAATTCATCGCGAAAAATAAGCCGGCTACGCACAGAAAAGATCTCATAATATTATCTTTAGTCTCATCTGGAAGCTTCCGAATATTAATGACGACTCTTTGGTTTTCCAAGTAAATATCAAAACTTAGCAAGAAGCCCCCGCAGAGAAGTAGCATACATCCTAAATAAAAAGTTTCCGCAGCAACGGTGTTACCCCAAGGAGCTTCTTCATAGAGAGGCAAATATATTCCGAAAAATGGGAGAATTATCAGTAGAAACGCAGTAATATATACAACTAGACCAACAAAGAAAATATTTCCTCTCTTTTCATACGCAAAAATAGCTATAATTATAAAAAGGAGCGTAAAAGAAGACATAAAAAATAATTTAATAAATAAATAAAGCGGTTCCTTAAAATCTCGGTATAAGTATATGTCAAGCGGCCACAGCGACAAAGCACATAAAAATGCCGCGACGAATATAAATGTATCTGGAAGTTCCGAAAAGGTCTTTCTAATTTTTTTTATCAATTTTTTCATCTATTTTAGATATAACCCTTTTAAGTAGCGAGCTCTTAATATTTTTTTGTTTCCCTTAGATTTTATATAATAGGCGTTTTATTAGTTTTTTAAAATTAAAGTATTTATTAAACCTCAATTGCTAAATAAAGGTAGATTAACGGAAATGCTAAAAGTGTATAAAACATTAGTAATAAAAAGACTTTTAAGATAGATTTTTAGTATAATTTAATTTTCCCCCAGCAAGGATAATTTCTCTCTCACGTTCTGATAAATCATATGATACATCAAACTCAAAGTCTTGAGTTGTATTCTTTACTTCAATTGGATTAATATTGTTCTTTAGGGCTTCAGAGACACCTCTAATTTCTAAAGTATCATTAGTTTTTAATCGATTATAATCATCTTCATTAACAAATGTGAATGGGATAATACCAAAATTAATTAAATTGTCACGATGAATTCTTGCAAAAGATTTAGTTATAACAGTTTCTATACCTAAGAACATTGGTGCTAATGCAGCATGCTCTCTACTGGAGCCTTGACCGTAATTCTCACCCGCAATTATCGTTCCACCTCCACTTTTCTTTGCTTCAAGGGCTCTATTTGAGAAAGTCGAATCAATTTGCTCAAAAACAAACTCGCTTATCTTAGGTAAGTTTGACCTAAATGGTAGGATTTTTGCACCAGCAGGCATGATATGGTCTGTAGTGATATTATCTTCAACTTTTATGAGAACTTTAATTGAGATATTTTCTGGCAATGGTTCAAATTCGGGTAATGGTGCAATATTAGGGCCTCTAATAATATCCACGCTATTTGGATATGAAGCAGGTTCAAGTATCATTGAATCATCAATTTCTAGTTTAGAAGGTAATTTTATTTTAGGATAATCTTTTAGTTTTCTTGGATCAGTTAGTTTTCCTAAAATAGCTGTAGCCACTGCTGTTTCTGGACTAACTAAATAAACTTCTGCACTTTTTGTACCACTTCTTCCAAAGAAATTTCTATTAAATGTTCGGACACAAATAGCATCTGTCTTAGGGGCAAAGCCCATTCCAATACACGGACCACAAGCTGTCTCAAGAATTCTTGCTCCCGCAGAAATAATATCCGCTAAACCATCATTCTTAGCTAATTCATTAAATACTTGGCGAGAACCTGGCGAAATACCCAAAACTATATTTTTATGAATCTTTTTGTCTTTAAGTAGCGCTGCAACTGTAAGCATGTCTTTTAAAGAACTATTTGTACAAGACCCAATGGCAACTTGGTCAACATTTAACCCTTCTATTTCTGAAATAGGTACTACCTTTCCTGGTGAATGAGGCTTTGAAACAAGGGGGACTAATTCTGAAAGATTAATTTCAATAACCTCATCGTAATCTTTATCAGAACCTTCGGGAATTTCGATCCATTGTTCTTCTCTCCCTTGTAATTTGAGGAATTCTTTTGTTATCTCATCAGATGGAAAAATCGAAGTAGTTGCACCGGTTTCTGCACCCATATTTGTAATTGTCGAGCGCTCCGGAACAGATAAAGTTTTTAAACCCGGTCCAAAATATTCTAAAATTTTTCCTACTCCTCCCTTCACACCTATTTTACGGAGAACTTCAAGAATTATATCTTTAGCTGATACAAAATCAGGCAATTCTCCCGTTAATTTTATTCCAATGATTTTTGGAGTTTTAAGATAAAAGAGCCCACCGCCCATTGCTATAGCTACATCTAAACCACCAGCGCCAATTGCGATCATGCCCATACCTCCAGCTGTAGGTGTATGAGAATCAGAACCAATTAATGTCTTTCCTGGCCTAGCAAACCTTTCAAGAAAAACTTGATGACAGATTCCATTGCCGGGTCTGGAGAATTTAATTCCATATTTTGCAGCAACAGATTGGAGATACTTATGATCATCGGCATTTTTAAAATCTGTCTGAAGTGTGTTATGGTCAACAAAGGATACCGATAATTCTGTTTGTACCCGGTCCAATTTCATAGCCTCAAACTGTAGATAAGCCATTGTCCCTGTAGCATCTTGAGTAAGAGTAGTTTCAATCTTAATTCCTATTTCTTCACCAACTTTAAATTCTCCCTCAATTAAATGTTCTTTTAATAGTCTTTCTGCAACAGAAGGCAATATTTCCACCTCATACCATTTTTTTGGGGTCTAAAAGCTCATCTAAATCCCCTTCAATTTTTAGACCCATTTCTATTATAACTTCTTTGATTGTTTTATTTTCTTTAAAAGCTCTTTGGGCGATTTCAGATGTTTTATCATAGCCAATTATAGGGCTCAAATTAGTTACAACCATCAGCATTCGTTCTAAATTCCAATTTATTTGCTTTTCATTTGGTTTTAAGCCTTTTAGACAATTATTAATAAAGGAGTCGATACTATTACTTAATATTTTAATTGATTCAAGGATATTGTAAATAATAATGGGTTTACAAACATTTAAATCTAATATACTACCATACCCTTCTGCGAAAGTAAGGATACCATCATAACCAATTACTTGGAGACAGACTTGGATCAATGCTTCCGCTTGAGTTGGATTAATTTTACCAGGCATTATTGAAGAACCTGGTTCATTTGCGGGTAATATTAATTCTGACAAACCTGCTCGTGGACCGCTTCCCATCCAACGAACATCATTTGCCATCTTTAAAAGCGAAAGTGCTAATAGTCGTAGTACTCCACTTATATTGACAATCGAATTATGAGATGAAATTCCTTCCGCCTTTATTGGGTTAACTTTTAAACCAAATGTAGTTTCTTCAGTAAGATAAAAAGTAGCTCGTTCTGCAAAATCTTTATGAGTATTTATCCCTGTTCCTAAAGCAGTCCCTCCTAGAGGAATGTATAAAAGTTCTCCATACGCATTATCTAAGCGTTCTAAACTTTTTTCAATTTGCCGCTCATAAACTTTAAACTCTAATGATAACGGAATTGGAACGGCATCTTGAAGATGGGTCCTTCCGACTTTTATGATTCCCTCGAATTCTTTAATTTTTTGCTTTAATATTCTATCTAAATCTAATAAAGCGGGTTTTAATTGTTCATGTATCAATTGAAGTACGGCTAAATGCATAGCAGTAGGAATTACATCATTAGATGATTGACCTTTATTCACATGATCATTAGGGTGGACTGGACTTTTTTTTCCCATTGAAAATCCTAATATCTCGTTAGCTCTATTTGCTATTACTTCATTTATATTCATGTTTGTTTGAGTACCGGAGCCTGTTTGAAAAATATCTATAGGAAATTGGTCAAGTAATTTATTTTCTTTTAATATTTCATCAAGAGCTTGTAGAATAGCATCTCCAAGTTCTTTTTTTATTAAACTAAATTCTAAATTTGCCAGCAAACAGGCTTTTTTCACTTCAGCAAGAGTTTTAATAAAAACATCAGGAAATTTTTTCCCACTTATTTTAAAATTTTGAATAGCCCTCTGGGTATTTATTCCCCAATAAGCATTAATAGGGACATCTAATTCTCCTAAAACATCCTTTTCTTTACGGAATTCATTGCCCATAAAAAACACCAACAAATTATAATTAATATATTATTGATAATTATTCCATTTATTTTCTAAGTTTGGATCTTGTAATGTTTCCATTATATAATTAGCAAATTCTTTACCGGTACAACCATTAGATCTTCCAGTTAATGTCACTTTTTTTTCATATAAACTACAAATATCAAGCGCCATTTCAAGTTTTCTTGCCCTATCTTGATATCCAATATGATTCAACATCATTGCTACTGCTCGTATCATACTTGATGGATCGGCATAGATAGCCCGCCCTTCTTCAACCATTCGTGGAGCAGAACCATGAATAGCTTCAAACATAGCATAACGCTTTCCAATATTAGCACTGCCTGCAGTCCCTACTCCCCCCTGCATCTGAGCCGCTTCGTCAGTAATTATATCTCCATAAAGATTTGGGGCAACAATCACTCTAAATTGACTTTGACGAGCTGGATCGATTAATTTTGCTGTCATAATATCAATATACCAATCATCCCATTGGACTTCAGGATAATCTTTAGCTACTTGTTCTGCGATGGCTAAAAATTTTCCGTCTGTCGTTTTTAAAACATTTGCCTTAGTAACAACTGATACTTTATTTATATTATTTGTCTTAGAATAATCAAATGCAAGTCTTATAATTCTGTCTGATCCTTGAGTAGTGATCACCTTAAAATCTACAGCAAGGTCATCTGTCACATTTATACCTTTAGATCCTAAGACATAAGCCCCTTCTGTATTTTCCCTAAAGAACATCCAATCGATATTTTTTTCAAGAACCTTTACGGGACGAACATTAGCAAAAAGATCGAGCTCCCGACGTATGGCAACATTTGCACTCTCAATATTTGGCCATTTATCTCCTTTCCGTGGAGTAGTTGTTGGTCCTTTTAGTAAAACATGGCACTTTTTAATTTCTGCCAGAACATCATCGGGAATAGCTTTCATCAATTTTGCTCTATTTTCAATGGTTAGGCCATCGATTACCCTTAATTCGACTTTTCCTTCTTTTACATCTTCATCCAATAAAAATTCAAGTATCTTTTTTGCATGTTCAGAAATAAATGGTCCTATTCCATCTCCACCAATTATTCCAATTAATAATTGTTTTAATGTTGAGTAATCAATCCAATCCTCGGCACTCTTCATCTGTTCTATTCTTTCCAATTGTTCCCTCAAAATTTCTTCGAAGTGAGCTTTAGCTTTTTCAATTACATCATTCATTTTTTTTTTTCCTCTTTATAATTATCAGAATGTTTCTAATAATTTATTTATTTTAATTTTATCTGATTCTCTTTTAGAATTTAATTAGGAACTTAGAAGAATGGATTAATAGGATATTAAAAAAAAGCTTTATTAATAAGATTAAAATTAAAAATTTAATTTGAATTAAGGAGGCGTAATGTATTCGCTTACTAGAGTATGAAAGTAAAGAGATTTTTAGAAAATTTGCAATTCCTTTATTAAAGAATATAGTAATAAAGAAAAATGATAACATTCAAGAAAGAATTAACTTATTTTCTTTTCCAGCAATAATAAAATCACAAATAGCTATTGGAAGTAGAAAAAAAGCAGGATTAATAAAAATAGCTCAAAATAAGGATGAGGCACTTTCTCTTTGTGAGGACTATTTTAAAAGAGTTGTTAGTGGTTTTTATGTAGAAGCTATTCTTATTGAAGAACTAGCTTCAATCGAGCATGAATATTACTGTTCAATTGCATTAGACGCATCTGGAAGGCAATTTTACATTATTGCGAGCAAGGAGGGCGGTATAGATATTGAAGAAGTTGCAGTTAATCACCCTGAAGCGATTATAAAAGAACAATTTTCTTACAAAAAAGGTTTATCTGAAGATCTTGCTAAAAAAGTTGGAGAAAGATTAGGATTTAGAGAATCACTTTTAGATTCAGTAGTGGAAATCTTTTTAAAATTATGGAAGATAATTATGGAAACAGAAGCTCAACTAGTAGAAATTAATCCATTGGTTTTAACTCCATCTGGACTCAGTGCTGTTGATGGCAAGATGATTTTAGATGATAATGCCGCATTTCGTCATATATTCATAGAAGAATTGCAAGAAAGAAAATTTTCGGATTTAGAAAAATTAGCAAAATCTGCAGGTTTTTCATTTATAGAATTAGAGGGAGATATTGGTATAATCGCGAATGGTGCGGGATTAACCATGGCAATTCTTGATGTATTATCATTAAAGGGATTAAACCCCGCTAATTTTTTAGATGTTGGTGGAGGAGCAAGTAAAGAACGAGTTTACAAGGCACTTGAGTTAATTTGTAAACTTAAAACTAAATGCATTTTAATAAATATATTTGGTGGCATAACTCGTTGTGATATCGTTGCAGAAGCTATAGTTCAAGCTCTTAAAGATTTTGCTGATCTTCCGCCAATGGTTATCCGTTTAACAGGAACAAAAGAAGCAGAAGGGATTGCCCTTCTTAAAAAAGCAAATATTAATGCATTTCAAAATGTAATGGATGCTATAGAAAAAGTTAAGGAGGTATTAAGTGATTAAAATGTATATTAATGAAAATTCAAAAGTTGTAGTTCAAGGGATTACGGGAAACCAAGGCAGATTTCATTCACGTTTAATGCTGGATTATGGGACTAAAATAGTTGCGGGAGTTACCCCCAAAAAAGGGGGTCAAGAAGTTTATAACATTCCGGTCTATAATACAATACAAGATGCCGTTCAAGAAACAGGGTGTGATACTAGTATTGTTTTCGTTCCCGCAAGATTTACTTTCGAAGCAGTAAAAGAGAGCTTACTTGCGGATATAAAAATTACATGCATGATAACGGAAAATGTTCCTATTCTTGATATACTGAAGCTTGCTGAGATAGCTCAAGAAAAAAATTTGCACTTAATTGGTCCAAATAGTCCAGGAATGCTTATACCAGATAAGATTAAATTAGGAATTATGCCGGGAGATATGTGTCACTTTGGTAATGTAGCTGTAATCGCAAAGAGTGGCACTCTCTCTTATGAAATAACTAAAGCTATAGGAAATGCAGAAATCGGCGTTTCTGCTTATATAGGAATTGGTGGAGATCCTGTCAGAGGTAAGACAATGATTGAAGCAGTTGAATATTACAATAAAGATCCGAACACCAAACTAATTGTACTTATTGGTGAGATCGGAAGCGATGAGGAAGAAAAGACTGCCGAATTTATTAAAGAACATGTATCTAAACCAGTTGTAGCGTATATCGCTGGAAAAAGTGCACCTGAAGGAAAAAGAATGGGTCATGCAGGTGCAATAATCTCAGGTGATTTTGGAACTGCACAAGGTAAAATAAAAGCTCTTAAAGAAGCTGGAGCTTCAATAGCAGATCTTCCGTGGGATGTTCCTAAATTAATAAAGAAAAAATTAATTTGAAAGAGATTTATTTTATTGCCATTTAAAACTTATAACCATATTTTCACTTTTTTATTTCTTTAATCTCCTTATATGCTATACTTTCTGATTTAAGTGTTCCATCAGAAGATACGTGCTTAATTCTTATGGATTCGCCTGTTATTATCACCATTTTACCTAGAAATTGGTGTAAATTCGGATCTTCTTGCCATAAACCAGCATTTTTTCTTATTGGTAAGTCGATTTGGTTTAATTCATTTGGTTTAAGTAATTTAAGGAAATACTCAGGTCCTTCAGAACGAGATCCAATTCGCTCAATTTTAGAAAATACTTTACCTTTAAACTCTTTGATCATTTTGAATTTTTTCCTCTATTATATTAATTTTAAAATCTTCATTCTATTATTAACTATAAAAAATACAAAAGTTTAATTTTAGCGGAAAAATTTTTTTTTTAAATTCGTAAATCCAGACCCTCACAAGGCATTCGTCAAATAACTTTCCATCATGGGTTTATTATTTGATTCATTATTTAGGATTTATTATTATTTACAATCAATGGCTTCTTGTATATTAAGTTTGATGAATCCAGCCTCTTGAAGATTTCTTTGCTCTGATTTAATGGATCTATTTACTTGTTTAATATATTTAATTGCTTTTTTTTTTCCTTGAATAATATTATCAATTAGTTCTTCTTTACTAAATCCACCCGAAATTATTACTGCTGTTTGGAATGATCGACCAGGTTTAAGAGTTTTAAATTCTATTTGTAGAGCAGAGAGAATCTCACCTTTTTCCTCAAATAAAGCATTTGACAAATCCAAATTTTTATGATCAATCGAAAAATCTGTTGTCAAACAGCTTTCAAAGTTAGTTGGTTTAGATAAGGTAGTAAAGCCGCCATACAATCCAGTGTGATCGTATTGATAAATAATATCGTTGTCTTCATCATAACCAGACGTATCGTTATCAAATCCCTCAAGTCCATTTATGTCAAAATCAAATACAAAATACAGAGAGAAGTCAATTAAATCATAATCAGATATATTCTTTAGAGTGAAAAACGAGATTATGAATGGCACTTTAGGATATATGAAGATATCGGCGTACAATCTGATAAGAGAATGTTCATTTTTAAAATTAATTGGCTTAATTCTTTTTTCTTTGATTAATTTTTTTAAATACTCCTGAATGTCAAAATCTAGTGTGATTCGATTTATTGCAAGACCAGTTCGGCTATTGACTAACTTATAAATTGGAGTTGGTTCGATATTCTTCAAGATTATGGGTATTGGGTCTAAATCTTTTCCTTTCAATTTGAAGCTAAACCAAGGTCCGGCATGTTCTTGTTCACTTAGAAATATCAGATATTTTTGTTGATATGTAATTTCCTTTATTGAGAAGCCCATAAGATATCCACGTGTGTTTCAAGTAGCATATACATTGTTGAAAATAACTTTTAGAACTATTATTATCAACCTCCTTATATATTTGATAAGTTTATTATTTTAGAAATTATCTAATTAAAATAAAGGTTTTAAATAAAAAAGTTTGATTATTAACAATCAAAAGGAAATTAGAGGTTTTCTAAATATTTTAACCCAACGTAAAGAAAAGCATCATTTACATTTTCGCCGGTTAAACATGAAGTAAGAATATAATGGAATCCAAACTTATTAGCCATTTTTTGAATATCTTCTTCACTAACAGTAATAGTTTCTATATCTGACTTGTTGCCGACTATTACAACAGGAATTTTTTTATCTACAGATTTTTTAATATCATTATACCACATTTCTACATCTTCCAGTGTCTTATGTCGCGTCCTATCTAAGACAATAAAAGCGGCATTAGCCCCATTGTAAAATCTGGCTCTATAGGGTGCCATTTGGGCTATCTGACCACCTATATCCCAGATAATTAAGTTTATCTTAGTCTCATCCCCGACTTCGAGAACTTTTTTCGATATTTCAACTCCTATAGTTGAGATATAGCTATCTTCAAAGCGATTTTCAACATACCTTCTTATTAAAGAAGTTTTACCTACTTGGTAATCACCGGTAATAATAAGCTTCGACGAAAAAACGCCTTTAGGTAGAACCCCCCCCCGAGTTTTAGATAGAGCCTTTATTATTGCGGGGATTTCAAGCGAAACATTCTCTTTACCCTCCAGCAATAATTCTATTTTTCCTGCAATATGTTTCGAATAAACGCTTAGTTCTACATCTGGAGTAGACGGATCTGCGATTGTCGTTAGAATAGAGTTTGGCCCCATTGAACAGTATGCTAACTTCTTATCCCCCAAAGCAGTAATATTTAAAAAATTACCCTCAGTTCCAAATTCCTTTTTAATTCTCTCAATATAACTATCAAGGGATGCAGAAATTGCGCCAATTAATGAATCATCTCCTTCGCCTCCCTGTGAAGCAATAATTAACCCATCTCTATCGCATATAGTGACCGCGAGTGCCCCTTTAACCTCATCCATATAATTTTTTATTAACGTATTTAAAAGGTCTTGCATGAGCGTTCTCTTAATTTTTTAATGTGTATCAAAAATATTAATTAGGTGAACATATATAAATATGGGTATTAAAATATAACAATTTCAATTTTTAGAATTTTTTTTCTATAAAGTGATCCCAAAAAATCATTATTGAAATAGATTGATCTTTTATAATTTTAACTTCCGACTTCCGTGCATTACTGAAATAACTTCCAATTGTTCTTCCTTAATTGCATAAATAATTCGATAATTCTTATATATAATCTCACGAAGATTAGGATCTTTATATTCTGGAACTCTCCTTCCAAGGTTAGAAAATTGTTCTAAATTACTGGCCATTTCAAAAATTAGAGAAACTAGTATTTTAGCATATTCTAGTGAATCTTTATTAAAGATTCACTTTATTAAAGAAATAATATAATATGTGTAATTTTTTATAAAAAAAATAGTATAGAAATATTGAAGATAATAATTTAAAAAAGTCTAAGTTCGACAAAGACATAAATATCAATAGTTCATAAATAATTTTATAGAATTATTAGAGAGTTGAAATATAATGTACGAAAATCTTACTGGTATTGAACATAAAAGTGCGATAGTTGATGTTACTGATAGATGCAATTTAAGATGTAAGCATTGCTTTTATTTCCGTGAGGACCATGATTCAAGAGAGATGGATGCGGATGAATTTTTAAAAGGCCTAGAAATCCTTCAAAAGCGTCATAATATCATCAGTATGGGATGGAGCGGGGGAGAGCCCATGTTTAGAGCTGATGTAGTACAAAAAGGCTCTAAATTTTTTCAGATGAACCAATTATTCACAAATGGTACTCTTCCCATTCTTAAATTGCGCCGGTCTGTTACATTCATTTCAATGGATGGTACAGCTGATATTCATGATGATGTAAGGGGGAAAGGCACATATGATAAAATTATGAAGAATCTTGAAATAACTAAAGCCAAACCTATCATTTTTCTTACAACATTCCATCGTAACAACGAGCATTGCTTAGAGGATATGTTAGAGGAGTTTTCTAAAATTGGACCCCCATTAATTGGAATGTCGGTTATGTTATTTACACCCTTGAAGCAATATAAGGAGCTTAAGGGGTATCAGCATTCTGCAACTCAGAAAAATGTGCTTGATCTCACATGGGAGGAACGAGATCAAATAATCAATCGATTACTTGAGCTCAGAGGGAGCTATCCCAAATTTTTATTTAATGAAGATGTTGTACTAGAAATGATGTTGAGTAAGAATGCTGAAGAGGCAACTTCTCGTTGTAATATGCCGATACGCACACTCACCTTGGACTTGAATTTAAACAGAAAGCTTCCTTGCGTACTCGGTGCAGGTGTAGATTGTTCCAAATGTGGATGTCCTTTTCCCTATGAGCAGGAGGCAAGAAGAAGGGGCTTAAAAGTAAAAGATATGGGTCTCGCAAATCTAGAAGAAAGAGTAAAACAGTTAAATAAATTTTAAAACAATATTACAATAAAATTTAGTTTGGCCTCAAGTATGGGATCCATATTCTTATCGAAATATCCTATTTCTGGGCCCAAAGTGGTCCTAAAAATTCTCATATATCATAATTCAAAATAAAATCAATAGCTATAAATATTAAAATCTATATATTATATCATAGAAAATGTCAGATCTGATAGAGTCAAACCCAGATATACTTGGCGGGAAACCTATTATAAAAGGAACAAGAATTCCCGTTGCTCTAATTTATGAATTAATTGGATTGAATTATACCATTGAAGAAATTCAAGCAGAATACCCCCATCTTGACCATAATGTTATTTTAAAAGTACTAGAACTTGGAAATGATGCTCTAAAAAACCTTTCTCAAGTAAATATGGATGAGTTATTTAGCAAAGAGGTACAATGAGAATTGAATTTTTTATTGGATGAAAATGTACCCTTAACAATCAAGAAGGTTGTGAAAGATCTTGGCTATAATGCGATTACTCTGCATGATGAAAATAAGCTCGGGATTAAGAATGGCGAAGTAGCCGATTTAGCAATAAAGAAAGATGCGATTATTATAACTTTAGACACTGATTTTCTAACAATAAAAAAAGATCTTCAAGTAAAAAGCAAGATAATTTATGTTAAAATCCATCCAAGAGATCCAAAAATCATTAATGAATTAATAAAAACAAACTTAGATGAATGTATAGTAAATTAAAATCTCCAGGGAAAGTTATTCTAACAAAAAGTGATTTAATATTTGAATCACCCTGAAGCGAATTGTATTATCTTCGATTTATACTATTTTGGGGACTACTTTGGGACTAAAAATTTCATTTCATTATATCTCTAAATATAGAATAGAATTGGTAATCCCATATCCAGTATCTTATTCCTCTCTACTAATGACAAAAAAGATATATTAATGGTTTTACAATCTTAATTGTCATCATGAATGGAAAGATTCATCAAACCATTATAATGCTTCTTTTAACATCACGATAAAATTGCTCCCCTTCGTGTAATCCCCCTTGACACGATCCTCGACCCAGATCCTACCTTCGTATTTATCAACGATCTTCTTGACGAGCGACAAGCCCATTCCCATTCCCCGCTTGCTTATGTCCTCGGTGTACGACCTCTTAAATAAAGTTCCCTTTTTATCGTCGGGAACACCCATCCCATAATCACTAAACTTAAATTCTATGTATTGCGTGTCATTTTCTATTATTTTAGAAACATTGACCTCAACCTTGACCTCCTCTTCATTATCGTTGTATTTCACGGCGTTGCTTAAAACATTATCGAAAATATCGATCAACAGCTCATCCCCGAGTACTTTCATGTCTTTAGATAATCCATTAACATCGATTTTTACTTTCCTCTCTTGAAAGCCACTAACTGCGTGTTCTACGGATTGGTTTAATATATTAAGAATTTCGATGGGATTCAATACAACCTCTTTCTCGTCTAATTTCGACAATATCCTTACATTGGAAATTAAAGATGCTCCCCTTCTTGCGTGTTTCTTAACGACTTCGGCGATATCACCTAAATCTTTTAAGTTCTTTGGGTCATTTCGGAACATGGAATAGAATTCTGCTGACGAGATAATGGCTTGAAGTATGTTGTTCATGTCGTGGGCAAACAAATCCTGGTAAAAATTGACCAAGTTATAAGCCTCTCGATATTTTTCTTCAGATCCTTTTAATACTTCTTGTATTTTAAAGATTTTTTCGGTTAAAAGAGAAATAACGACGCCAATGAGCAAAAATATTAACCCTCGGAGCGTATGTTCTATAAAATGCATTTCTTCAAAGCTTACCGCCCAGCTGGCGAAACTTATATAGAATACCGCTAAAAAAATTGGTACAACTAAACCTTTCTTCTTCCACCAAAAACACGATAAAATAATGGGAATATAAAAAAAATGGGTAAAAATAATCTCAATTTTAAATATAAAATGAAAAAAATAGGTTAAAAAACATGAAATAAATAGGAGAACAATCATAACCGATATTTTTGCTTTCCTTTGATCTCTAATAATTATTTCATCATCACTTCTCATCATTTATATGATTAATTTTGTCCTTATACTCGTTAGATTGATTCAAAATAAGCCTCCTTTAAGATCCTGGGCTTCATATAAGGACTAAGAGCTTCTATCGTGAATAATTCTACTTTTCTCTGCAAAACACTTTCCAATAAAAAGGCTAATTCAATAAAATTATCATAATTTTTTTTTCCCTCATCAAACTCAACTATAAGATCGACATCACTCTCATTAGTATTATCTCCTCTCAAAACGGAGCCAAATAATCCAATCTTTTTAACATAATGATTCTTTAATTTTTCTTTATGTTGCTTGAGAAGCCTGAATATATCTTCTTTATTTAGAGCTTTCATGTTTTTCTCACTCAATAGGTATTATTCATATATATTAAATATATTCATCCTAATAATTTTTTATATTAGAAGTATTATCTTCGTGTTATATTGGTTTTATGATCACATTGTCATCACATAAATTAAGGCTTCAAAAGTTTAGAGATTGACTTAAAATTAAAATATTTAAGTCAATATTGTTTAGTATCTATTGAAGAATTTAGAAAAAAAGAACTTTATAATTGACACCGAATGAAAAAATTAAAAATCTTTTTAGATACATCAGTGTATAGTGCGATTTTTGATGAGAGAGATCCAAATCGCCAAAAACAGAAGCAAGATTTCTGGAAAAATATTGAGGAATATGACCTTTATTATTCCAAGATAAACATAGAAGAAATTGACGCTATATCCGATGATGAGTTAAAGAAAAAGATGGAGGACCTTTTGAAAAAAGGAAAAAATATTGAGATTATTGACGAAGTTAATGAATTAACTAAGAAATATATTAATGAGGGCTTAATTCCAGAAAAGTATGAGAATGATGCTTTATTAATAGCTTTAACTTCAGTTCATTCTTTAGATATATTAGTAAGCTGGAATTTTAAGCATTTAGTAAAAAGAAAAACTCGAATAGGGGTTAACTTGATTAATTTGAAAGAAGGATATAAATCCATAGAGATTCTTGCCCCTCCTGAATTATAGAGGTGATGATGATATGTTATATGATATTGAAATTCTTTTAGAAGATTTAAACTTGACAATTAAAGAAAAGGAAGATTTAATTAAAGAATTGCGAGATGAATTCCCTCAAGATGAAATGCTTTTTGAATTACATCTATATCGTGTAGTTCAATTTTTAAAAAAGCAGAAAACTAAGTAAATATATTATCTTCGTATTACCATACTTTTGTGGTGTATTTGTGGCTCTATATTGTTTCATCTTCGATATATTAACAGATATTTAATGTCAAGATTAAATAGGTCTTTCTACGATGTTCAAATCCTCCAATTTCTTTTTATTAATCGTTCTCTTTAGAATGTAAAAATATTTTTCAAATTCCATTCAAT
>Ga0114925_10000671_pt1 | contig 15807 bp, 25 predicted proteins | sample SumtaG_2_FD_87287 | JGI IMG/M metagenome (GOLD analysis project Ga0114925, IMG submission 87287) | Deep subsurface microbial communities from Indian Ocean to uncover new lineages of life (NeLLi) - Sumatra_00607 metaG | ecosystem: Environmental > Aquatic > Marine > Oceanic > Sediment | place... | reverse complement strand
GAAAAGAAGGAAGAGAAAGTAGATAAGGAAAAGAAGGAAGAGAAAGTAGATAAGGAAAAGAAGGAAGAGAAAGTAGATAAGGAAAAGAAAGAAGAGAAAGCGGATAAGGAAAAGAAGGAAGAGAAAGTAAATAAGGAAAAGAAGGAAGAGGAAGTAAAGAAGAGTGAAAAGGATGAGGTGAACACAGATGCTAATGCCCAAGAGAGTTAAGTATCGCAAGACGCAGCGTGGAGGGATGAAGGGCATAGCTTTACGCGGAAATAAGATAAATTTTGGCGAATATGGATTACTGGTTCTCGAGCCCGCCTGGCTGACAGCTCAACAGATTGAGGCTGCGCGAGTAGCTTTGACTCGTTCTTTAAAGAAGGGCGGAAAGGTCTGGATTAGAATTTTTCCGGATAAGGCAATTACCAAAAAACCAGCAGAGACTCGCATGGGAAAGGGGAAGGGTGCCCCGGCTGGCTGGGTAGCTGTGGTCAAGCCTGGAAGAGTTCTCTTTGAAATCGAGGGAGTCAACCGGTCTGAGGCAAAAACAGCGATGGAGCTGGCAGGTCATAAGTTGCCGGTAAAGACAGCGTTTTTAGCAAGGGGAGAATGATAAAATTTCTAATGTTTGAAAGGGATAATGGGAAAGAAAAATGAAAGCGAGCAAATTGCGAGAATTGAGTGTAGCCGAATTAGAGCAGAGGTTGAACGAGACTACGCAGAAACTATTTCAGTTAAGATTCAAGAACGCCTCAGGTAAAATAAAGAATCCCCTGGAGATTAGGCTTTTCCGCAGGGATATTGCACGGATTAAGACAGTTTTGGCAGAAAGTAAACTGTCTAAAGAAAAAGAAGAATAAAGGGAGAGAGGATGAGAGAAGGTCAAGCGAAACGCAAGATCAGGATTGGTAAAGTGGTCAGTGATAAGATGGAAAAGACCAGAATAGTAGCAGTGGAGAGATTGTTCAGGCATTCTCGATATCAAAAGGTTATTAAAAGAAGAAAGAAATTTATGGTGGATGACCCCAAGAACGAATCGCACATAGGAGATAAAGTGAGAATTGCCGAAACCAGACCCTTGAGTAAAAGAAAGAGGTGGCGAGTTTTGGAAATCCTGAATAAGGCAGAGAAAATTTAACATGATACAGATGCGCACTCGATTAAATGTAGCTGACAATACAGGAGCGAGAAAAATTACCTGCATAGGAGTTCTGGGCGGAACTAGGAAGAGATATGCAGGAATGGGTGATATAATTAAGGCTTCAGTAAAAGATGCTTTGCCAGGCGCTGCGATTAAGAAGGGTGAGGTGGTAAGGGCAGTGATTGTTAGAATGAGGAAATGGATACGCCGACCCGATGGTTCCTATGTCAAATTTGACGAAAATGGTGCAGTAATTGTGGACGACAACAACGAGCCCAAGGGAACTCGAATTTTTGGGCCAATTGCTCGTGAACTGAGAGATAAGGGATTCACCAAGATAATCTCTCTGGCTCCTGAAGTAGTATAATGTTTAATCGTTCATTCATACACTGGGGAAATTGATATGTTGCCGATTAGAAAGAAGGATAAGATAGTAGTAAAGACGGGTAAAGACAAAGGCAAAACAGGTGAAGTCCTGAAAGTGTTTCCCGCAACTTCCCGAGTGATAGTAAGCAAGATAAATTTTATAAAGAGGCATGCCCGGGCAACACAAACTACGCCAGGGGGAATTACAGAAAAAGAGTCTTCTATTCATATTTCCAATGTACAGTTGATTTGCCCTAAATGTGACCAGCCTACTCGAGTAAAGATAGACCACTTAAGCGATGGTAAGAAGATAAGGGTTTGCCGAAGATGTGGAGAAATGATAGTATAGGGAAAGCAAAATGGCGCGATTAAAAGAATTATATAAGAAAAAGATTGTTCCTCAACTGATAGAACGTCTAAAATATAAGAATATTATGGAAGTGCCCAGAATAGATAAGATAGTAGTCAATACAGGGGTTTCCACAGCAAAGGAGGATATTAAGGTTTTGGACGAAGCAGTGGGAGAGTTAGCAACAATAACGGGACAGAAGCCTATTGTGACCAGGGCAAAAAAGTCGATTTCCAACTTCAAACTTCGTCAGGGAATGCCCATAGGTTGCAAAGTCACCCTCCATGGAGCTGTGATGTATGAGTTTCTGGACCGTTTGATTAATGTGACATTGCCCAGGGTTCGTGATTTTCGGGGGTCTCCCGTGATGGATTCGATAGTCAAGGAAATTATAACCTGGGAATTCAGGAGCATATAATTTTTCCTGAGATTAATATAGATAAAGTTGGTAAAGTCAAAGGGTTAAACGTGAGCATAGTAACTACAGCCAAGAATATAGATGAAGCATATGAGTTATTGAGTCTTTTCGGTATGCCTTTTCGAAAGAAGGGATGATAGAATTTACAGAGGGGGGGCTTTTTGGCGAAGAAGAGTTTAGTTGCTAAGGCCAAACGGGCAGCAAAGTTTGGTACAAGAAAATATAACCGCTGCCGTCTTTGCGGTAGGCCGCGAGGATATATGCGCGACTTTGCGCTGTGCAGAATCTGTTTCCGTAAGTTGGCGCGGCAGGGAGAAATCCCGGGAGTGACAAAATCCAGCTGGTAAAAGGAGGAAATAGATTGTCTATTTCTGATCCTGTTGCAGATATGCTTACAAGGATTCGTAATGCCAATCAGAAGAGGAAAGGGAAAGTAGATATTCCCGCATCAAAGTTAAAAGAGAAAATAGTAAAAGTTTTGAAAGAAGAAGGGTATATAGCTAACTATAAGTTTATCTCCGACCGCAAACAGGGGATTTTGAGAGTTTATTTAAAGTATACCCTAAAGCAGGAAAGGGTTATTAAAGGGCTGAGGCGAGTTTCTCGACCCGGGAGGAGGTTTTATTGTGGGACTGATGAGCTTCCCCGGGTACAGAGGGGACTTGGTGTAGCGATTATTTCAACTTCTCAGGGAGTGATGACTGCTAAGAGGTGTCGGGAGGCAAGCCTTGGCGGAGAAGTAATCTGTTATGTTTGGTGAGGGAAATGTCCAGGATAGGTAAAAAACCAATTGCCGTGCCAGAGGGGGTGGAAGTAAAAATAAGCAGTGACCTCGTCGAAGTGACTGGTCCTTTAGGAAGACTAACTCAAAACCTATATCCCAAAATAAAAGTTACTAAAAGGGATGGTCAAATTTTTGTAGAAAGGCTTTCCGATAATAAATACTATCGTTCGCTTCATGGATTGGCTCGCAGTCTTATTAATAATCTGATTATAGGAGTAACTAAAGGTTTTCGGAAAGAACTGATTATTACAGGCATGGGTTATAGAGCAAAGTTAGAGGGTAGAGTGTTAAATTTACAATTGGGTTATTCTCATCCTGTAAAATTTTCATTACCTGAGGGAATTGAGATAAAAGTGGAAAAGCAGACACAAATTATGGTCTCCGGGATTGACAAGCAACTGGTGGGTGAAGTTGCTGCTAAGATAAGGAGGTTCAGACCGCCTGAGCCTTATAAGGGCAAGGGGATACGATATATAGATGAGCATATCAAAAGGAAGGTGGGCAAAGCTGCTGCAGTAAGTGCTGGGGCTCCTACTAAAGGAGGGAAATAGTTTGATTACTCGTTCGGCTCGAAGAAAAAGTAGACACCGGAGAGTAAGAAAGAAAATTTTCGGAATAAAATCTCATCTTAGATTATGTGTCTACAAGAGCTTACGGCACATTTATGCCCAAATAGTAGATGACCAGCGTGGTAAGACAATTGTGGCAGCTTCCACGCTCTCTCCTGAAATCAAGAAGAAAATTGAGAAATTGAAGAAGAGCCAAGCGGCAACTCTGGTGGGAGAACTAATCGCTGAGAAGTCGAAAGCCTCAGGTGTTAAGAGAGTGGCATTCGACAAGAGTGGATACGATTACCATGGGAGAGTAAAGAGTCTGGCTGAGGCTTGCCGCAAAGGTGGATTAGAGTTTTAGTTCCAGCTGTCATTGCGAACGAAGTGAAGCAATCTCGAGATTGCTTCGCTCCTTTCAGTCGCTCGCAATGACATTTGTAGGCACGATTTCAAATCGTGCAGGTTTTGATAGAAAGGAGATAAGTTGGCGAAGATTAGTGCAGAAGGTTTAGAACTGAACCAGATAGTTGTAAATGTTAATAGAGTGGCTAAAGTAGTTAAGGGAGGTAAACGGTTTGGCTTTACCGCGCTGGTAGTTGTGGGGGATGGGAATGGTTATGTGGGTTGTGGAATGGGCAAGGCAAAAGAAGTTCAGGCTGCTATTCAGAAAGGCACAGCAAGAGCGGAAAAGAACCTCATTGCTGTTCCCTTGAAGGGCGCCACGATTCCTCATGAGGTAATCGGTCGCTTTGGAGCTGGTCGGGTGCTGTTAAAGCCTGCTAGCCCGGGAACTGGGATAATAGCGGGTGGTCCGGTAAGGGCTGTAGTGGAAGCAGTGGGCATAAAGGATATTCTCACTAAATCGCTTAGGTCGAATAATCCAGCCAGTGTAGTCCATGCTACAATGCAAGGACTGGAAAGTCTGAGGACGAAGGCCATGGTTGCAGAACTTAGAGGCAAGAAGGTAGAAGAATTATAAAGATTTTGGAGCGTAAAGCGAGAGCTTTACCTCTTGTCCCGACTTGTCGGGACACTCCAGAAGCCAGAGATATCAAAAGGATGGAGAAATGAAACTTTCAGGGCTCACTCCTAATATTGGCAGTAGACACAAGAAGAAGAGGGTAGGCCGGGGCACGGGTTCAGGTCACGGTGGCACAAGCTGTCGGGGAACTAAAGGACAGAGAAGCCGATCAGGGGGAGGAGTCCGCCTCGGTTTCGAAGGAGGTCAGATGCCACTTATTCGGCGTCTCCCCAAGAGGGGATTTACCGGAATCTTCAAGAAAGAATATAACATAGTGAATGTTAGAAATCTTGAGGAGAAGTTTAATGATAATGAGGAAGTTACCCCTTCTACCCTTAAACAGAGGGGATTGGTAAAAAAGGATTTGCCGATAAGGATTCTGGGAAGTGGGGAGATAACAAAAAAGTTGAAGGTGAAAGTGACTGACTTCAGCAAGAGTGCCCGAGAGAAGATTTTAAAAGCCGGGGGCAGTGTGGAAATTTCAGGGAAATAGGAGAATTAGTAATGTTAAAGAGCGTAGCCGATATTTTTAAAATACCAGAATTGAAGAAGAAGGTACTATTTACTCTGGGAATTTTAGCAGTATATAGGCTAGGAGCAGCTATACCTACTCCAGGAATCGATGCTTCAGCGTTGAAAGCTTTTTTTGAGACTCAAAAGGGAACTCTGTTCGTATTTTTAGTTATGTTCTCCGGAGGAGCTCTCAACAGGTTATCTATTTTTTCTTTAGGTATTATGCCCTACATTAACGCTTCTATTATTATGTCTCTCCTGCAGACAGCCGTTCCCTATCTTGAAAGATTGTCTAAAGAAGGAGAATTTGGTAGAAGAAAGATTACTCAGATAACCCGTTACGCCACACTGGTCATAGCCTCCATCCAAGCTTTCGGATTGACTTTTTGGATGCAAACGATGAAAGCGCCAAGCGGAGCTGCTATAGTAAAGAATCCCGGTCTCAGTTTCCAATTGATGACTATTTTGACTTTAACCACGGGGACTGTGTTTATTATGTGGCTGGGAGAGCGGATTACCGAGAGGGGTGTGGGGAACGGAATATCTCTTATCATCTTTGCCGGCATCGTCGACCGGTTGCCGGTAGCAGTGGGGAATACTTTTCGTCTATTCCAAAGTGAAGAGATGACCCTCTTTGGAGTCCTGTTTTTGGCAGCATTGGTATTTGCTATTACTGCCATTGTAGTCTGGGTAGAGCAGGCTCAGAGGAAGATTCCCGTACAGTATGCCAAAAGAATTGTTGGACGCAAGATGTATGGAGGACAATCCACATTCCTTCCTCTTAAGGTAGACCAATCGGGAGTAATTGCAGTCATATTTTCTGTGGCTATAATGATGTTCCCGGCAACCATTGCTCAGTTCTTTCCCAATGTCGGGTTTATGGAGAAAATTAGTGGTTTTCTGCGACCCGGGCAGTGGATTTATACCATTATGTATGGTGGTATGATTATATTCTTCTGTTACTTCTATACGGCGATTACATTTAATCCTAAGGATCTGGCTGATAATATGAGGAAGTGGGGTGGTTTTATTCCGGGGATAAGGCCTGGACAATCGACAGCTTCCTATATTGACCGGGTATTGACCAGAATCACTCTGGCAGGTGCGTTATTTGTGGTCTGTATTGCGATTTTACCACAATATCCTATAAGCTGGATTAACGCTCCGCCCATGCTTGCCACTATTTTTGGAGGAACCGCAATACTGATTGTAGTGGGTGTTGCTTTAGACACTATAGGACAGATAGAATCTCATCTGATTATGCGCCATTATGAAGGGTTTATGAAGAAGGGAAGAGTAAAAGGAAGATATTTTAACATTAAGTAATCTATAATTGGGATTTTTTGGTTATGAAGTTGGTTCTTTTAGGTCCTCCTGGGAGTGGTAAGGGCACCCAGGCGAAAAGGCTTGCAGAAAAATATGGTATTCCTCATGTTTCCAGTGGAGACATCCTGAGAGCGAGCTTGAGAGAGGAAGGTTGTCTGGATAGAGAAACTCGAGAGATTGTCCACTCGGGCAGGCTGGTTCCTGACAGGATTGCTGTGGGAATCGTAAAGAAAAGATTGGGAGAAGAGGATTGTGGGAAAGGATTCATTTTGGACGGTTTTCCCCGCACACTTCCCCAGGCAGAATCGTTAAACGGTTTTCTCCAAGAGAGTGATATAGCCATCGATCGCGTTCTTTACCTGGAGCTAAGTGAGGAGGAGGCAGTTAAACGATTGAGTGGCAGGAGGACTTGTCCTCGCTGTGGAGCCACTTTCCATTTGGTGTTTAATCAGCCACGTACTCTCGGTTTATGTGACCAATGTGGGGCGCAATTGTCCCAGCGTGAAGATGATAAGGAAGTGACGGTAAGAGAGAGGATGAAGACTTATGAGAAGCAGACATTCCCTCTTATTGAATATTATCAAAGTCAGGGTCTTTTGGCAAGAATTAATGCCAATAAGTCCATAGAGGAAGTCTTTGAGGACTTGTGTAAAGTGCTGGATGGTGGCAGTTGAAGGCCCAGAAGTTCCGGTTAACTATGTATGATTATATTGAAATCTCCTGAAGAAATAAAGAAAATGAGAATAAGTGGCCAAATTGCTGCCCAGCTCTCCCAGAAGTTAACAGAAAAGGTAAAGCCGGGAGTAACTACAAAGGAGTTGGACAGAGTTGCTTCTACGTTAATAAGAATGCATAGAGCTCATTCGGCGTTTCTGGGTTTTCGAGGGTTTCCTGCCTCCATCTGTACTTCGGTTAATGACCAGATAGTTCATGGAATTCCCGGAAGCTACAGGTTGTGTGAGGGAGATATTATCAGCATCGACTTTGGAGTTATTTACCAGGGTTACTATAGCGACATGGCCATAACTCTACCTGTGGGAAATATATCTAAAGATGCCCAAAGGTTGATAACGGTTACTAAGAGTGCTTTAGCTTCTGGAATTAGTCAAATGGTGCCGGGCAACAGACTCTACGATATATCTTCAGCAATTCAAGAATGTGCTGAAAGTAATGGCTTCTCTATAGTCAGGGACTTAGTAGGCCACGGAATTGGACAGAAAATGCATGAGGAACCACAAATTCCCAATTTTGGGAAGAGGTCTACTGGTCCCTACTTGAAGGCAGGCATGGTCTTTGCCCTTGAGCCTATGGTTAATGCAGGGAGATATGAGATAGAAACTCTTGATGATAACTGGACAGTTGTTACTACTGATGGGAGTTTGTCTTGCCATTTTGAACATACTGTAGCCATTATAGATAACGGCCCGGAGATACTTACGAAACTGCATTAGTCACATTTAGGAGGGGCTATGCCTAAGGAAGAAAAGATTGAAGTAGAAGGGACAGTCATCGAAGCTTTACCTAATGCTATGTTCAGAGTTGAGCTGGATAAGGGCCACCGGATTTTAGCTCACATTTCCGGCAAAATGAGAATGCATTTCATTAAGATACTGGCTGGAGATAAGGTTAAGGTAGAACTTTCTCCGTATGACCTGACTAGAGGAAGGATAGTTTATCGTTATAAATAGAGGTTGTCAATGAAAGTAAGGGCTTCCGTTAAACCGATATGTAAGAAATGTAAAATAATTAAGAGAAAAGGAGTAATAAGAATAATCTGCAGCAACCCAAGACATAAACAGAAGCAAGGATGAGGGAGAAAGGAGTAATGTATGGCTCGTATAGCGGGAGTGGAATTGCCTTCGCAGAAGAGAGTTGAAATTGGTTTAACTTATATTTATGGAATTGGGAAAAATTCCTCCAATGAGATTCTCCACGAGGCAGGAATCAACCCTGGTACCAGGGTAAAGGACCTGACGGAAAGTGAAATTAACGCCATACAGACAATAATCCAGAGGAATTTCCGAGTGGAAGGGGAGCTTAAGCGAATTGTTCAGGGAAACATTAAGAGATTGATTGATATCGGGTCCTATCGAGGCATACGCCACCGTCGGGGATTACCCGTACGGGGTCAAAGAACAAAGACTAATGCTCGCACCAAGCGAGGCAGAAAGAAGACGGTGGGTACTGTCAAAAAAGAGGAGGTAAAGGAAGAAAAAGAATAAAATATGACTGAGAAGAAAGCTACTCCAGCGAAAAAGGCTATGACTGAGAAGAAAACTGCTTCCACAAAAAAGGCTACGGATGAGAAGAAAACTGCTCCTACGGAAAAGGTTGTGGCTGAAAAGAAAGCTACTCCAACGAAGGAGAAGTTGGCCAAGCATATCCTTGAAGGCAGAGTATATATTCAGGCTACCTTTAATAATACCATAATTACCATAGCTGACAGGAGTGGAAATGCTATTGCCTGGGGTTCGGCTGGAACCGCGGGCTTTAAAGGAGCCCGTAAGGGGACTCCCTTCGCTGCCCAATTAGCAGCCACAGCTACTGCCAGAAAAGCAATTGCGCAGGGTATGAAGCAGGTTGCTGTCCTCGTGAAGGGACCCGGCTCGGGCAGGGAAACAGCTATTCGCTCCTTACAATCAGCGGGATTGGAAATTACCAGCATTAAAGACATAACGCCAATTCCCCATAATGGTTGCCGCCCACCAAAACAGAGAAGAGTGTAAAAACAAATCGGCACCATGAATGGTGCCCCCGATACATCGGGGTCGCCCTTTCCCGATCCCGTCCCGGTCTCGGGACGGGGCAGGGTGACGGAAATGGTGGAAGCTATTAAGGGCTGGATTCATCGGAAGAGGATTTCTTGACGTAGAAAGGTTTGGAGAAAAATGTACCTGTCACTTTTTTATTTTTAGGAGGTAATAGTGGCCAGATATCGTGGTTCAGTATGTAAATTATGTCGCCGGGAAAAGATAAAGTTGTTCTTGAAAGGAGAGAGATGTTTTTCCCCTAAGTGTCCAGTTGAGAGACAGGCTGCTGTTTCTAAGGGCCGGAAACAGGTTCGTATACGTACGCGTACGAGATTATCCGAGTACGGAATGCAACTAAAAGAGAAACAGAGGGCCCGGCTAATGACGGGAGTTCTGGAAAAACAGTTTCGTAAATATTTTAGAAAAGCAGAACGCGAGAAAGGATTGCCGGGTGAAAATCTTCTGAGGCTATTGGAATGTAGGCTGGACAATATCGTTTTTCGTCTGGGATTTGCTTCCTCCAGAAATCAGGCCCGTCAGTTAGTCAGGCACCGACATACAAGAGTGAATGGGCGATGTGTCGATATTCCGTCTTATCAGGTGAGGGTTGGTGACAGAATCTCTTTAGATGAAAAGAGTAAACAGCTGGAAATTGTTAAGGTTGCGCAGGAAAAGGCTAAGGAGCGGGGTCTTCCCGCTTGGATAGAATTCGACCAGTCAACCAGTACAGGGAGAATATTAGAACTTCCTAAGAGGGAAGAGATTTCTATTCCAGTTCAAGAACAGCTAATTGTGGAATTATATTCCAAGTAAATTATGATTAAGATATTGTTGAAAAAATCAAATTAGGTAGTCGCAAACTTTAGTTTGCGTTTATGTACGCAGACTGAAGTCTGCTACTCCACGCAGGCTGAAGCCTGCGACTACCATTTACAACAATATCTTTATGAAGAAAACCCAATTGCAAATTTTGGTTCTTTGAATGTTAATTTATAATTCATAACTCATAATTATTGTTAGGAGGGTAATATGAGGCTTAAAGATTTCCAGATGCCAAGAAAACTTATCTGTGATGAAGAGAGTAGCGGCGATACTTATAGTAAGTTTATGGCCGAACCATTCGAGAAAGGGTACGGTCATACGATTGGAAATTCGATACGCAGGATTCTGCTTTCTTCGTTGGAAGGCGCAGCAGTTACTGGCGTGAAAATTAAAGGAGTGATGCATGAGTTTTCCACAATACCTGGGGTGGTTGAAGATGTTACCCAGATAATCTTAAACTTGAAGTCTCTCAGATTCAAACTCTACAGTGAAGGGCCAGAAAGGATATATTTAAAGGCAACAAAAAAAGGAGAAGTAACAGCAAAAGACATTGATTTAAATAGTAATATCGAAATCTTAAACCCCTCTACCCATATAGCCACTCTGGACAAAGATACCAACCTGGAGATGGAAATAGAAATTTCTAAGGGTCGCGGATACTTGCCTGCTGAACAGAATCCCCGCGCCAATCAAGAACTAGGCGTGATATCTGTTGACGCAATTTTTACTCCAGTGTTAAGAGTAAACTATAATGTGGAAAATGCTCGCGTGGGCCGATCAATCGATTACGATAGATTGATTCTGGAGATATGGACTGACGGCAGCGTAAAACCGGTCGATGCTTTAGCTTACGCAGCTAAAATTTTGAAAGATTCGCTGAATATATTTATCGGTTTTGAGGAGCAACCCGAAGAAGAGGAGAAACCGTCGGAGAAAGAGAAGACCGAGGAAGTCTTGGAGAGCGTTTTAGCTCTTCCGGTGAATATCATAGAGCTAACTGTCCGTTCTATAAATTGCTTAAATCGCGCCAAAATCAAGATTATCGAAGATCTGGTAAAACAGACTGAGGATAAATTACTGGGTTTCCGAAACTTCGGGAAGAAGTCCTTAAATGAAATAAAGAAAAAGATTACCGAATTGGGCAAACAGAAAGGGGTGGAGCTATCCCTGGGAATGGCTATCCCTGAAAAGGATAAAAAGAAAGAGAAAAAGTAGAGGAATCCATATATGCGTGAAGGAAGAGCTGGAAGAAAATTGGGTCGCACTACAAGCGGGCGTAAAGCACTGTTGATTAGTCTTGCCACAGCACTATTCAGGCATGAACAGATTATAACCACAGAAGCAAAAGCCAAAGAACTGAGAAGGTTCGCTGAGAAGGTGATTACCAGGGCAAAAAAAGGTGGGTTGAATAGTTTTCGAGAAGTAAACAAGGAGATTAAAGATAAAGAGGTAATCAATAAAATATTTGAGACTTTGGTACCGAGATTTAAAGAGAGAGAAGGGGGCTATACGAAAATTATTAAATTGGGCTATCGACAAGGGGATAGAGCGAGAGTAGATTTGGTTAAGCTTTGCGGTCCTCTGGAGAAGTCGGACTAAAAAGAGGATTGTTATGAACACGAAATTGTTTTTAGTCGCCAGTATTGTATTGACCATGATGCACATTAGCCCCACTACAATTTATGCGCAGGAAATCAAGCCGATCCAGCTTTTGAAGCCGGAAATGGACGGCGGTAGACCCCTGATGCAGGTGTTGAAAGATAGAAGGTCTATGCGTGCATTCAGTACCGAGAAGTTGCCCATGCAGGTACTTTCAAATATGCTTTGGGCGGCTTTCGGAGTAAATCGTCCGAATTCAGGAAAGCGTACTGCACCATCTGCAATGAATATGCAGGAAATCGATATCTATGTCGCTACAGCCGATGGTCTTTACCTTTTTGATGCGAAGGCACATATGTTGAAGCCGGTTTTGGCAGAAGATATTCGGGCTATGACGGGTACACAGTCTTTCGTGCAGAAGGCTCCTGTGAACCTCATCTACGTGGTGGATCTCTCGCGGATGAGGTTGATATCGGACGGGAAGGATTTCTATTCAGCTGCCAACACGGGCTTCATTAGCCAGAATGTTTACCTGTACTGTGCTTCCGAAGGCTTGGCGACTGTTGTGCGTGGGCTGATTGACAGGCCAGCTCTGGCGAAGGTGATGAAACTGCGACCGGATCAGAAGGTAATCCTCGCACAATCGGTGGGATATCCGAAAAAGTAGTCATTGTAGCAGATCCTGAGGACACAATACTTAACTATTTCGACCATTAACTGATGTGACATTCCTTAGCGAAATTGAGGAAACAATCAGAAAGGTATTGAAGAGGAGAAAGGGAACTCCAGAAGAGTAATTAAGTATTGTGTCCCCCGAATTGAATTGAAAGGAGGAAAAGATGTTTAATTTCCTTTTAGGATTATTTTCCAATGATATGGGGATAGACCTGGGAACATCTACTACCCTTGTATATGTGAAAGGGCAAGGTATTGTCCTCTGGGAACCTTCAGTAGTAGCAATCAATAAAGATACAGGAGATATTTTAGCGGTGGGCACCGAAGCCAAGAAGATGATAGGGAAAACGCCTGCCAATATAACTGCTTTTCGTCCGATGAGGGATGGAGTTATTGCCGACTTTGAAGTAACAGAGAAAATGATTCGACATTTCATAAAGAAGGTGCATAACCAACGGAGCTTACTCCATCCACGGATAGTGATTGGAGTTCCCTCCTGTATTACTGAAGTGGAAAGGCGTGCGGTTAGGGATGCTTCTGAACAGGCGGGAGCACGAGAAATACACTTGATCGATGAACCAATGGCTGCAGCTATCGGTGCTGAAGTTCCCGTTCAAGACCCAGCGGGGAATATGGTAGTGGATATTGGAGGGGGCACGACAGAAGTGGCGGTTATTTCTTTAGGGGGCATGGTGCTTTCCAGGTCAGTTCGAGTAGCTGGTGATGAAGTGGATGAAGCGATTATAAGCTATTTTAAAAAGGAAAGAAATTTATTAATCGGAGAAAGAACAGCCGAAGAAACAAAGATCAGGCTTGGTTCTGCTTTGCCGGAGAAAGAAGAGAAGACAATTGAAGTTAAAGGGCGCGATCTTGTTACAGGCTTGCCCAAAACTGTCAAGGTTTCTTCTGGAGAGATGCACGAGGCAATAAAAGGCCCAATCAAGATCATTCTAAACCTGATTAAGGATACATTAGAAGATACTCCTGCCGAGTTGTCTGCTGACCTTGTTGACCGGGGGATTATTCTGGTAGGAGGGGGAGCTTTGCTCTCCGGGCTCCCTGAACTATTAAGCAAAGAGACTGAACTTCCGGTCAATCTCGCCCCTGACCCACTAACCTGCGTAGTCCTGGGAGCTGGCACCTATCTGGAAGAACTGGAAAAAATAAAACAGAGGAAATAAAAAATATAGTATTTGTCTTACTTGGTGATTTAGGTGCTACTCAAAGAGAAGCATAAATTGCTCAGGCTATTAATAATTTATCTCTCCATTTCCTTTTTACTTCTCATTTTTCGCACGGGTCGGATAGTTAAAGTAGGCAGAGCTCTTTTCCTATATTTATTGGCTCCCAATCCCAGGATAGTAAGTAAGCTATTGAGTGAAACTGGTCGAATTGGGAGGAGCATATCTCAGCTCGTTTCTGCTCGTGAAGAAAATAAAATCCTCCAGGAGAGAATAACTTCTCTTCTCCAGGAAAAGGAGAAGCTTCAGGAAACCATTTCTGAGAGCAAGAGGTTAAAGAGAATCCTCAATTACCAGGAGGAAACTCCTTATGAACTGGTTTCAGCCAGAGTGGTAGGATGGACTCCTTCCCTGTTCTCTTCTGCTTTACTCATTGATAAAGGAATAAATCAGGGATTTGAAAAAGATACACCTGTAGTTGCCTGGCAGGAGGGAGTAGCTCCGATGAAATCGGAGCGTTTGAATGGAATGGCGGTAGTGGGCAGGATTAGTGAGTCTGGCCCTGATATGAGTAAGGTTCTATTGATAACTGATTCCAATAGTGAGTTGGCAGCCATGGTTCAAAGAAGCCGAGAGAAAGGAGTGATTGCCGGGACAGGAGAGAGGTCCTTTTGCTTAAATATCTATCTCCCACTGCAGATTTGGAAATTGGTGACCTGATTATAACTTCCGGTATGGGAAGAATATTTCCCGCAGGACTGGTTATTGGCTCGGTGGAGGAAGTTCTAAGGGGGGTAGGAGGATTAGAGAAGCGGGCTCGGGTGGTTCCCCGGGTAAATATAAATCAGTTAGAGGACGTCCAGATAATAAAAAGGGGTCAGAGGCATTTTTTTGATAGGCGTAAATGATACCCGACCAGATGGCACCGTAAACAGTGCCCGACCAGAATTCAATAGAAAGGTCAAAATAGAAAGGTCAATAGAATGAAAAGATATATATTCTTATTAGTATCCCTCCTTCTATTTGTAACAATTCAGATTGTCCTTCTCCGTCACTTAGCCATAAGAAATGTAACTCCCGACCTGATACTAATAGGAGTGGTCTACTTTTCGCTGAAGCATGGTCCTACATTGGGGATTCCCATCGGGTTTTTTTTGGGGTTGCTTCAGGACCTCTTTGCTTTTGGGCTCTTTGGGGCTAACTGTTTAATTAAGACCCTGATTGGCTTTTCTGTGGGAACATTCCAAAAAAGACTGGTTAGAGGAAATCCCATGAGCCAGATATTTGTGGTATTTTTTACCTGCCTTTTTCAGTATTGGAGTATGTATTGGATAAAAATTTTCTTTGGTCAACCCCCACCTCAGGTGCCGTTCTTTGCAGTTATTTTTTATCCCGTTTATAATAGTCTCCTGGCTCCTTTATTGTTCTGGATAATGGAACAATGGGAAAAGTTGTGGGGGGGGGAAATTTATGCATCAGAGCGAAATCAATCGGCAATTTGAGGCGAGACTTCAGAGATCTCTGGTGTGGTTTAGATATTTCGTAATCGCCACTCTTGCCATTCTTTTCATAAGGCTATTCAGCCTTCAAATAATCAAAAAAGGGGAACTTTACAAACTTTCCGAAGCCAATCGTATCCAACTTTTTTTCGACCCTGCTCCCCGGGGTATTATCTACGACCGGAATGGGAAAGTTATCGTTCGGAATATAGGGTCCTTTTCAGTTCTCTTCTCGCCCACCAATTTGACCCGGGAGGAAACGGAAGAGATACTCAAGAAATTAGGCGGGATTTTAAATCTCGACTACCATTTGATGTTAGCAAAAGTGCGCTCTTCGATTCGCCAGCCACTAAATATCCTTCTGGCTGAGAACGTTCCCCGTCCCAAGGTCTTCTGCCTGGCAGAGGAGAAAGTTAACCTTCCTGGTGTAAATATTAAAGTCCAACCTAAACGCCATTATCTACACAGAAATTTTGCCAGCCATCTTTTAGGTCATCTGGGAGAGATCGGACCAAAGGAGCTACGGGCTCTATCTAGGGCTGGATACAAGTTGGGGGATATTATCGGAAAATCTGGCGTAGAGAAGATTTATGATAATTCTTTACGCGGGAGAAGTGGTGGTCGCCAGGTAGAGATGGACGCCAGGGGTCGCCAGCTTAGAATAATTAGTAGCGTCTTGCCTGAGGAAGGCGATAGTCTAATTCTGACCCTTGATGAGAGAATCCAGAAGCTCTGTGAGGATTCCCTGAAGGGTAAAGCAGGTGCAATCTGTGCAATTAACCCTGCCAATGGTGAAGTTTTGGCCCTGGTAAGTAAACCCGATTTCG
>Ga0114925_10000670_pt1 | contig 15828 bp, 13 predicted proteins | sample SumtaG_2_FD_87287 | JGI IMG/M metagenome (GOLD analysis project Ga0114925, IMG submission 87287) | Deep subsurface microbial communities from Indian Ocean to uncover new lineages of life (NeLLi) - Sumatra_00607 metaG | ecosystem: Environmental > Aquatic > Marine > Oceanic > Sediment | place... | reverse complement strand
GTGTCTGTTAAAACCTGAAAAGATGGGTTACTCCTCAGATAGATACCTGAGGCGTGCAACAAAAAAAGGACAGATTAAAATGCCGGTTGATACCGTGCTGTATCATCTGACAAAAATTAATCATATGGCATTTTCCTGTGTTTCCTGCGGCCTGTGTGAACAGGCCTGTCCTATGGATATACCTCTTGGAAGGATTTATAATGTATTCGGCAGGAAAGCACAGGCGCTCTTCGATTATGAACCCGGTAGAAGTCTTGATGACGAGCTCCCTGTGACCACATTCAAAGAAGATGAACTTAAGGAAATTGAGGATGTAAACAAATAAAATAAACTTTTGGTGCGGTTTTCTCACAAATTGAGTAACAGTAAAGTTAATTATTAGTATGTTAATACATTACAGTGTCATGCATCGAATGGAGTCAGAAGTGAGAAAACCGCTAAAACCCCCCATTCTATGCATTTAAAACAATTTGTGAGAAATGGGGGTTAGGGGTCAAGGAAGTTAAATGATTTTTACTTTAAAAACGTATAATACATTTGTTCGGGAATCGGTTGATTTTGGAGAGGATAAAAAATAAAAAGAGAAAGACAATCAATGAATGATCCAAAATTTAAAAATGAGGTGGCCAGATATCCAGGCGGTGAAAATATTAAGAGATGTTTTGCGTGCGGTACATGTACACTTTCATGCCCGGTCAGTGAGGCAGAACCGAATTACAGCCCTCGCAGGATCATTCATAAGATTTTACTGGGATTAAAAGATGAAGTTTTTAGTTCAGATGACATCTGGTACTGCATGACCTGTTACAGGTGCCAGGTAAGATGTCCCCAGGATGTCAAATATCCTGAGATCATGCGTGTCTTAAGACAAATGGCTCTTGAACAGGGGTATGTCAAATCGGAATTTGTAGATGCTATGAAAGAAATAGAGAAGGTCACACAGGATATAAGGCGAAAGATATTAAAGCGATTTATTGAGAAACGTGAATCTATTACAGAAAAAGATATAAGGGAGATAATTTCCCTTTCGGACAAAATTCATCTATAAATTATTACTGTTTGGAAATTAAAAAAGCGCTTTCGTCTGATGGCTTCAATAATATTGATAGGATTGAGGCAGGAAATTAAGGTATGAATTATGAATAAACGGATACTTGTTATAGGAGGAGGAATAGGCGGGGTTCAGGCCGGGCTTGATTTAGCCCAAATGGGAATTAAGGTCACCCTTGTTGAAGCAAAGCCCAGTATAGGGGGCCGCATGGCACAACTCGATAAAACATTTCCAACAAACGATTGTTCAACCTGTATCCTCTCGCCAAAACTATACGAACTGGCTTCTCATCCAAATGTTGACATATTTTCCTATTCAACCCTTGACAAAGTGGTCAAAAAAGAAAATGGCTTTCAGGCACGTATAAGAAAAAAGGCACGATTTGTTAATGAAGAGAAATGCACGGCCTGTGGCCTTTGCTCTGAAAAATGTCCTGTCAAAATACCCGATATGTTCAATAAAGAAATAACGACAACAAAATGTATCAGTATCCCTTATGCTCAGGCTGTACCGGCTGTTTATAAGATAGATAAAAAACATTGTCTCTATTTTTCCAAAGGCAAATGCGGTATTTGTCAGAAGGTCTGTACGGCCGGTGCAATTGATTATGAACAAAAAGATACAATTGAAACGATTGATTTTGATGCCATAATCGTCGCTGCTGGCGCTGAAGAATATACACCACGGATTCGACCTGAATATGGTTATGGAATTTATGATAACGTCGTAACGAGTATCGAATACGAGCGAATACTGAGCGCCTCCGGTCCAACAGGAGGGCACATAATAAGACCATCTGATAAAACTGCGCCTGGGCGCATTGCCTTTATTCAGTGTGTTGGATCGCGAGATATTTCTTCGGGAAATTATGCATACTGTTCTTCCTATTGCTGCATGCAGGCAACAAAGGATGCCATTATCACCAGGGAACATGATCAGAACGCCTGCTCCACAATCTTCTACATAGACATAAGAGCCTTTGGAAAAGATTTTGATAAGTTCGTGGACAGGGCTCAATCGGAATATAATGTTAAATACATAAAATCGAGAATTTCAGAGATAATCGAGGAGCCGAAAACAAAAAATCTCGCCATTAAATATATTACTCCCGATGGTCGGATAAACACAAAAGAGTTCGAACTTATTGTGCTGTCGGTTGGTATAAGAATTTCTGATCAAATAAAAGAATTAATGACCGAATTAGGGGTTAAACTGAGTGAATATGGTTTCTGCCCGTGTGATGCATTTGAACCGGGAATAACAAACGTTGATGGGATTTATGTATGCGGGACATTAATGGGTCCAATGGATATTCCTGAGACCGTTATGTCCGCAAGTGCTGCCGCTTCGATGGCAGCCCGGGGTCTTTTAAGTCCGGAAATAAGCTCAGAGATAATAAAAGAAAAACCTGATGAGATAGATATTGAAGAAAAATATCTTAAAATAGGTGTAGTAGTCTGTCACTGCGGTGTCAATATTGGTTCTGTTGTCGATGTGCCTGAAGTTGTAAAGTTTGCAGGCTCTTTCCGCAATGTTGTATTTGCGGATGAGCTAATATATGCCTGTTCCCGGGATTCCATCAAATACATAATAGATAAAATTAAAGAACATGATTTGACAAGATTTATTATGGCTGCCTGTTCACCGCGCACACACGAAACGCTTTTCAAAAGCGCCCTTGAAGAAGCCGGCCTGAATAAATACCTCATGCAGATGACGAATATCAGGGATCAGTGCTCATGGGTTCATCAGGATAACCATGAAGAGGCCACAGAAAAGGCAAAAGACCTTGTTTGTATGGCTGTCGGGAGATCCAGATACCTGCAGCCTCTCCATGAACTGGATTCTGAAGTGAATAAGGCATGTCTCGTGATCGGAGGCGGCATAGCCGGGATGATGTCGGCCTTATTTATAGCCGATAATGGATTCCGGGCGTTTCTGGTTGAGAAAGACACTGAGCTTGGCGGAAATCTATTGAAGATAAATTATACACTGGAAGAAAAGAATATTTCATGGCCGCTGGGAAAGATCAGAGAAAGAGTACAGGAACATCCGCTGATTGATGTTTGTCTCAATACAGAAATAAGAGAGATAAAGGGTTATGTCGGTAATTTTACGACGAATTTAACTTCAGGTAAGGAAGAGAGAAACATAGAACATGGTGCTGTTATAGTAGCAACCGGTGGGCGTGAACATGAAACGGAAAGTTACGGGTACAGAGATGAATCCTACGTTGTCACCCAGAGGGAATTCGAGACTATGCTTTTGAACAAAAATCCTATGCTGAAATACGCCCATACTGTCGCTATGATACAGTGTGTGGATTCACGAGAGTCCGATAAGAATTATTGCAGCCGTGTATGTTGCGGTGAAATGGTAAAGAATATTCTGCGGCTTAAAAATGATTATCCGGGTAAAGATGTTTATGTCCTTTACAGGGATATCAGAACGTATGGAATGCTCGAGCCCTATTATACTCAGGCACGTAAAACAGGTGCACTGTTTTTTCGATATGATATAGAAAATAAACCTGTGATTCAAAAAGAGGAAAATGGTGAATTTATCATAACGGTTTATGATGAAATACTTCGCCGGTATATAAAGTTACGCGCCCAACTCATTGTCCTGAGTGTCGGTATCGATCCGCTTGAAACGAATGATCAACTCGCCAGGATGCTTAAAGTGCCACTCAATGAAGATGGATTTTTCCATGAAGCCCATGTTAAATTAAGACCGGTTGATTTTGCTACTGACGGGATATTTGTTTCCGGTCTGGCTCATGGACCAAAATACATAAATGAATCCGTATCACAGGCCATCGCTGCAGCCAGCCGTGCTCTGACAATCATCACAAAAGATAAAATCAGGTCAGAAGCCCATACAGCCGTTATCAACGAAGTGAGATGCACCGGATGCGGATTCTGCGTTGATGTATGTGCATACAATGCAATTGAAATTGATAAAGAAAAAAATATTGCTGCGGTGAATACTCTCATGTGTAAAGGGTGCGGGAGTTGTGCTGCGACCTGTTTGAGCGGAGCTGTGGACCTGAGCGGATTTACAAATAAGCAGCTCATACAGGAATTTCAAGAATTGTTTTTATAATATATGAATGAGCCGTTCCCACTTTGATAGTGGTGAAAAAGTGAAAAAGAAATTAAAAATTATCGGTTTTTTATGCAACTGGTGCTCGTATGCCGGAGCTGATCTGGCCGGCACCAGCCGCCTTCAGTATCCTGCTGATATTCGCATTATCAGAGTTCCATGTTCCGGCAGGATGAATCCTTTACTGGTGCTCAAGTGTTTACAGGAGGGCGCTGACGGTGTTCTTGTCTCAGGATGTCATCCGGGTGATTGCCATTATCAGGAAGGGAACTATTATGTACGGCGTAGAATGCTGATTTTAAAAAATCTGCTCGAGTATTTTGGTATTGATAAACGGAGGTTTCACATGTCATGGGTATCCGCCTCCGAAGGGGCCAAATGGGCTGATGTGGTTAAAAAAGTGGTGAAGGATGTGAGAGATGCCTGCGAAGAGGAAGTAAAAACAGCCGGTTAAAATTAAAAGACAAAAATAAGCTTAAATGGTTATCAAAAAGATAAAGACAACAGCAAAGGACTTGCTGACTGATGGGTCTGTAAGTCTTATTATCGGCTACGGGATAAATGGCCTTGGTGATGTTACACCTGTTTTTATCAAGGACCCGGATGATGTGGAGAAACTTGTATGGAACGATCAATGCTACTATAACCTCATCCGATATCTCTCGGACAGGGATTTCATAGAGCAAAATAATGGTTCTATCGGCATTATTATCAAGGGCTGTGATCAGAAATCACTCAAAGTTCTCCTTTCAGAGTCACAGGTGAATAGAGATAAAATTAAAGTCATTGGAGTTACATGTAAAGGTCTCATGGATTCCGATGGTAACGTGCTTGCAAAATGTGAAGCCTGTGACGTTGTATACCCGGATAAAGATTTTTGTGATGTGATCATTGGCGAAGAGGTAAAGAAAAAAGAGAAGGAAAAGGATTTTTCTGATATAGATGAGATTGATTCAATGGATCTACCTGATCGGAAAAAATTCTGGAATAATTATTTTGAGCGATGCCTGAGATGTTATGCCTGCCGTAACATTTGCCCCCTCTGTTACTGTAAAGAGTGCATTATGGATCAGCATAATCCCCTGTGGGTACTTCCTTCAGCCTCTGTAGGAGGGAATAGATTGTTTCATATTGTGAGGGCCTATCATCTGACAGGCAGATGCGTCGATTGTGGTGAATGTGAAAGGGTCTGTCCGATAGGAATGCCTTTGAGGAAAATCAATAGAAAGATAATAAAAGTGGTGAAAGAACGTTTTGATTTTGAATCGGGGAAAGATCAGGAACAGAAATCTCCTCTGACCCGGTACAGGGAGAATGACAGTGAGGATTTTATTATTTAAAGAAATAAATAGTGCGGTTTTCATACACAGCCAGAGTAAATAAGCAACCGGTAACAGCATAAATGGATATGTTGATTTTAAATAAAAATGAATTGATTGATAATATTAAGTCTTTATTTAAGGATTACGAAATTGTGGGGCCGTCACAGTTAGATGGCAAACTCTATTTCAGGCCTGTGAAGTCCATGGATGAAGTTGTGTGGGACTTTGTTAATCCGGTCAATAATATTAAAGATTTCTTTTTTCCACCCAGTCAGGTTCTCTATGAATTAAGGCAAGATAGAATTAAAGCATTTGAGCCTGACACGAAGAAAAAAAGGATTATCCTGTTTGCCAGATCTTGTGATACGCGGGCTCTGAACCTCCTCGATAAATTATTTATCGGTAATTATAAAGACACCTCCTATACTGCCCGGAGAGAAACAACGACGATTATTGGCCTGAGTTGCCTGGAGCCTGCTGACCGTTGTTTTTGCATCTCGCTTGGTGGAGGACCGTTTGCGACTAAAGGAATGGATGTCTCAATCAGTCCCGTTAGAAAAGATAAATTTTTATTACATATACTCACGGATAAAGGAAAGGATATAATAGCAGAACAAGGGACCAGACCTGAAAGAGAAGAATTGTCTCTGACGGAAGCTCTTAAACAGAAAGCTGAAGAAGCCATAAAGAGAAAGATAAACATCCCTTCAGACTTTTTTGAAAAGTTTGATTCAGATTACTGGAAGGGTGTGTCACAGGCATGTATTAAATGCGGTATATGTACCTACCTCTGTCCGGCATGCCACTGTTTTGATATTATTGACGAAGGATATTTCCGGATCAGATGCTGGGATACCTGTAGTTCTGATACATTTACAAAAATGGCTGCCGGAGAGGATCATCGTAAACAGAAATATAAAAAATATCGCCAGCGCATATATCATAAATTTCAATATTACAAAGAAAACTTCGGCGAAATTGCCTGTGTGGGCTGCGGGAGGTGCACAACATACTGCCCTGTAAAAATGGACATTGTCGAAATAGTAAATAATAGTTGAAGGATCTTTGGAAGGATCTTTGCTCCATGAGAAATGTATATGTGCCTGTACCGGCTAAAATAATCGACATAAAGATAGAGACACGAGATGTAAAAACTTACAGGCTTGTGTTTGAATATGACGGTTTCAGGGATGATTTTTCTTTTTCAGCCGGGCAGTTTGTTGAATTTTCCGTACCGGCAGTTGGAGAGTCAACCTTCTGTATAGCCTCCGCTCCGGACGATAAAGGTTATATTGAATGCAGCGTGAAAAAAGTTGGAAAAGTAACCGAAGCGATCCATATGCTTGAAATTGATAATATGGTTGGCATTCGAGGGCCCTATGGTAATTGTTTTCCGATTGAAGATATGAAGGACAAAGATGTCATATTTGTGGGAGGGGGAATAGGCCTTGCCCCGCTAAGATCATTGATACGCCAGGTTCTATCCGGGAGAGAAAATTTTAAAAAAATAACCATTATTTATGGTGCCCGCAGTGTTCAGGATCTGGTATATAAAGTTGAGCTGGAGGAATGGCAGAAGAGGGCTGATATTAAAACTGTACTAACCGTGGATCCAGGCGGAGAAACAGCAGACTGGAAAGGCAGAATTGGCTTTATCCCTTCTGTTCTCGAAGAAGTATCGCCTTCCGGAACGAATAGTATCGTGATTACCTGTGGACCTCCTATTATGATCAAGTTTGTTTTACTAACGCTTGATAAACTCGGTTTCGCTCCGGAACAAATTTTAACAACCCTGGAAATGAAGATGAAGTGTGGTGTTGGGCAATGCGGTCGCTGTAATGTTGGGAATATATACGTATGTAAAGATGGCCCTGTGTTTACCTATAGCCAGATCAAGGAGTTTATCGAGGAGATAAATTGATCTTTAGAGCCGACGCATAACCTCCTTTTCATGGCCCAAAAATGCCATACAATGCTGCATTTCAAGGTTAAAATTTTTTGGTAAAGTACTATGAGGACTGGAAACTCATCATAGATATTATTAATGGGAAGGGAACTACCAAAAAGTATTTTCCCGGAATGGTGAGAATGTTTAAAAGATTTGGAATCGATATGGTGAGGTTTCTGGTGGTGTTTACGGTAAAAATAGAGCACCAATATTACTTCCCTAGTATAGATGGAAGGCTGTTCTTGCCAGAATGATCGATATACTTAAGTAGAGGATCTTTTCAAGTTTTTACATTCAGATTCCGAGATAGGCCTCTTTTATATCACGTGACCCCTTTATTTCCTCAGCACTCCCTTCCGCCTTTATCCTGCCTTCATGCATAATATAAACGTAGTCTGAGAGGCTCAGGGAGGCTTCGACGTTTTGCTCCACAAGGAGTATGGTTAAGCCTATCTCAGATCTCATTTTTTTAATAGCATCAAAGACCTCACCGACAAGCTTTGGAGCCAGGCCCTGGCTCGGCTCATCAAACATGATCAATTTCGGTTTTGTCATCAATGCCCTGGCTATGGTCAGCATCTGCTGTTCTCCACCACTCAACGATCCAGCCCTTTGCTTAGCCCTTTCTTTCAGTATAGGGAATAGAGAATATACAAGCTCAAAGGACTCAGCCATATGTTTGACAGCCTCTCTGGGATAAGCCCCCATGGTTAAATTTTCGTGGGTAGTCATATTAACGAATAAATGCCTTCCCTCAGGAACCAAAACAATACCCCTGTCTACCTTTTTGTGAGTTGGCAGGTGGGTAATATCTGTCTCTTCATAGGTAATTTTTCCACCCCAGAGTTCCACGGACCCGAAGATGGTACTCAAAGTTGTCGTTTTCCCTACTCCATTTGATCCCAGTAAAGAGGTTATCGACCCCTTGTTTACCTCTAAGTGCGGTTGCCACAAGACCTGCATTGATCCGTATCCGGATTCAAGGTTCTCAACCTTCAGCATCCTCTCCCTCCCCTGTCGGACGTCCCAGGTATACATCTATAACTCTGGGGTCGCTTAAAGCTTTAGTAGTAGGCGCATCAATCAATTTTGCTCCTCGGTACATTACCATCACCCTCTCAGCAAACCCGGCCACGGCACGCATAATATGTTCCACCATGGAAACAATCGTTATGTCCTCATCTTCCTTGATCTTCTTCAAAAATCTAACCATGTCATCGATGTCCCTTGGATGCATTCCAGCCATAGCTTCATCCATAAGGAGAAGCTTGGGCTTCATTGCCAGGGCACGGGCAATTTCCATTAACTTTTTTTCTACCGGAGTCAGCGTGCCCGATTCCTTATCTTTATGGGCCTGCAAACCAACAAGTTCAATATAATGTTCAGCTATCTCTGAACATTCATCCACACTAACTTTCCCACTCAGCGTGCCAAACATGGCTCCTACAGCAACGTTCTCTCTTACACTGGCCGAACTAAAAGGCCTTGGAATCTGAAAAGTCCTGCCTATCCCCATGGGGGCTCTCCTGTGTGCCGGTAGATTGGTGATGTCTTTGCCCTCAAAGACAATTCTTCCATGTTCCGGTGGGTAAACACCGCTGATGACATTGTACAGAGTTGTTTTCCCACTGCCGTTAGGGCCTACTATGCCGATTGACTCTCCAGCTTCGATTTCCAAACTCACGTCATTTACGGCTACAAGACCGCCAAACCTTTTGGTTATATTCTCCAGTCTCAATAATGCCACGACCTTCTCCTATAGGATATATCTTTCCAGTCTTGTGCCTTTTACTCTTCGCTTTACTACTCCAATGACACCTTCGGGAAATGCGATAATAATGCAAATGATGATGGGTGCGAAAATGAGCAGTTGAAATCCGGGTAAAATAATAGCAAGCCAATACTTGGATAGCCCGTAGATGAGGCCTCCGACAAGGGGACCGAGGAGAGTGCCGATGCCGCCAAGCACAACTATTACTATACACTCCACTGTGTAATGTATTACGAATACATCGGCCGGGAATACATGGGTCAACTTTAACCCCCAGGCCATAGCTCCCACCAAAGCTCCGAGCCAGCCGCTGGTTAGAAAAGCGATTGTCTTGTACTTCGTTGTATTGATCCCCATGACCTTGGCTGCGTCCTCATCTTCCCTTATCGCAGTTAGAGCATAGCCAATTTTGCTCCTCATGTAATACACATTTATAAAAGCAGCAATAACAGCTATAATAAACACCGCAATATCGGCCCACAAAGTGGTCAATTGGATGGCCGTTTCAGTTCCAAAAACTTCGGTCAGTTCTTTCCAGTACAACATGCCTTCAGAACCGCCCCATATCTTTGCCCCCTCTATAAGATGTCTGAGTCCCTCATTTATACCTATGCAGGCGATGGCAAAATAGGCCCCTCTGAGCCTTAAGGCGATACCCGCTTCAAGAAGTGCCGACAATGTAGACAGGAACAGCGCAAGAAGGAGTCCGATGAATATGATGGCTATACCAAGCCCCGCAAATTGGGAGAAGTACGTTATCCCCAATGCCATTCCATAGGTGCCCAAAGCTATAAAGGTTACGTAGCCAAAATCCACATAACCCGTCATCCCCATAAATATGTTCCAGGACTGCCCCAATGCGCAATAAAAGGCAAGCAGTGCTACTAACTGCCACAACCCCGGTACAAAGAAGCCAACTAAGAACATGGTGAGGTATACCGCATAGACAGGAATCAAAGGATAATACTTAGCTATATTGATTTTCACTTAGCCCCCAAAAGTCCAGTAGGTTTGATTAGAAGAAGCAGAAATAGCATCCAGAAGGCCAAAGATACAGTCAATGAGAAAGGCGCTACCCCTGGTATCTGAGCAAATAAAACGTAAGCACCGTTCTCTATGAGACCAAATATCAACCCGGCGAAAAAAGCACCATAGGGGGAGGTGAGACCACCCAGCACGGCTATGACGAAAGCCTTCAGGGTGTAGACTCCGCCCATGTAAGGATTAATGCCCACCGGAATAAACATAGTAAGAAAGACACCGCTCATTACGGTCAAGCCGATCGCTATGGCAAAGCTCAGAGCATAGATCCGATCTACGTTAACCCCGCATACCCTCGCTCCTTCGCTGTCCTCAACCACAGCTCTCACTGCAGTCCCTGTCCTTGTTTTGTTAAACCACAGGTAAAGAAGCAAAGCTATAATTATACTGCCGATAGAAGCATAGACTTTGGTCATGGGTATAGTGGTTATAGTCAAGATTATCTTACCCACCTCCCAATTATAACCTCTGTACTCGGCACCGAAAGTAAACTTAACAACTTCCTGCAGGAGAATGCCTATAGCAAAGGTGACCAAGAGTGTGGTAAACTCGGGGGCTTTAATTAATCTCCGCATCACTGTGTAAAAAAAGGCAAATCCCAGCGCCATACCTACAACCAGCGCCGCAGGAATCGCTACCGGTGGGGCTGTACCAAAGATTGTTACCATGGCTAATGTGACAAAGGCACCCACCATGATAAAAGGTCCGTGCCCAACATTTATCACTTTCAAGACCCCAAATATCAGGCTCAAACCCATGGTGGACAAACCATAGACACATCCTAAAAGCAGCCCATGAATTAAATTTCCTGCCAACAACTCCAAGATCATGGCTTACCGCCTTAGCTTGCTTAGTAACCAGAAACGCTTTAACATTTTAGAAAAACCTCCTCCCCACGGTTAACTGCTATTGCTGCTAAAGATTCAGGAGAAGAGGTTTCAACAAAGCCTACACTCCTAATGGATCGAACACAATTTACGTACGCTCCTCATCCTGGTTATGAAGAACCTCTAACCCGCATTTCTCACAAATACCTGTAAATATCGAAAACTGCACTAACTTTATTCAAGAACGGTTTTTTACTCCAGTGGTCTCTTAGAAATCAGGTTTGGGGTACCAGACTTCTCCTATCCTGGCTTCAGTAGGCCAAACAATGACCCTTTCGCCACCTTGCCACTGCATATCCACCATCGAATGTCCAACCTGAAGTCCCGTATCATCAACATCCCAGCTTCCATAAAACGACATGAACTCCAGTTCTCCAAGAGCAGCTCTGACTTCGTCAGAATCAAGGCTATCGGCCATTTCAATGGCTAATACCAGCGATAAAATAGCGGCTCCAGCCTCAGCAGCGTGATAGTCCGGCACTACTTCCTTCCCTAGAGCCTCCTTAAACAGCTCCACAAATTCATCTTGACTGGGACCAATCCAGTCTAAGCCAACCTTTTTAGCTCCTTTAGCGGAATATGTAACGCCGTATTCCCAGTGCGAAGGACCCATTACTCCCTCTGCTAAATTGCCTAAAGCTTCGCCAAAAGTAGGCAGTGTGGCACTAGCGATTAGTGAAAGGGCTTTAACATTTATATCCAGATCTGCCATCTGCCGATTAAAGAGCATTCCGTCTTCGTAGTGCCCGCCTCCGAGTACTATATCCGGATTAGAAGCCTTCAAGTCGGAAAGCAGAGGAGTTAAGTCTGTTACACCCGCGGGATAGGTTCTCTCAAAAACAATTTCAAAACCAAGCTCCTCGGCATACTCTTTTGCTCCTTTCAGAGTCATCCTGGCGAACTCAGAATCCTCATAAGCCAGGGCAACCTTTTTGGCTGTGGGATCAACATTTTGAATCATTTTCAGGGTCCCTGCATGATACAGGAGAGCCGGACCGATTGTCTGGACTATGTAATTGTAACCCTGCTGAAAGATCCGATCGCTCGCCCCACCATGATCCATATAAACCACAGCATATTTTTCCGCCACAGGTGCTCCAGCCAGGGTGAGTCCCGAGCTATAGGGGGCCATTACAAAGTCTGCTTTATCAGCGGTGATTAGCCGTTCTAACAGGCTGGTCACAGCCTCCTTTCTGGATTCACAATCGTAATAGGTGTATTCCAGCGGTAGTTTTTTCCCAGCTACCTTAACACCACCGGAGACATCATTAACCCAATTGATAATTGCTATTATGCCTCCATATGCCTGTTCTCCTGCTTTGGCATACTTTCCTGAAAGACATACGGAGTGGCCAACCACTATTTTTTCAGGGACTACCTCGGTTGTTGTACCACCACCACTCAGGGCCAGGAGACCCCCAAAAATAAGCAGCAGACTTGCTATTTTCATTAACCATCCGTCTCTCATAAAATACCTCCTTTTAATTTTTTCATATTGTAAACCATTAGTCTTAAATTGTCAAGCAAACTCATTAAGTCAACTAAAATGTAACCAGGTTATATAATATAATGCTTCCTTTAATTTAGGCATTGCTTAAAAACGGTCATTTTTTGAGCCGATTAAATCTTTACCCCGCTGTATGCTAATATTATTTTTTTCTTACTCATTTTAATCACTCCTATTCTTTTATATCATCAAATCTGATATGTAGTATAGATATTATATTTATCAGTCAAGAAGGAGGTTGGCAAGCAATCATGTGAAACTATCACAATTCCCTTGACATCATACCAGTAACCGTAGAAATTTATATACGAAAAATGTTTTTACTTTATTGTAATTGCAAACTGCCGCTTCCGGGAAATTTTTAAAAGAAGAAGGTGCTGCCAAATTACGATACTTTCGGGTGCAAAGTCGAGGTATGTTACCCTTTATCCGCCTGGATGGGAGTATGACATCTCAGGGCTTAAAAAGGCCTTTAATGAGAGGACAAAGGCAATAATAATTAACACACCGAATAATCCAACGTGTAGAAAAAGATTTAAAAAAATATTCAGGAGTTGATATTTTAATAAAAAAAGGCAAAATATGGAAAATATCGGTATTATTAAAAAGGCTCTTCCTTATATAAAAAGATATAAAAACAAAATCTTTGTGATAAAACTGGGCGGTGAACTTATCCAGGATAATAATATACTGGATGGTATTGCACAGGATATATCTTTTCTCTACCAGATAGGAATTAAGATAATCCTCATTCATGGGGGCGGTCCGCAGGCAACAGAACTTTCTAAAAAGCTCGGTATATCACCGAAAATCGTCGAGGGTCGAAGGGTTACTAATGAAGAAACACTTGAAGTGGTCAAGATGGTATTCGCAGGGAAGGTCAATCATGAAATTCTTACAATTTTGCGAAAGTATGGGGCGAAATCAGTGGGTCTCTCAGGGATTGATGGGGATATCATCATTGCGAAAAAAAGAGACCCGGTTGAATATGTAAATAAAAAGACAGGTGAAGTTGAAAATATCGATTTTGGTCACGTGGGTGATATCATAAAGATAAATACCGAGCTTATTGAGGTTCTACTCGATAACAACTATATTCCGGTTATATCATCCCTTGCTGATGATGGAGAGGGGCATATTTTAAATATCAATGCGGATACCATCGCTTCAAGGATTTCTGCTGCTGTACACTCATATAAGTATATTAACATGACAAGTGTGAACGGGATTCTATCTGATCCGGATGACCCTGAGAGTAATATACCCTTCCTATCAAAAGAGGATGCTCTTCGAATGATAGAGGATAGTACCATTCAGGGAGGGATGGTTCCCAAGATCAATGAGATTATACATGCGATTGAGCAGGGAGTGAAGAGGGTTCATATTCTCAACGGCACTGTGAAAAGCTCTCTCCTCATGGTAACATTCACCGGCAAAGGACACGGTACCATCTTTCTCCCTGATGGAGAAATAGAAGAATAAACCAATCCTCTTTCATATACAAAGCAGAAAGCAGTCAGTGAGATACAATGGTGGTGCCTTCTTTGCCCTCAATTGCGTCGAGCATATGTTCCACATCTGTGATAATTACCTTGTTCTTCGGATTGGCCTGAACAAACTCAATGGCTGCCATCATCTTGGGGCCCATTGAACCTGGAGGGAAATGGCCCTGCTGGTAGTATAATTTTGCCTGGGCCAGGGTTAATTTGGAAAGCTCCTTCTGTTCTGGAGTGCCAAAATTGGTGGAAACCCTGGGTACTCCAGTTATGATAATCAGTGACTTGGCTTCTACTGCAAGGGCTATCTTCATACTGGCAAGGTCCTTATCAATTACGCAGTCAAGCCCTTCAATGGTATTGTCATTTTCATAGTAGACCGGAATTCCTCCTCCGCCTCCTGTTATTACCACGTAATTTTTTTCCAGTAACAGTCTGATAACATCTTTTTCAATCACATCGATAGGATAGGGGGAGGCCACATAACGGCGATAGCCCCTGTTCGCATCCTGTTTCATCACCCACTCCTTTTCCCGGGCCAGCGCATCTGCTTCCTCTTTTGAGTAAAAGGGGCCTATCGGTTTGGTGGGATTGGATAAGGCCGGGTCATAGTGGTCTACCAGAATTTGAGCAGGGATTGTAACTACATTCCTCCAGATATTGTGTCGTATCATAATGTTCTGCAGGCACTGCTCGATCATATAACCCATAGAACCGCAGGTCATCGCATCAGCCACCCCAAGAGGGGTTTCCGCAACCTCGTCCTTGGATTTTTCTACCATCAGCATAATATCCCCCACCTGGGGTCCATTCCCATGGGTGATCACGAAGTTATAATCTTGTTTCAGAAGTTCAACCACCGGCTCCATTGATCTCCGAGTGTTTGCAAACTGCCGGTGAATGTTATTTTCTTCTCCCTTTTTGAGAATGGCATTACCCCCAAGAGCCAGAACAGCCACTTTTTTCCTATCGTCTTCAACAAACCTCATATTTATACTCCTCTGTATTTTTAATGCGCTTATGCAGTATCAATAAGGCTGGAAACATTTTTTCCATAAATACTGTTACTGCTCTTTTCTGAGAATACACGGGTTAACCAACCATGTCAAGAAAATATGACCTCTACAACAGACGCATAAACTCAAAATTTTAAGCTTTCAATGCATATTTTACGCAATTTTAGCCCTGAAATACAGCATTTTAGAGCATTTTTTAGCCATAAAAAGAAGTTTATGCGTCGGGTGTCTATTGAGTCTCAACTAACAAAAGCAAATAATATTTATTAAAAAAATAACACCAGTTTTTAACTGTTACTATACGCATTAATATTAATAACATTTTTTTAATTTTATTATATATTTAAGATAGTATTTTTATGCTAAAACTTATTTTTTTAACCCATCAATATGTTAGCAGCAAAAAAAAAGAGTCCTTTTGTAATTCATTACCACCACAGAAGTTAAGAGTTTTTGAAAAGGCATAATAAAAATTTATAAGGAGGAAAAAAATGACGGATTTTGAAGCAATGGCAAACAAGGTTATATCAGGAGATGTGGATGTAGTTGCAGAATTAACGCAGAAAGCTGTAGACGAAGGTGAAAAGCCTCTGGATATTATCAACAAGGGATTAATGAAGGGGATGAATGTCGTTGGTGAACGGTTCAAGGCCGGGGATATGTTTATACCGGAGGTGCTGATGT
>Ga0114925_10000668_pt1 | contig 15836 bp, 20 predicted proteins | sample SumtaG_2_FD_87287 | JGI IMG/M metagenome (GOLD analysis project Ga0114925, IMG submission 87287) | Deep subsurface microbial communities from Indian Ocean to uncover new lineages of life (NeLLi) - Sumatra_00607 metaG | ecosystem: Environmental > Aquatic > Marine > Oceanic > Sediment | place... | reverse complement strand
CGATAGGTAACCGATAGAAGAAGTACTTAAAACAATCAAATTTATCAAAAAAATCGGTTAAATTAAATACATTAGTCACTATTGAAGAGTAAAAACACATAATTTAAGATTATTTTGGGAAAGAAATATTAAAATCTGTTGAAATAAGCCAATAAATCATACTTTTTTCAGTTTTGAAGTAAATTTCTCCCTACTTTACACTAAATCTCTTCTCTCTGTGGCTCCAAATGGCTTTAATCGCTCTCTCTATAGTCATATCCACCCTCACCATCATCCCCTTTTCTATCTTTCCTATTTTACCTCTTTTCCTCCGAAGAGGAGGAGATTTTAATTAAACTTAATTAAAATCCCCTAAAGATTTCTGGTTTTGTTCTTTTGATTGCAAAGGATTTGACCTTGATTCTTTAATCATATCAAAATAAAGTTGGTTTACCCTCGCCTATATGCTTTATGCCCCCGCTTTCGCTTTTATTTAATTGAATATTAATTAACTTTTGTTTCTTCCTGTATTCCCTATTATAATTAGGATTTCTATTATACCATTCTTTCCTATATTTTTTAATTCTTTCTTTGACTTTTGGTCTTTCTCTATATATTTTACCATATTGTCTCTGATATTCTTTTCTTGCCTCACAATTTTTTTTATAATACTTTTTCATATATTCCCTTTTTCTTGGTTTTTCCCTTTCTCTTGCTTCAGGATGATTTAATTTCCATCTTGCTTTTACTTCATTACCTACCCTCCTATCATTTTCATTTCTGCATTTATTACAACAAGTTACTCCTTGTGGACCTCTTTTTTTAAGATAATTCTTTCCTACTCCCCTCTTTAAATATAACTCCTTTCCCATCCATTTCTTCCTTCTTCGTATTAAACTTCCACAAATTACACAATATAATTTCATAGGAACTATTTTGTAATAAAGATTTTTATAATCCCATACTTGAACCTGTTTTAATTCTTGTTTCATTTTATTTACTTAATTTTATATAACAATCCTTACAGCTTTACCATCTTTCTTCAACTTTTTTTCTCGCCATTTTTTATAAATATTTATTTCCATCCTTCTTCACCCATCCTTCTTTCAATTCTTTTTCTTTCATCCTCTTCTCTCCATTGCTTAGCTTTTTCAGTTACTTCATAGAACCAAAGAACGCCAATAATCAAGAACACAAATCCAATAAGAATGGCTATTCCTCCTAATGGCTTACTTGGATAAATTTTCTCTCCAATTGTATAGAAGAATGTGTCTTCTTCTTTATACATTGTTACCGTGACTTGTGCTTCGTCAGTGACTTTCTTGTTGGTTTTTTCATCTATGCCTTCCACAAGAATCCAGAAAGTTACATTCTTCTCTTCAAACTCTTGTGGGCTAATAGGGTCTGATTCCCACAACACTTTTTGTTGAAGAATTCTCAAAATTTGTGAAGTTTCGGGGAGAATTTCTTTAAATTGCTCTGGAGTAGTGTTTATTATAGTTAAATTTAAAATCCTGTATAATTTATTATTTTTCCCTATTATCTCAAAATTTAGGGCATCATATTTTATCTCTTCATCATAAGGATAAACTTCTTTTAATCCTCTTGTATGTTCAGCAACCAGGACGTCTATGTAATATTTTGGCTTTAGTTCAATCTCTAGTGCTGAAATGGTTGGAAGCATAACCAATAACAGAAGAACCATTAAATATACTTTATTTTCCATTTTAAATAAACCGAATTAAACCCAGGACAAATCCAATAAGGATTAACATGTCTCCTTTACTTACCATCCTCGAACCTATTTTTATGAATGTCTCCAAACCAATATAATTTTGCTTCTTCTTTACCCATATATTTCGCATTCTTGGAATTAAGTATCGTATGTCCTTTTATATATCGAACAGGCATTTGCCATTTATTAGAAACCACTGTTACAAAATTCATCGTCCCTCCTGCGATAATTAAAAGCCATGGTAAATTACTTGAACCTGATTTCCAAGAGAATAAAGCCAATATAATAAATAATAAAAACAAAGGCAACTTTATTTTATTTGGGATTAACCAGAATACCATTTTAATACCTCCTTTTTCTCCTCCCTTTTAATTTTATTGCAATATATTTATAGGGGGATACCTTTTCTTTTTTCCATGGAACCCTTAATCTCAAAAATGAAATAGCTAATGTAATGGCCCCCATTGCAAATAATGCCATGAATGCTAGGTTTGTGGAGAAAAAGCAAGGGGTAAATTCATCATCATCCACGCAACCAGTATATAAGATGTCCATATTAAATCTTCCACAATCTTCTTCGCAATTCCAGGGGTGTTCTGAAGGTTGGCAAATTCCATCACCACAAACTACCATTTCTTCTTCAACCCTGATATTCCCTATGCCCCAAAAGCAAATGGTTGATGGGTCCTTATCCCAACAATATTTTGTGAATGACAATACTAAAGCATCAAAATCAAAAGGTTGACAATCAATTTGACAATTATACCAATCTTCTTTTATCCCATAATCATTTCCTTCTGGCTGACAAACTCCATCACCACAGAATGTCCTTATAACTTCTGGCTCTGGTTCTTCAGGGATTACACCAACACCACCACTTCCTCCAGCACCCTCTCCAATAAGAGTAAATGTTAAATTAGCATCACCCAAATTTCCGGAATAGTCCTCTCCCCACATCTGGATGACAAACGTGCCAAAAGATAGGGTTGATATGCTTTTAGAAGTTGCCGAACAGGTTAATGATGTGTTTTCTGGATAATTATGAACAGTTCCATTTGAGTCTCTAAGCGTAAAAGAACATTGTTTTAGGTAAGTATCCGATACATTGTAATCTATTGTGATTGATAATGTTCCCGTAACAGAAGTATCATTTGCTGTTGTGAAAGTCACATTAGGATTTGTTTCATCTATTGTAAAAGTATAATTATTTGAAGAAAAATCTCCATTACCTAGTGTATCATTACACCAAACATTCCATCTATACGGGCCACCTTCAGATATATTTACTGTTGTATAATTTTGGGTTCCTGAAGTAGGACCAACCCAACTATAGTTCTTATGCCATGTTCCTGTCCAATTCCCCCATAATTGACAAGTATCTAGTCCATCAGTATCTGTTGTCGTATAATTAAAGTATGTATCATTTCCATTACTTGAATTTGTATGGTCTGAAGGAGCATCAAGATTAATTGCTGGATGGGTTATTGAAGAATAAACGGTATAGTTCGAATCTGCCCAACTGCTTTCAGAAATATTATTGTAAGCCAAACAATTCCAAGTTAAAGTATCATCATAAGTAAAGGCTACTACTTGGATTGACTCATTTGAAAGTCCTATTGTGGTATTTGTTGCATTGTAATAAATATCTCCTGTTGAGTTCCATATTCTTAATGTTATATTAGTTAAATCATTTACTCCTGTTATTGCTGAACAATTGAAAGTTGTGGGGGTTGGTTGTGTGGATAAATCATTTGGTTTATTCAAACTTGTGGTTATTCTTATCTTTAAAATCACTTGATGGTCTACATTGTTCTCGGTAGTTAAATTATAAATTGTTGAATTGGTTATATAGTTTGTTTTAGTTATGTTTATTGTATGTGGTGTATTATAAGATTTAACACCCCCATCATTTATGTAATCTATTAATTCTTGTCTCGCTATGTTTCCTGATGAATTTGTTAATTCTGAATGAATTTCTGCATCCGAAACATTATAAATTGTCACGTTTGTATTTTGTATCGGGCTTCCTGCTGAATCATTTACTTCTGTTTCAAAGTACCATTTACGGATAAGTTCTGTGCTATCGGTTTCTAACCCCTCAATATCATAAGTCACATTTAAAAAAGTGTTATTTAATGCCTCAGAAGATAGTGGGGCGCCCACACTAAAATTTATTGATGAAGTAGTTACATCTATTTTTATATTTTTAAATAGATTATTAGACATTTGACTATTCACTCCCTCAACTCTAAGTCTTATCCCTCCTCCTCCAGTCCCAGTCATAGAAATACCTTCAAAGATATTCCCATTAGTAGCATCTCCACCAGAGTGGTAGATAAATATACATTCTTCATCCGTTGCACAATCGCTTATAGATATATTCTTAAAGCTGTTATTATTATTTTTACCCATCATTCTTACAGCATAATTATTTTCTGGTATACGATTTACATTTTTTATTATTATATTTGTAAAATTATTATTTGAAGACTTCAGAATCTCTATTCCTATATTTAGCCCATCTATTGTTATATTATTAAAAATACTATCTTCAACCTCCCCTGTACTGATTCCATCTTGATATAAACTAGATGAAGAAAGGGATATATTACTGATATTACCATTCTTGTTTCTAAATAAAAATATTCCACTAGCACCAAAATCGTTTATAAATCCATTTTTTATTGTAGAATCATTTACATTGGGTACATAAATTCCATATCCAAGATTTGTAAATTCATTTAAAGTATTTCCATTTAAATCCACACTTATATTGTTACTTTTTAAATACATACATCTTCCGAAAGAACCAAGGGACACTGTTATATTATTCAACAAATCATATTCCCTATTCTCAACAGTCAAATCCCTACAAACAGTAACATTAACTGAATCAACATCAAAATCAACAGTATCAGAATCTCTCCAAGTTCCATCAGAAGATTGATTACAATAAAAAATTACTGTGTGACTTCCATCAACCATTGTTGTATTTGTGGCATTAAAACTTAATCCAGTAACATTGGTCATTGTGTAATTTGTTGCTCCAGAACTAAAAGAGTATCTACATTCATCCATTGATACATTTGTTGTTACATTCAATGTCATATTTCCGTCATCATTTGTGATTATCTGTGATGGTGTTGGAGAAATTATATCCACATAAGGGGTATAAGTTATATTTAAGTATGGTCTTAATGATGTATCAGCATCTTCTTTTGAAGCAAACCAATAATAATCTCCTCCAGGACCAGCATCATATCCAATTGCAAATGAATCCTCTGTCCCCAAAACAGTATCTATTCCAGTTCCATCAATTGTAAAATCTACTCCTTCTATGCCAATAGTGAGATTATCATTTCCAGAACTATAACCATTACTAACTATTGTTCCAACATCTAAAGTTTTCCACGTTGGATTAACTGAACTAATACTTTGTGTATCATTCAAGTCGGTTCGTTGAAACCAAGTTAAATTTGCATTAGCAGTGGACATAGTTTCTATCCAACTTTGATTTGTTATCCTATAAATATTTACTCCACCATCTAATGTCCCTTGGTCCTTATCCATATATAATCTAAGAATTGCATCATCAATAGAAACCCCACCAGGGATAGAGGATATATTGAATTTAATTAAAGAACCAATCTCTCTCCCATCTGTTTCCATGAAATAAACATCTTCTAAATTTTCTGTATCTGCATCCTGTAAGGTAATAGTTGGGTCAATATAAACAGGATAAACTCTTGATTCATTGGACAACCAAGAATAAGGAGTAAAAACCTCAACAACTAGATTCCCAAACAAATTATAATCTAAACTATAATTTAAATTAATCTGGCTTCCCCCCGAATCATAAGCAATTGGTTTAGCAAAATAATAAATTGTTTCATTATTTTCATCTAAGAAATAAACTTCTTCGTCTGTTTCTGTAGTTATTGAATCTTTAAAATCTACTTTCTCCCCATTTATTCTCATATTTGTATTATTATTTGATTCAATATTATAACTTCTAATTTTAAATTTTAATATTAAATCATCATCTTGAGAAGGACTTCCTATATCTGCTAAATCTTCAAAATTATCAATAATTAATTCTTCTTTTAAGTTAATTGAATTATAACTATATCTTAAATCTATATTTTTGAATTGATTTTCATAAGTAATTACTCTTCCATCACTAACAGCAGTTGATTGTTGTATATGGTCCTTTGTTTGTCCTGTAAATTTCAAACTTTGAGGAGACATTGTTAAAACATAATTTCCTCTTTTTACCATAATAGGTCTTAACCAAGGGTCTGTTGTTCCTGATTTTTCTTTAAAATAAACTTCATACAAATTTAAATCTCTATAATAATCATAAGTTACCCCATACATTTCTATTTCATTATGAACTAAAGTTGTGTTTATTGGAATAAAATTAGGAAATCTTCTTGAACCATCATCATAATTAATTATTCCCTGACCAATTGTTCTTGTGTATGTTCCATCTGGATTTCTATAAATCGTGGTTGTTGCTGTTCTTTTCCAAATGACTGGCTCTTCTTCAGGACTATCTGCCAGAACAAAATAAGAAGTGAGGGAAAAGATTAAAATTAGGGAAATTATTATTCCTGAAAATATTGATTTTGCTTTTTTATTCATTTTGAGTCTATGGGTTTATTGATTTTTTTGAATTTAATTATGTCGATAAGGACTTCATCCCCTACTTCTATGTTCCCTTTTCCGTTTAATATGGTTTTATCTAAAACTATTGCCTTGCTTGGTCCTATCCGAATTATTCTCTTCCATATTTTCATACTAATCTAATATTAATGGCCTCTATTTAAATGTTTCTCTTTTTTAGAGATACATCAAATTTAGGAAGATGCTGATTGCTATAATTAAGGTCCATACAATATATGCTGGAGTGAATGGGCGGACTACAAACTTCTTTGCTATGAAGTGTCCTATAAATAAACTTGCTAAAAGGAAAATGATTGTCACAACTAATTCGGGCTCTCCAAAAGGTATCCATCCCGCCACTGTTGTAAGAATACCTCTAACAAACTCTAGTCCTTGTTGAATATAAGACATTCCGTCGTCCAATAATCCAATTCCTATCATTTTTATTTAATAAACTCCTTAATTTTTTTTACAACTTGAAAAGGATTCTTTAATTCGTGCTCCCATACAACCAAAACTTTATATCCATATTTTTTGTAAGTTTCTAGTCTTCTTTTATCTAAATCTTTATATCTTGGTAAATTATGCCAATAATCACCAAAAAACTCAATTATATGTTTTGGATTCCTTGAAAGAAAATCTGGATTGAATCCACCGATAATAACTTGTCCATCTCCTACGAAGTTAAAGGGGAAATTATTTTCTCTGATGATATTAATCATAATTTTTTCTGGTTTATTTGGTTTTATTTTTAATCCCTTTATTGACTTTTTTATTCTTTTATCTCTCTGTTCTTCTGTTTCTTTATGTCCTTTTTTATAACGCCCAGAATTAGTTATTTTTTTGTGTTTTTGACTCATTCTTTTTTTAGTTCCTTCTAGATTTTTAAACCATCCATTTTTCCTCCTACTTTCTATTATTCTTTGAATATGCCTTTTGGATTTTGGTATTTTCATTTTTTCTGTATCTGATTTTGGTTTTCTTAAGTTTTCTTTATGTTGTTCAGATAATTTTCTTCCAGTAAGTTTTTCACTTATTTTCTTATTTCTATCTTCATTATCCCAAACTCTTTCTTTCATTGCCTTTATCCATTTTTCACTTTTCATTTGAATAATATTTATTTAGATTCGATTACGATATATTCCAATCGCTACAACAATCATCCAAATACCAAAAATTACTCCCGGTGTAATCCCTGTGTCAAAGATGTTTGTATCTGGTACTAAGTCAATTACTTTTAATATTCCCAAAAGCAGGGCTCCTGTTAATGCTGTTCCTGCCACACCCAAACTTTTCCACATTCTTGTACTTATCATTTTTTATTCTCCATTTTATTTAGATTATTAACCATTCCAATTTAACTAATAATATCATCGCAATGATTGTATAACTTAAACAAAATATAAAGTTAAATGCTAATCCCTTCAATCCTGTTGACTTCATTCCAAAAATCAGTCTCTCTCTTGAAACCCTATCTGATATCCATAATACTGGAAGACCAACCAATCCTATGATTAGGGGTGCTATTTTAATCCATTCTGAAACTATAAATATAGAGGTACTACCAAAAAATAATGAGGAAAAACTAAGAATTTCCCATACAGCCCCCAGTACTAAGGCTAGAACCCCTATTTTAAAATACTTTTTTAAAGTTTTTCCATTTGTTTTTAAAATATTTAAATCTGTTAAAAATGCAAGTAAACCAAGAACCATTATTGAATCTGCAATGTGATTAAACCCTACAAAATTAATTGCTATAGAAGGGAATAAGATTTTGGCTGCTATATTTGCTCCTAATAATGCTGCCAATGCTCCAATTGTTCTATATAGTGCCATTTTTCATCATCTCCTAATATAATACCTCGATAAGACTGATTTTATATTCATTCGGTCGAAGAGGAGTGAAACGGGTGCGGCCATTAATGTGGTTATTAGAGCAGGAGACCCAAACCACGAAGTTAAGGAATTCATCTGACTCCAGGTTGCTAATCCAAATGCTGTTGAAAGATATGTACAAATTGCTGCAGAGATTATAATTGCCATTACAAAACCTTGTAATCCATTCCCTCTCTTCTTAAAGGAACCATATAATAAAAAGAACCACAATGCAGCAATTCCCATTCCAACTTGGGGGTCTATAAATGGTCCTTCTGTTCCGCCCCTCAGGGCAAAGAAGAAAAGCGTTGCTGATATCGCGCCGATTCCGTTTTCTATTGCATCTTTTAATCTATATTTCATTTTAAAATATTCCCTCTATTGAGGCACATTTAGTTTCTACTAATTCGGTATATTCATTTGTTCCGCTAGCCCGAACTTCAAATGTTTGGGTAGTCCCTTTCCACTCGTCTTTTATCGTTATATTATCTGAATACCAGGTTTGGCTTGAACCTATTGGTAAATCATGAGATGTTGTAGGAAGAGCATTTTTAAATTCTACTGGGGTTGCATCTGTAATGGATACTCCTGTATAATTAATCTCTGATGTTGGGAAATTTGTTGCTGTTACTTCAAATGAAATGTGTGTTGGTTCTTCAAATGGAGTATAATATATCACAAGAGTTGCTTTATTTATGTCGAAATATTCATTATAAGAAGAAGACCTTTCTCCTTCCAAACCAATTGCAAGGTAACCACTTGGATTTCCATCCATATTATCTATTATTTCTTCTTTTACATAACTCATATTTAATTCGGAAACACCCCACATATCAGAGGTCAGCCACCAATTTTGATTGTGCTCTTGGGGTTCAATGGAATACCTACCAGGGAAACCTGCACTCAGCTTTTCTAATTCATCATACATTGCTTTTATTTCTGCTTGGGTATTTGCTGTATAATCATAATCTTCTAAATTGTAAATTGTTCCAATATCAGTATCAACCCCATATCCACTATCATCATAAACATTTTGTATATATGTATATAAAACAACATCAATGATTTGGGTTTCTGAAGTTAAATCAATAGGCATAGTAGTAACAGGAAATAACAATAATCCATTACATATCTCCCTTCTTGTAAACGCACTATTAAAATCTGTTCCAATATCATCAGCACCCATAATCATATCCAAATCATAGGGGGTAGAGGAATCTGGGTCATAACAATAACTAGCAAGAAAACTCGCTTCAATGGGAAATACCCCTTCACTTGCTAGGGGAGGTACAGTTGCTGAAGAGAATAAGCCAATTTGGGATATTAGGTTTCTTAATGAAAACTTCTTGGGTTCTTCTATTAAATCTTCTGGTTCAAGGGCTCCTGTTGTTTCATCATCATCTGCTAATGAAGGGTCATAATAATCTATGCTAACCAAATCTGGAGAATATATTGAACTGCCTATTGAAAAACCGCCCCCTAAAGTCGAAGGAAAAACTTCATGCCCATATTTATCATAATAATGAACCTTTATCGTTGCAAACTCATCTGTTGGGGTCTTTTGAAGGTTGGGTAGAATTAAAAATACAACAATCGCAATTCCAATAATCCAAAATATTGTGTTGTCATTTTTCATTTTGATTATAGGGTTCTCCTAAGGTAGGCTCTTTTCCTTTTATCTCCTCTAATTGGGTGTGTTCGGCCCCTAATCTGTCCCGAATATTTTGCCGGTGATGAAACCCTTCTCACAGCGGTTTTGTCTCCCAATCCTTTTACAGCTTTTCTTCCAGTAAGTCGTCCAGTTTTTTTCTCTCTTGTTGCCACTGTTCCAAAATCTTTATCTATATAGATTCTATATTTTATTTTTCTTTTCTTCCTTACCATTTCATTTTTTCTTCGTAAAGTATAAATAACCGAGTATTAAAAGTACAACTATTCCTAAATGAACCAAGGTAACTTTAAACCCAGCCACTTCAAATATTTCCTTGCTTAATTTATCTATGAATGTTTGTTGTGGTGTGGTTGTATATGGTGTGGTTATTGATGGTTCTTCTGTAGTAATCAAACTATCTTCACATAATATTTGGCTACTGAAATCTGTGATTAATATATCTTCACAATAAAATCTCTTTTCACATTCACTTCCAACAACATAAAAGCCTGAAGTTGTTTCCCATTCATAGTTACAATTAGGGAAGAAATCTCCCGAATAATTTAAACAACCACTTGTTTGTGGTGTGACTTGTTCTGTAGCATGGTCTTTACAAGTTACATTTTCTTCGTATGATGTAGTATAACAGATACTTCTTGCGCTTCCATTATTATATATGTCGAGCATTGTTTCCACGCTTAAATCACTGAATGTTGCTGCCATGTCAACAGAGCCGTTAAATCCTAATCCAAAATTAGGTCCTATAGGAATTATTTGTCTTGTGTTGTCTAATGCTCCATTAACGTAATTTGTTCCATTTATATCTGCTATAAAAGAATAATCAGTATCTCCAATAGAATAATCTTTAATCCACATAACTGTCGCATTCGCTTCTACTGCTGGGAAATCTATATAACTTGTCGTATTGAATTCTACTGCTTGCCCTATTTTGCCTGGAATAAATTTAGCATTGTAATTAACTCCATCATTTACATTCAGGGAATCTAAAACATTCCCATCAAAATCCCAATCAGAAATCGTATTATCTATACAGGTTGTTTTGGTAATAATCGCAAACCAAGGAGTAGTTGGAAGGCTAGTAACGACTATCAGAACTATTACTATTCCTATAATCCACAATAACAAATTGCCCTTGTCTTTCATTTTTCATTTTGGTAGTGTTCTCCACAAACTAATTATGAAAGAAGTTTATATTGGAGAAACTATGCTTACAATAAATGCTCCTGTTGGGTCGGAATCGAAGGCTAACTGTATGGAGTCTCCTGGTGTAACTATTTGCCCAGTATATTGGTTTGTTCCAGATACTGTAACACTAAATGTTTGTTGTGTTCCTTCCCAAGCACTCACGGATAATGGCGATGTTGTTGTCCAAAATGCAGCGGGGTCTCCTGGCGATAATGTAGTAACTGTAGTCTTATCCAAATTATTCCACCATTCTATTGGTGTAGCTGAGGATGGAGCAACATTCAAGAACGTTATTTCTGAAGTTGCTGGATTTACAACACTAATACCTAAATCCATATAACCAACATTCCCTAAAACACACTTCCCACTCCAACACATTATATTTGGGTTTGTTTCATAGCCTGAACACTGGGTTACTGCTGTACAAGATGGTGCTGGTGGATGCCTTACTATCGTAAAGGCTTCTCCTGTAATAGAACCTACTTTAAACCAGTCTGGGATTGATATTTCATTTCCCTCTTCATCATAAAGCTTCAAATAGATACCAGTTCCCTTTTCTTCCTTGCTTATATCTGCTGGTTCTCTGTGCTCTAAAATTGACTTTCCGCCTGCTGAAAACCAGTAAAACAACCCAACTAGTGCTATTGCTATAACTACAAAGACAAGTAATACATTCGTTTTCCCTTGTTTTGAATTAACTAAATTCATTTTGTATTTTTTATTTTATTTAATTGAGTATCACACAACTCCTGTGCCAACTTTTCCAATCGTTCCTATAATTTCCCTCAGGAATTCTCTAACTTCTAATGATTGAATTGAAAATATTTGTGGTAAATAATCCGGCAAAAATATGAATGCTGCTATGATTGCTGTAAATATAAGAATGATAAAAAGTAAATTCCTTTTTATTTCGAGTTGTGTTACATTCTTTCCAAGTGAAAATAAGGTTGTTAAACCAACTACAACTAAAAGCAGTAGTAAAAACCAACCACCTTTTAGTATCGGAAAAATATCCAATTCTGATAAAAGCCATGACAAACCCTGAACTACAACAAAGGCTATAATCACTACTTGGAAGAACTTACTTGCATTTATTCTTTCTTTTATTGCCATTTTAAATTACCACTTATCCACAATATATCCTATGATTGCAAATAATATTACAATGAATACTTGGGGTGTTATGTTTCCGAAGAAAAACCAATCCTTTGGCATGTTGTTAGCCAGAAAATTGAAGATTCTTTCTCCGAATACTACTGCTAATCCCATTACGGCTCCTATAACCAGCCCGTTTTTTGCTTTGTCCTTTAGACTTGATTTCCAAATGTTCGACATTTTATTCCTCCTCGTCTTTTTGTTTAATTAATTTAATGAGTTCTTCTTTTGTTAGGTTCTCTCCTATTTTCTTGTACAGTTGTATCCTTTGGGTTTCTTCCCAATTTCCAGTCATACAATAATCAAAAAGTTTTCCCATTTTATCTTCTTCTCTTTCCTCCAATTAGTCTAAATAAAATTATAATTCCTAAAACTACCCAAATAAAAGTTGGAACAGATTTAATAAATTTAGAAATATTAAAAATAGTTACTACTCCTCCACCAAGTGAAAAAGTTAAGAAAATTATTCCAATTATAACGGCTATCACTATAGCTATTGGACCTAAGGCGGGTAATACTCCTTTCTTATTCATTTTACATTTCATATTTAATATCTCCATAAACTCCTGCAAAACGAGAGATTACAATGAATCCAAAGATTATTACAACTATTAAAATAATTGTGTTTTGTTGGCAATCACCTGATTTAGTTAGGGGATTTAACAATCTATGAGCAAATTCCAAACAAAGTCCTACTTCTTCTTTAGGAACACATTTGTAAACTGAATATGTAACTGTTATCTTTTCTATGTCTGCTTCTTTTTCAATACCAAACCATCCTAAAACCACATCCGTAAGTGCACCAATACCAAACACCTTTAATATACTAAAATCTGCTCTTGAATACTGGAATGTTTTTTCATCATCATATAATGCTTTCATATCTCCACAACAAGCTGTTGCTCTATTTTCAAAATATTTTGCTGATAATCCTGGAATAATGCTTTGCAAATCTTTTGTATTAATAACCGCTAAATCTCCAGAAGTTTTTTCAGAAGCATAACCTAAAAATTTGAAGTTTCCTCTTCCAATAATTGCATATCCATCTGTATAGAATATTCCTTGTTCAGTTATACATTCTGGTGGTGGTAATGCTTCTACATCTACTGAAACCACTGAAACATCTTTTTCTTTCTCTTCTGGGAAATCCTCTTTGTCAAGAGGGTCTGTTCCTTCTTCCTTTTCTAATATATCACTATAACCATCTCCATCTGAATCTATTTCTCCTTCTTTCTCCTTATCTTCAGGAAGACATCTCCAACCCAATTCCTTAAGAGTGAATTGACATTTTAAACCTTCACAACATAATTCAGGTCCCCCAAAACATTTATCTCCTTCAACCCCACAAGTTATTACTGGTGGTTCTTCTTCAATATCTGCTTCACATTCTGATTTTGAAGTATAATGGTAGGTGGTAGGACAATTAGGGTAAGTTCCATACCAACACTCATAAGTTCTAGATACACAAACTCCACTTTCTTCTCTCCAACAAGTTATATCTGGACCAGTACATTCAGAAATATCAGTACAATAACTATACTGGTTATCCCAATAATCAATGAGGGGGTCAACATTATTTGCTGGGTCAATAACTATACATTCACTTCCACTTCCTTCCCAGCTTTCACATTGAGAATCTGATGTGCATTCATCGTTAGGGCAACAATAGACTTCTGCTATACACCCATCATCATCATAACAATTCAATCCTGGAACACTGTCCTTAAATTCAATAAGAGGATTCCATATCCCATCAAATATATCTATAAGACCGTATCCTGGACTACAATAATCTGATGCTTCAATATAAATTCTATCTCCCTTATCAAAATATAAAGTGTTTCCTGTTCTTACATACTCATCACACTTTCTATTTTGTCCTATTATAGAGTAATCTTGTAACCCAAAAGTATGTCTAAACCAAGAAATAAAATTAAATCCTTCTACATTTAAGATTATTTCCTCGTCTTGTGCTTTAATGGAGGTCATTGTTCCTACTAAAAGTAGGAAAACTATTCCGATTATAATTGCTTTTATATTTTTCATTTTTAAGAACTGGAGAATCTAGCAAAATGCCTGTTTCCCTAAATTCTCAAAAATTTAAAGGTTCTTGTCTTTGCAAGGGATGCGATTACTAATGCAAGGATAAAGTAATTAATACCTAATCCAATAAGCAATGGAAGTGCTAATGTAGATACTACACTAATCTTGGTAATCAATAGGAAGACATAAAGTACCGCTGTTCCATAGAGTAATATTGCCCAAAGTCTTTGGTAAACGTTTTTGCCCTTATAAGCCCATCTTTGGTCGTATACCCAATAGCCAATTATCAAGATAATAAATGCTCCTAAGAACATTGCTATCCAATTACTAAAATTCCCAAAGTTAAAGGGAATTATTCCTGCTAAAAATCCAATTATCTTATTTCCAATTGTTGGGGAAGTAATAACTGTTTGTGGAGTTATTGCAAATAGTTGCTCTGTAGCTGTATTAAACAAAGGATAAATCCATTTGGTTAATACTATTTGTATTAACACAACTGCTATTGCTAGTATTCCCAAATCCTGCATTCTTTTTTGGTTAAATAACATCGTTATTTTTCATTTTATTTATTTAATTGAATATTATTCCACATCCTACTTTCGAATGTAGGGTTCTCAAAAAGTTAATTAATGAACCCTACTTCTTCTTTCCAAATATCACCCAGAGTACAACTCCGAGGATTATCAATAACAACAAATTCTTTCCTGTATCAGGTACAGTTGGTGTTGGCTCCCATATTTCCCCCTCTCCATAAGTTGATTTGAAAGTTACTTCTTCTGTACAAGTGTTTGTTGCTCCATCTGTTGCTAGTAGAGTTACAGTCCAATCTCCAACATACTTTGTTTCTTGAGATGTTAATGTTCTCGCCTTGTTTTCATCTGTATCAGTTATAGTTGATTGGTCTTCTGGTCCATCAATGGTAACTGATGTACTAACCAAATTCGTGTCTGTACTTGTCCACGTAATTAACTGTGTGCCTTTCCACTCAATTGTGCTAGATTGCCTAACTAAACTACAAACAGGGTCTGTGGTGTCAAACATAATTACTGTAGCATTTGGAGACCATAGAACCGATGTATTATCTGCTTTACAACTCACATTCCATGTTCCATCCATTGCTGCTGTAATTGTTATTGTCCCATTCCAATTCGTAGTTGAATTATCGTTCGTAGTTGAATTAATCAAATTAGAACCCAATTGGACCATTGCTGTTGAACCTATTCCATACCAAATAGATACATTTGTTACTTCATGTTCGGTTGTACAATTAACTGTTACTGAACCTGTGTGGTTTGTAGAGTTCAATGGTGCATAAATTTGTGGGTCCATTGTTGCTGCTGAAACCAAGGGTAACACCGCTAAGACAAACATCACTAAGATTGTTGTTAAAACAATTTTTTGTTTTTCCATTTTTTGTTTATTTATTTAATTGAATATTATTTTTTCTTTCTTATTCTTAAACCATACTTACGCTTCCATCTTTTGTACACTTTGGGTTTCTGTCTTCTTAAATAAGACCTTTGTTTT
>Ga0114925_10000667_pt1 | contig 15840 bp, 15 predicted proteins | sample SumtaG_2_FD_87287 | JGI IMG/M metagenome (GOLD analysis project Ga0114925, IMG submission 87287) | Deep subsurface microbial communities from Indian Ocean to uncover new lineages of life (NeLLi) - Sumatra_00607 metaG | ecosystem: Environmental > Aquatic > Marine > Oceanic > Sediment | place... | reverse complement strand
GAAACATTTGGAAAACTAAATGAAGAGAGAATTAGAGAATACGTAAAAAATCAATAAATTACACCGTTAAAAAATTTATCAATACCACGGGTTTTAACCCGTGGATTCTTTATTGCATCTTTAATATTATATTCATCATCTTCTTCATCATCTTCATAAACGCGAGTTGTTTTTGGTTTTTTCTTTTCAGGTCTGTGTCGTCTAGGTCTACGCCTACGCACATTTCCCCATTCCCGTTCAGATTCTCGGGACTCTTGTGCCAATTTTCGTCTTACATCATCATCTTCTTCCATCGATTCTAATTGTCTTCTTCTAGGAAATCTCGTTGGTTTTTTTCTCTTTATTTTGTCTACGTCTACAGGTTCGTTTCCATGTAGTTTAATTTTTAATGTATTTAAAAGGTTGTAAAGCTCTATTTTTTTTAAAACATTTATTAATCTTGATTCTCTCAAGTTTTCTATTGTAGTGGTTATTTCTCTAAGAAGTTGGTGTTTTTTTCTTGTAAGTTGGCGTTTTTTTATTGTGGTTTGTACTTTATTTTGGAGTTCAGTTATTTTTTCTTCAAAACGTTGAACTTCATAATCATCAGATGTCATATAGATTGTTGTTATATCTCTGGCTTGTTTTAGCGATTCTTCTTTTTCGTCTTTTACTTCTTTGGCCAATTGCCTCACTATTTCATCTCTGTTTCTGCCCATTCCAAAGAGTGAGTCGCTTTGTGCAACGGTAAGTATTGCGAGTGAGAGTAACAATAATTTATTCTTCATGTTTGTCCCTTTATTTATTTGGTTTTTAATTGGTTAGTCATTTTTTCTAGCTCGAGTTTTAAGTTCGTCATCAATTTATAATATTGTTCGAGATATGTTTCACCTTGATTCACATTTTCCTGTAGCTCTTTTATATATTTAGATATTTCCTCAAGAAACCGTTGGTTCATTTTAAGTGATACTTTCGAGATTTTTTCGAGATTTTCTTCACTGATGTTTTCGATATGAGGAAGTATTTCCAGATCTTTTTTTGTTAGTTTTTCATTATTGAGTTTTTGGATAATAACGTTAGTTTCATTAAGTCTCTTTTTGAGAAAGCCTAAATACTTTAAAGCTTTATCAATTTCTAGTTTCTTTTGACGCTTTATCACCGTTCGTTTTTCTATAAGTTCTTCTTCCAAATTTTCATATTCGTCTTCATCATCTTCTTTGACGAGCACTGGTGAAGTTTTTCGTGTTGATAAATTTGTTCTATCTGGATATTCTCCTATCTCTATATTTGTATTGCTCATAAGCGCTTTTCGCTTTTCTTCTGCTTGTTCTTTGTTTTCATCTAGATAATCAACCACATCTATTTTTTTGGTTTCTGAATGCACGGCGTTAGATCCAAATTTTCTTTTAGTGGCTTTTTTAATTTTAGCGGCGTTTTTAATATTAGCGGCGTTTTTAATATTAATAACTTTTTTTATTTTTCGGATCACTGAAAGGCTATCTATGACGAATGTTTTAAGAGATTTCTGTAGATTATTAAAATGTTCAAATATAAAATCATTAGACTTTAGGTTTTTGAATTTTATTGCTATTTCGAGAAGAATATTATCAGCATTTGTGTCTAGTTTTATGATGCGACGTTTTTGTTGTTGTAGTTGTTTTATACTTTGTTCCGACAAGTTTGTTTTTAGGTAACTATTAAGAATTGATCCATATGTTTTAATGAAAAGGTTCGCCTCAAGCAGATACAGTTTATCTACTTCACGACGGTATTTGTCTTTGTTTCTTGTGTTTGTTAAGCTATTAATCAGAGCTATTAAAGAAATCTCTTTTATTTCTCTATCAAGATTTTTATGGCCAATAATTTTTCCGTTTCCTATTTCATTCATTATAGTTTCTATTGCATCTTCAATATTACCTTCATCAGCATCATTATTATCATAAGAGTGAGTTGATTTTGGTTTTTCTTTTGCAGGTCTTCGTCGTCTATATATACGCCTACGCATATCTTTTGTAGGCCTCCTTTGTTCTCGTTCAAATTCTTGAGACTCTAATTCAGGTCTGCGTGGTATAGGTCTACGCCGACGCCCTCTATATTTCCGTTCTGATTCTCGGGACTCTTGTTTCAATTTTTGTATTAGAGGATCATTTTCTTCTATCAGTCTTGATTTTTTTCTAGGAAATCTCTTTGGTTTTGGTCTTTTTCTTTTGGGTTTTATTTTGCCTACGTCTATAGGTTCTTTTCCATGTTCTAGTTTCGTTCTCAATGCATTTAAAGTGCCGTAAAGATCAATTCTTTTATCATAATCTGATATTTTTAAGTTTTTCAAGTTTATTATTTTATTATTTACTTCGTTAAGAAGTTGGCTTTTATTTCTTGTGGTGATTTTTTTATTTTTGAGTTCAGTTATTTTTTTTTCAAAACGTCGAACTTCATCATCATCATCAAATGTCAGATTGACTGTTTGCATTCCCCTGGTTTCTCTCAATGTTATTTCTTCATCATCATCATCGTCGTCATCAGACAAATCTTCAAATTCATCTTCTGGCATCTGTTTTAGTATTTTGTCTTTATCATCAACAATATAAAGTAATCCTTCTTCTAGAGCCTGTGGTAATATATTTTGTTCTTCCATGGCCAATTGCCTCACTATTTCTTCTCTGCCCATTCCAAAGAGAGAGTCGCTTTGTGCAACGGTAAGTATTGCGAGTGAGAGTAACAATAATTTATTTTTCATGTTTGTCTCTTTATTTATTTGGTTCTTTGTTTCAACGTAAACATATATTATATATCGGCTTCTTTTGTTTTCTTAACTTCTTTTGCTTTTTCTATCAGTTGTTTTTGTAGCGTTTGCAATTTCAAAATTAAATTATTTTTTTCACTTTTTATTTTTTCATTATTTGTATCATCTATTGCGGAGGTTTGCCTTATGTATAAGTTTACAGCCCGTGCGGCATTTGTGAAATGTTGAGCAGACAGATTTCTATTACCAAAATCCTCAGAATATTGTTTAATAGCTTCAAGTGTAGTTTGCCTAAATTTATACCACTTATACATATCAGATTGTGTTGTTTTAAAAATATGTAAGCGTAGGCTGGTTAAATATTTTTGAAGCGTTTCTTTGTTTTTTTCTATTGTAAGATTATGAAATGTTCCCGTGATTAGATTGTAAATTTGTAAAGATTCATTTACTATTTTTTGCATTTTTTCAAAATCAGTTTCTTTTGTGATGTTTTCAAGAGCTTTTATCTGTTTTTCTATTGCCTTTTTTGCGTATGAAAGAAGTTCTTCTTCTTGTTGTTTAATTATAAGTTCTTTATCAAGTTCTTTTTGGCGAGCTTCAAGTTTTTCCCCCGCAGTTTCTAGTTTATTTTCTAGCTCTTTAACTTCATTTATTTGTTGTTCCCTTTTGGGTTCAAGCGCTTCAAGTTCTTCACCCAATTTGCCCAGTTTATCTTGCATAGAACGAAGATCATCTGGTTTTACGGTTTTTTGCTCAAGGAGTGCGTTGGCTTCATCAACGAGGGTTAGAACTTTGATTTCAGATGGTTCAAGGTTAATTTCTTCTTCTTCTGGATCTACATCCTTTTTGCGTTCAGGTTGTTTTTTTATCTGACTTTTTCTGATTCGTACGTTTTTATTATGTTGTTTAACAAGCTCATTGATTTCTTTTTTTAGAAATTTTCTGTTTGCTTTACTTAAAAGGTTGCGAATTGTGTTGTATGTTGAATCATAAAGAGATTGAAAAGCTGATTTTACATTTTGGTTTTTGGCCATTTCTGCATACTTTTTTAAAGAGTATGCTTGATTCCAAACAGTTGAGATAATTTCTTTTTTATCAGCAACCTGTTGTGGGATAGCAACTTTTTTGGAAGGGGTTTTGTCGTTTTGATATTTTTTTTCATCAGTTATTTTTGCAAAATAGTTTTTTAGTTGATTTCTGATTGAATTCGCTCTTCGTTCTATTCTTTTTTTTACGGTATCGCTGAGAGTTTTAGAAAGTTTTTCTGGAGCAACCTTGGTAAGTTTTTCTTCAATTGCTTCAAGGTATGCCATTCCAAGTAAAATGCTGTCCGTTGTTGAGATTTCTTCTTCAGAAAGGGTAATAAGCTTTTTAATGAATCTTCCGGTTCTAACATTGAAAAATATTCGCATCGCTCGCGCCTCAGTTGCCCCTTTTTTTGTGGGAAGAGGTACACTTGCATGAGAGCTTACAATACTACCTGCAAGTATGAATATATGTAGGAAATACCGTTTTAACTTCATTATTTTTTCCTGTTTACCACATTTACTACTTATTTAAAAGGGCCCGGTAGTTGTTGCTACTACCGGGCCCTTTTTGTTTATTTGTTATTTAAAGAGGGGTTAGAGTTTCATTCCTTTTTTTTCTTCTAATTTCTTCGCTTCATATTCTTGCAATTCATTTATTATAGAATTGTATTCGTTTAGTACCTCACCTTTTAGAGTTTTAACATCAATTTTCAGATTACCGAGTTTATCTCTAAACTTTTGCAAGAGATATTGTAAGAGGTTTCTGTATTTGTCTTTTGGAATATCAGCAGTTGCTTTGATTGATTTTGATAAAAGTACAAATCCACTATACAGAAAAATAGAATTTCTTGCATTCTTTAGTTCGTCAATTGATTTTTGGATATGAAAAATCTTTTCTTGAAGTTCAGAAGTAGGTTCTTCCTCTTCTTTCATTCCCGCTTCTTTTTCTAATTCTTTTATTCTCACTTTTTTTCTTTCTTCTTCTTCAGCTTTTTCAGCTTCTTCTTCTTGTGCTGCGGTGATGGCGTTTTTAATATTCACAATGTGTTTATTCATTATCTCGATAAAATCAGCATAATTCGGCAGACTATTTATAGTTATATGGAGTTTAAGTCCTTTGACTTCTAGTGATTTCGCATCTGTGAGGATGGTTTCAATTATTTTAAGCATAGCCTCGAGAGTTTTTGTGGTTTGTTTTGTCTCCATTTTTTCAAATTGATTAGCATATATATGGTTTGCTTTATTTACAAAAACTTCCACTTCGTTTTCAAATTTTTCTCCTGGTTCTGGCTCATCCACATCTTTTTCACGTTCTACTATTTCTATTTCTTCTTCTTCTTCTATTTCAGATGCGGTTGCTTGAGCTCTTTCAAGTAGTTTTTGCCATTCTTCTTTCTTGGCTATTCCTTTTTGGACTCGTGGTTCATCTTTTTCAGGAGCTTCTATAACAGTAAATTCTAATTTTTCTTCTTCTTCCACTTCTACTATTTTTTTTTCTGGTTCTGGATCCACATCTTTTTTCTGTTCTACTATTTCTACTACTTCTTCTTTTTTTTCTACTTCTTTTTTTACGGGAGTTGGTTTTATTCCTGTTCTTTTTTCATAATTCTTCATCCAGTTCATTATATCAGTATAACGTTTGCCTGGCATTTGCATTCGGTATCGGTATGGAGTTTGGGAGGGCTGGAGGTCTCCAAGAGCACTGTAATACTCACCAGTAAGTTTTTTTGCAAGCGTATATAACTTTTTTTTAGTAAATTGATTCTGAATTTGAATCATATGATTTGCAAGATCAACAAACGTGATGTTAATATTTTTTGCGTTGTCCTGCAAGCGTATTTGTTCACTAGATTCATATAGATATATTTCGGCTTTTTCCATGTTAGTCAAATGTTCCAGAGCTTTTGATAAATCAACTTTTTTAGAAACCTTTACCGTGTCAATATTTTTTTCGACAAATTTTCCTGGCCTTTTTGTATTATCCCATCTGGCCAAGGTGTTTATTCTAAAGTTTTCTATATTTTTCAAGAGTTTATAAACCTTGTGTTTTATAGGAATTACTATTGTACCCTTTGAATCTTTTTTCCATGGGAAGTTGTATATTTGATCGTTGAATTTATTCGATAAAAACGTTCTATATGCTATAGCAAGGACAACATCTTTTCTTTGAGGATTTCTCATTTCAGAAAGTTCTTTAAGAGCTATGTATTCTTTGCTTCGTTCTATGTTTTGGAGGATTCTTTGTATTCGGGCTTTACTTGGAAATTTTGGTTTTGGCGTCATTCCTTTTCTCATGCCAAACAGGCCTGCGCCAGTTAAAGCAATCACGCCGAGTGCGATTAGAAGCTGTTTTTTGAGATTCATACTCTCTCCTTACTTTGTTTTTATAAACCTTTTTCTGAGTTACAATTCTATCTACTAGTAACTGTAGCAGGTTCGGATTGTAACTTTCAATAGTTTTGCGTTAAAGATTGAGGTTATTTAGTTTTTTTATAAAATACAGATAGTTTGTAAAAAAGAAGGGGCTCCTGAAATTGCTTTCAGGAGCCCCTTTTGTGAAAAGTTATAATGTTAATTAATTGATTAGAAGGATATTCCGCCTTTTATACCAATCATAAATCTGCTGATAGCTGCGTTGCAACAACCAAATTCGTACGATGCAACAGCGCTTAATAACAGAGGATAGTCTCTTTCATCCCATGTTTTACCAGCTGAAACGTGGAAGGTGTGTGAAAATATAGCTGGATGAGCTGCTGATTCAAGGTCAAGGTCAGCTTCTTTGATGATGCTTTCATCATAACTGTTAAGTTCTCTGAATATTTGTACAGATTTGAGTGCAAAGTTTGTTGCTGTAGTGTCTACAATAAAGCGATTTCCTGGATCATTAATTGTTCCAAGTGGAGAAGTTTGTCCTTGTCCAAAGCGACCTTTGAAAGCAACTTCAGGATCCCATTTACAGTCAAGTCTGACACATTCTTTTTGGCGGCAGTAGAAATTGTAACCAACTTCGCCTTCAAAACTGCGATCTTCATCTTTAAAGACAATTGCTGATGTGCAGTTAAAGGAGATGCGAGGTTTGACCTGCAGATCTCTAGTAAATACGTTGATACCTGGTGTTGCTAACAATATAGCAGCATGTCTCGTGCTGTCAGTTGCCCACAATGTGGAAGCTTGTGTTGCTTGTGCTTTGTCTGCGTATACTTCCATGTATCGGCTCCAAGGTTTACCCTTTAAGTCGAATGAGCGTTTTTCACATTTTTCAAATAGGTACATGCCATGGAAATCTGTGGTAAAGTGAACGGATTTTCCTTCATCAAAGTCATCCCATACTCTAAAGCATGCAGAACCACCTTTGATTATACCAAAGTGTCTGTTGTGACCAACAATTGGTTCAAACATATAGCAAGCTTTTACTTTGTTACCTGTTGGAATCAGGACTCCAAAGTAACCTTCAAGCTTGCATGCATCTTCATGAACCCATTGAGTTCCAAGTTTCAATTCAATGTCTGCCAAGCGTGTTTTGGTTTTATCGCAACATTTTGAAGGAATTTTTCCGTAATTCCATGCTTTTTGCTGGAATGCGTCTGTCATATTTCCAAAGAATTCATAATCTTCATCAAGGCCTGAAATTGCGCTATCATAAACGCCGCCGCCTTTTTCAATCTTATCTTCTACAAAGTTGAGGTCGTTTTTTACTCTAACCAGTGGTGAAGAAACTTCAAACCACCAGGTATAGTCACTATCTTCTTTGTCGAACAAAGTGTTGAGGTTGTGTTTCCAGGTTAGTCCAACACCAAATACGGTTTGACGTGGGCTCATGCAGATTGTACTTTCAAATACTTCGCTGGTTGAAAGAATAGCATCGCTGAGGTCGGTACCATCAATACCAATTCCAGCTGCTCCACGAAGTTTAATCATGCCATTTTTTGTCAAAATTCTAAAGTGTTGTCCGATGATGTCAATGGTATCATCAAATGCTTCGCCAGATTCATTGGCTGCTGCAGTATCAATATAAATGTATGCACCCTGTTCTTTGACGGTTAGTTTTCTTTTGCAGGTAGGGTAGAAATAGTGACGTAAGTCTTCTGTTTTTGTTGATCGACTTACGAATGGAACCAGTTGAAGTGCGCCGCCTCTTCCGTCTTTGCGCGTATCCATTCGGTCACGGAACATGGTTAGTTTTTCTGCGGATGCGGATTGGAAGTTTGGACGGACGGTATAGAACGTGTGGCCTACCGTATCACAATCACAGCATTTTGTTGCCAGCAACGATGCTGGTGCTACGAGTGCGAACGATAAAAGAAGTCTTATCTGCTTCTTCATGAGCCCTCCTTTTTAATAAGGGTTAATATGATTTTCAAATTTAAACTACTTTAGCTTTACCACTATTGCAACATGTTAATCAACTAATTTGTTAAAAAAATTAAAAAAAAACTTTTTGATTGTGGTAACTTACAAGTATATGAGGTTTGGTTTTTTGTTTAAAAGCGGGAATAAAAGTATGTTTAAAAAAATAAAAGGGACACAAGATTTTTTGGACCTGTCCCTTTTTGATTTTATTGTTTCGTCTGCCTCCCCCTCCGAACACCCTGAGCTTGTCGAAGGGTATGTAACTCCAAATTAAGTAAATTTTCAAGGATATATTATGCCGGATTTTTATCTTTATATTCTCAAGTGTGGTGACGGTTCCTATTATATTGGCCATACAGATGATATAGATAAAAGACTTAATGAACATCTTCAAGGGGCGGGATCTGCCTATACAAGAAGAAGACAGCCGGTTGAGGTTATTTATGCAGAAGCTTTTATGAATAGATGTGATGCATTTGAGGCAGAAAGACGATTAAAGGGATGGAGTAGAAAGAAAAAAGAAGCATTTATGCGTGGTGATTGGGAAACAATAAAAAAACTATCAAATAATAAGTGACTTTCCTGAAATTTTTTTCGGAGTTACATACCCTTCGACAAGCTCCCGCCTTCGCTCAAGGCTACGAGCGGACACGGCAGGGTGTTCGGAGGGGGAAAACTCTTTGTTTAGAGGTTGTATTTTGTCGGAGAGGAACTACAAAACTTTTTTTATTAAAAGTAAACGTTGGGAATAAAAGTATGTTTAAAAAAATAAAAGGGACACAAGATTTTTTGGACCTGTCTCTTTTTGATTTTATTGTTTCGTCTGCCAAGGACCATTTGCAATGTTACGGTTTTGAACAGATAGTAACTCCAATTCTTGAACCAACAGAGCTTTTCAAGCGCTCTTTGGGTGTTGAAACAGATGTGGTGCAAAAAGAGATGTTCATAATCGACCGTGGCGGTGACAAAACAAAAGAATCAATTTGCCTTAGGCCAGAACTAACTGCACCAACAGCCCGTGCATTTATAGAAAATAAAATTCAGCAAACACCATGGAAAGTATTTTCAATCGGACCTGCATTTAGGCATGAGCGCCCGCAAAAAGGTAGATTTAGACAATTTCACCAAATCAACATTGAGCTGATCGGTTCAGCGTCAGTTGCACAAGATGCGCGGCTCATAGCAATGCTTGATCGTCTTTTTCATGAAAAATTTCTAATTACCAACAGTGTGTTGCAGCTGAACTATCTGGGTTGTTTTGAAGATAGAAAAACGTACAAAAATCTTTTGATAGAGTTTCTTGGTTCTGTTGAAGGTGATCTATGTTCAACCTGTGTGCAACGGAAGCAAGCAAATATATTGCGTGTGCTTGACTGCAAAAATCCTGATTGCCAAAAGCTATACAAAAATGCTCCAACAATGATCGATACGCTTTGTAAAACCTGCGCACAAGAATGGGAGACGCTGTAAACACAACTATCGTTACTTTCAGTTTCTTTTGTTGTTACTCCAAATCTCGTTCGCGGTCTTGATTATTATTGTAAAACAGTTTTTGAATTTATTAGTGACAGTCTTGGCGCGCAATCTTCAATTTGTGGTGGCGGTCGATATGATCAATTAATATCACAACTTGGTGGCAAAGAGGATCAACCTTCAATTGGTGTTGGCATTGGCATTGAACGACTTCTTTTGATTCTTGAGCAGAATAAAGAGCTATTACCCATACAACAAAAACCGGCGCTTCACCTGATTTTACCACTAACAGAAAAGCAACAAACGCTTGCATTATTGCTTGCAGATACATTGCACGGGCATGACATTTGCACAGATGTACTATTGGAAGGTGATTCACTCAAAAGTATGATGCGCAAAGCAAACAAACGTGGCGCAACGTATTGCCTAATTCTTGGCGAGGAAGAGCAGGAAAATAAAACAGTTACGGTAAAACAGATGATAACTGGTGATTCTAAAACGGTGAAGCAGTCTGAGCTGGTTACGTATTTGAGGTGATATAGCTTAAAACATGTTTCATTATTTCATCATTTCTGTATTTATGATATTTTAAGAATAGTTTTTGGTTAGTAAAGGTGGTTTTTATGAGTACAAATAGAAGTTCGGAAGCTCAGGAAGGTAGGGCTCGTCTTACAATAGATATATCGAAAAATATCCATAAGAGGCTTAAGATTATTGCTGCTCTTCAGGGGAAAAGTATGCGTGAATATGTCAGTGAGCTGATAGAACAAGATATTTATAGTAAAAAAAATCCAAACAAAAAAACGCTTGAGGCGATTTGTGAGGTTGAAAATAAAAAAAATCTTGTTACGGCAAAGGATGTGAAAGATCTATTTGATAAGTTGGACATATAAATGTTGAAACCTGTCTATCTTAAGAGATTTGAGAAAGAAGTTAAGAGGGCAAAAAAACGTGGCAAAGACATGAAAAAGCTTAAGACAGTGATAATGTTATTATTGAACAAAAAGGCTTTGCCATTAAAGAATTGCAATCACAAGCTCAAAGGAGAGTTTAAAAATTATTGGGAATGTCATGTTGAGCCAGATTGGCTATTAGTTTACAAGACAACATCAACCGAAATAATTTTTATTAGGACAGGGACACACGCAGATCTTTTTGAATAAAATAAAAGCTATGATACTTTTAAAAATCTTTTGAAGTGGACTAGAAAAACACTCGGATAAAAAATTCTCTGAACAGATAAACTACAGTCATGGAAATCATAACTGAATCGAATCTGTCCAAAAAACCGCCATGTCCTGGTAAAAACGAGCCGGTGTCCTTGATGCCGGCTTGACGCTTGAGTGCAGATTCAAATAGGTCGCCGCATAAGGCAAGTGAACCGAGGCAGAAGGTTATAAAAAGTTTCATGAGTATGGAGGTTTGCGCTCCGGTGTACCACGTGATACATAAAACTGCTACAAAAGAGAAAAGGTAGCCACCCAAAACACCTTCCCAGGTTTTACGTGGACTGATATCTGGTGCAAGTTTATGTTTGCCGATCATAGAGCCCAATGAATAGGCGCCAAAATCAAAACTGAAAGAAATAATACCAATTAAAACAATCAATATTCTAAAGTCGAAGCTTTGATTGAGTGCAATAGTTGCAATAAACGGAATTGTTGGATAAATAGGAAAAATGAGCCAAAATCTTGGGTCTCGAAGAGAAAAAACACGTGGCCATTCAATAAAAGCAATTATGATTAGTACGCAGATCAATATGCTAGAAAATATAAAAGGAGGGAAATGAAAGAAGGTGTAGTAAAAAAAAAGGCCAAGAAAAAATCCAGTTACTGCTCTTTTTAAAAAATCATTTCTATTATCACGGTTTTTTTTAGTACCCATTATATTCTCCTTCTTGAAATGCATTTGGAATATAGGTTACCTGATCTTGTTTGAGTAATGCAACATCAAAACGGCAATCTTTTTGTTCGTGGTCGTATTGTGCAAGATAGGACTTTGCAACCATGATTATTTTTTTCTGTTTGCTAGGAGTAATTAGATATGCAAGATCAAAATATGAACGGTTTCTTCTTTTGACTTCAACAAAAATAAGAAGGGTATCGTTGCTTGCAATCAAATCAACTTCACCAAATCGCTTGCGATAGTTTTTTTCCAAGATAGTAAAGCCACGTTGTTCTAAGTAACGAGCAACAATCTCTTCACCTTCTAAACCGAAGGCCTTCCTATTCATTACGCTCATCCTGAGTAACACGTAGTGTGTATCGAAGGGCTTGTTGGCCAAAGGCCTTTCTATTTATTCCGTTCATTAAAATTTGTTCAGATTTTTTCGTTGTTTTGATTGTGTGACAACGGTTTTTTGTTGGACAAAGTCGGGGAATTTTAGTTCTAACGTTGCACGATTTTGAGCAAGGAGCTCTTGATTGTTTTGTTTTTCTGCCAGGTCGCAAGCCAAAGAAAGAATAACAGGTTCTTTTTCTGGTAATAGGTCAAGAAACTCTTTTTCAATATTTGAAAGGCGTGTTTGTGCTGCAAGAAAATTATTTTTCTTGAGATAAAAGTTGAAGATACTAATTTCACTGTCCAGCAAACGTTCTCGACAGGAGGTTAAAATGTTTGCAACCTCATTTGCATGCGTTGTGAATAGTTCTTTGCGCTGTAAAAAGGATTCTGCTTTTTCAATTGTATCTTTTGTTTTTGTTTGATCCCGTGTTATATCAAGTGTCTTCCAGAAAGAACATAAGATTGCTTTGTAACTTGAGTATTCAACTTTTTCGTGTCCAGGATACATATGAATAAATTCTGCAAACAGACGTTCAGCTTTTTCAAGACGGCCAAGATCAAATAAAAGATCAGCAACCTCTAGCATCAAATTAGCAAGTTCGCCAAGGTCGGTGCACAGGGGCAACATTTTTTCAATATATTTGATTGCTATTTCTTTGTTTCCCTTTTTGAGAAGCTTTGCTTTTTCTTTTTTCAGCTCTTTGTATTCAAGATGACTAAGGGTTTTTTTCTTTTTGTCGGTTGACTGTTCTATTTGAGCAACTTTTTTCTTAGAACGTTTCTTTTTTCTTTTCGCTTCTATTGTAGCGACGCATGTAAGTGTAAGCAGGCACATAAATATTGTTTTGATATTCATCTGTTTGTTTTGCTTCATGGAGCTTTTTTCCTCATTGTTTCGATATATTTTATTTGAAAGATTATCAAAAACTTAGCCTAACAAACTCATGTAGCTGCTGCAAGGGGGCTGGTTCAATATATATATGAGATATAGGGGGCCTTTGGGGCCCCCTGATAGTTACTGTTGTTTTTGTGTTTTTTGTGTTGATTCTTTTGTTGATACGGCATCGGCAAGGCTGCCATTTGTTTTAAATATTCGTTTGGTATGTTCTGTTTTGCGTCCTTTGTTCCACGAAGAAACGGGGGTAAGGTATCCAACAATACGAGTATATTGATCTGTTATTTTTCCTTTACATATTGGGCAGATACTACTTTGTGAGGCGATGGTAGTGTGTTGGTTTTCGCAACGACAGAAGTTATAGTTGATTGCAAAATGTTCACAACCATGTTTGATGGAGCATTCTATAAGTTTTTTCATTTGGTTTTTATGGGTAAGTTTTTCTCCAATATTGAGGTGAGAAATTCCTCCACCGGTCAATACTTTAGAAAATGCGCCATCAAGTTTTATTCTATCCATGATATCGCAATCAACCCATAGTGGTACAAACTGGTTTGCATAAATTGGGTAGTCCATGCCGTACAAAATTTCATCTTTTGCTGCAAGTTTGACGGCAAGACTTTCTCCTGGTACTTGTTCAACGTTAAATGGATTACCGGTTTCTTTGCTGCATTGCGTAGAAAATTCTTTTATTGTTTGCAAAATATCAAAAGCAATCTGTTTTCCTTGCTCGGTTGTAATAGAATGGCCCATTTCTTGAAGACATTCATAAATGCCATTGATTCCAAACGTGCTAAATAGTCTGTCCATACGAATAAGGCCGCGCTTGATGAATGGTAGAAAGTTTTGTTTATGTCGTTGCTCGAGCATTTTTCTATGAGCGATAAGTGTTTTTTTTGCTCGTTCTAGTTGTTCATCCATCAATTGAATGAGATGGTTGTACGATGTTGCTCGTTTGCCTAGGCGAGCGAGGTTGACAGTCACAACACGGTGTGAGCCCAAAGAAATTCCGCCATTTCCAAAACTGTCTGATCCAGCAAGATCAAGGTCGCTTGTTAGTCTGCAGCAACTTGCAATTTTATTTCCGGATGAGATGTAAATGTTAAACGATGCTTTGTCTAAATTAATAGCGGTGAAATATTCAAGTGCATCTGTGTCAAGAATAGTTCCGCTTTCATCGACCCGAAGGTTAAGAGTTACAACAGGAAATCGATACGGAATGTTGGTGTGAGGATCGCCTTTATGAAACCAATCACAAAATATTTTTTGGATATCGATGATATCGTCAAAATCTGGTCTGCTTCCATCTGGAAAGACATAATCACTAAATAGTTTTTCTAAGTTCGGACGGTCAAATATTGATATATTACTGAATGGTGATTGGTGCGACGGTCTTAGCTTTTTGTTGAGTGTATGAACAAGTGATTGGAAATCGTTTTCAATTTTTTTTCTAGTAAAAGGATCTTTTAAATCAAGATTTTCTTTTTTTACAAAATATGAATATCCAACAAAAAGATCACCAATTGCAACAGCGCCTGCGATTTCTTGTGCAACTTCAATTACCACTTCTTTAATCTGGTCAATAAAGGAGGTTGCTCGTTTTGGAGGATATGAGCGTAACTGTCCCCAAAAATTTCCATTTCGCAAAATCATGTCAACTGACATTGCCCAACAGTACGGAATTTGTAGTTTTGTGCTGTCATGAATATAGAGATCACCGTTCCACAGAGATTCTAGAATTTTTTCTGCTTCCTGCCCCCCGAACTCTTTTTTTAAAGTTATAAAAAGATCATGATAACCCAAAAGCTTCATATTGCTTTTTGCAATTTCAGAGACATAGTTTGCAAATGAGATTCCGTCTTGAAGATGATTTGCATTATCATCAATTGTTGCTTCCTGGACATGACCATTAAAATATTTGTTGGATATTAGGGAGGGATCAAGTTTTTCAGGAGCAATTCCTTCAAGCATCAAGATGCGTTTGTCTATTGTTGCATACAGTGCTTTGAAATCGTTAGATAACATACGGTATTGGCTTAATTCACCCACAGTTTGCCCTTCTTTTTGAAAATACGTTGATTAGATGACGCTGGAAATCCTTCTTGATGTAGATCTTGTCGGTACGGACCGCACACAATAAATTCTGGATAGATAAGAAGTTCTTCAGGAAGTGATTCAAACTCTCTTCCTGAATACAGTGCGATTTTTTTATCTGTTTCTTTATTAATTTGTTTACACAAGTGAAGTAAGAAAGGAAATTGATCGGTTGGTTCGCCTCCAAGGAACGCAACATAGTTAGTTAAAGGGTTATTAATTTTTTCCATAATCTGATCATCAGACATAAGGGTTCCATTTTTTTTATCCCAGTATTCTTTATTGTGGCACTCTTTACATCTGAGACTACATCCAGAAAAATAGATTGATGTAGCGATTTGATCGGGAACATCGATAAATGATGTGAAGATACGAGCAATGTATCCATTCATGTAGTTTTCTTCCAAAATTAGGTTAAACTTCCTCTGTTAAATTCAATAATAGCTTCTTCTAAAACTGGTTATATTTTGTTTGGCCCCCGTTAAACATTTTTGAGTTTATGTAAGGAAAATGATAAGGAGCGGATTAAAGATTTGCAAGTGAGTTTTGTAAATAATTTCAGCATTCCCATTCAGAGCTGACAATGAAGGATAAAGTGCTGAAAAAGGACGATTGAGACGGTGTAAGTTGCTATTTTCTTGTCTGTGAGAGATACTAAGTGAGTATAATTTAAAAAAATAGGATTATTGGAAAATTAATTGAGACAGGAGAGGTAAAGTTGGAGTGAGATGGCTATGGCACATAAACATGTTGGAACGCTTTTAGTAGAAGCTGGTCTGATTACACAGGAACAATTGGAGCAATGTTTGCAGGAAATTGCGCAGACAGGGCAAACGTTACTGCACTGCATTATCGAGAAAAAAATTGCATTAGATAAAGATATTGCAAAATTTCTTGCTGATGAGACTGGTCTTGAATTTATTTCAAAAGTTACCGAGCAGATGGTTGATGTAAATCTTCTTGGAAAAATCCCTCTACGATTTTTCAGGGAAAAT
>Ga0114925_10000666_pt1 | contig 15855 bp, 33 predicted proteins | sample SumtaG_2_FD_87287 | JGI IMG/M metagenome (GOLD analysis project Ga0114925, IMG submission 87287) | Deep subsurface microbial communities from Indian Ocean to uncover new lineages of life (NeLLi) - Sumatra_00607 metaG | ecosystem: Environmental > Aquatic > Marine > Oceanic > Sediment | place... | reverse complement strand
TGGGCGAAGGCGGCTGGAATGCTGAAGGTGGAATTCCGCCCGAGAATCTAGAGGTGGATTCCGAGGCAGCCTGGGCACTAAAGGTGATGCTGGATAAGTTCAGTGCCTCGGTTGGCATGACTGCTGGCTTTACACCACAGATTGGTATTATGGTAAACCCGACATCGGTGGACTTTGGGGCAGTCGTCCCCGGTGACCCCTCAGACCCACAGATGGTTACCGTAACCAACCTTGGGAATGTGGATGTCGACCTTTCGGCGAGTGTAATCAACGAATCGCCGTCCGGTGTCTACACTGGAACCCCTGGCTTGGAAATAGATAATTTGGCGTTAAGCAACTGGAGCGACACTGTACTCATTGAGGACTTTGCAGACTGTTCTCTAAGTCTCACCGTGCCTGATGCAACAGAACCTGGCACTTACACAGCGGTCCTGGTCTTTTGGGCTGAGCAAGTAGCGCCATAAGGCAAAATTGAGGGGGTGGCCTAAAGCTGCCCCCTTTTCCCAGATGGAGAATCGAAATGAAAAAGTTTATAGCATTATTTACAGCAGTTATCTTGATTGGTCTATGCACGGCTCCGGTATTAGCAGCGGGCTTAATCATCAGCCCACCAAGTGTGGATTTTGATGTCCCGGCTGAGGGCAGCGCTGAGGTGGAATTCCTTGTCTATGACTTCAATGGTGACCTTGAGATAAGCCTTGAGGATATACCACTAAGGGTAGAGCCGACCACAGTTCCGGTTACCGCTAAAGAAGAGGGCACCAGGGCAGTATTAACCTTTTACGGTGATGAGTCCCTTGGCTCTGAGATATACGAGGGCAAGATAAGGTTTCTGGCGATGACTGGCGGGACGGTGGCCATGGGGATAAAGGTAAGAGCCACCGTTAATCACGTAGCTACTGGTCAATCGGAGGAAGTAGCCTCAGGGTCAGAGGAATCACCACCAGAGCAAGCACCAACGGGGGAATCAGAACAATCATCATCAACCCCATCAGAAAGCAGCTCATTCCCTGTTCTGCCCATAGCTGGGATTGCTGCCGGCACAATAATAATCATAACCCTGATAGTTGTCATAGCCAGCAGGAGGTCAAGGTATTGAAATTAGCCAAGGTAGGTCTAGTCCTCATAATATCCGTTGCTATGATGCTTTCAGTTTGCCTTTCAGTTCAGGCGAGTGAGGAGAGCGGTGACGTTGAACTTAGTGGTACTGTACCTCTGACCATATCTGATGTTTCAGCTTCCAGTATCGGCTATTACGGCGCCACAATCTCCTGGAAAACCAATGGCGATGCCACCTCTCAGGTATTCTACGATACCGAGTTTCACGATGACATAGCTGATTATGCTGATCATACCATCGAGGAAACCGCCCTCGTCAGCGAGCATAGCGTTCGCTTAACCGGGCTTTCCTCGGGTAGGACCTACCACTACCGGGTAAGGTCAGCTGTTGTAATTGATGGCAGTGACTTTATTGCCATTTCAGGGGATTACACCTTCAGAACCTCGTCACGAGCCCCATCGCCACCTCCAACCTACGATTATACTGAGACAAGCCTCTTTGGCATTGAGGAAAGCTTCCGCATTAGCGATGATGGCGAAATACTGGAGGAAATAGTAGCCACGTCTGAGGATGAGAATGTTACCATGACTATCCCCGAGGGTACTATTGCCCTGGATATAGAGGGTGAACCACTGGAAACCCTTGAGGCAGCTGTTGACCCCAGCCCGCCTGAACCGCCTGAGGCTGCCTACCTTATCGGGGCTTATGACTTTGGTCCTGATGGGGCTACCTTTGACCCGCCGATAACCTTAACCTGGAGCTATGACCCCGAGACTCTGCCTGAGGAAGTGGATTTGGTTATAGCCTACTATGATGAGCTAAACGAGGAATGGGTATGGGTTACCTGCGAGGTTGATACTGTAAACAACACCATCACCGCATCGATAGCACACTTCACTACCTTCGCCATCATTGCGGTACCGGTGGAGTTACCACCGGTCATAGTTCCACCAGTAGGGGAAGAGGAGGAGGAGGAAGAGCCAGTAGGTGAGCAAGAAGAAGAGGAAGAGCCAGTAGGCGAGCAAGAGGAAGAGGAAGAGCCAGTAGGCGAGCAAGAGGAGGAAGAAGAAGAAGAGGAAGAGCCAGTAGGTGAGCAAGAGGAGGAAGAGGAAGTACCAGCCAAACCAAGGATTAACTGGCCTCTGATTGGTGGGATTATAGGTGGTGTAATAGTAGTCGGATTACTCATTTACTTCCTGGTGTTTAGGAGGAGAGCTGCCTGGCTGCTGAGGAAATTTAGGAAGAATGGATAACTACGAAAGAGGTCTATTCATATTCTTTCTCATCCTATCCGTGGCTCTTGTTGTTCTTCTTCAGCTAAGTAAGTGGGGAGTAATACAGTAGGGGAATAATGTTGAAAACAAGGTAGAAATTGACCCACCAGGGGGCTTGACAAGAGGCCTCGAAGTGTAATAGGGTATTACTTATGGAAAGAGTAGAAGACAGTAACCTGGTCAATCTCTCAGAAGCTAGTCGGCGACTGGGGATTAGCTATGTAACCCTCTGGCGATGGATAAAGAAGGGAAAGGTTACCCCGGTAAGAATTTTAGGGCTTCCTTACCTGACCCTTGACCAGGTGGAGTCTCTGAAGAATGAGAAAAATAACCAAGCCACGAGCCAAAAGTACTGAGAAAACCATGACAAATGAGCGAGCCATAACCTGAGAGAAAACCAAGGTCAGGGAGCGCCCCTGGGGAGTGATGGGTCGGGCTCCGGTAAGCTTAGGTTTACCGGGCACTGGCGAAGAATAAGGCAGCCCGGCTCCCCAGGAGGAATAAGGAAAGGGGGTAAAGCACTCATGGAAGAGAAGACACTAAGTGGATGGCTCAAAGAGAAGTGCCAAAAGGAACACCTGTCAATGAGGCAGGCTGGTGAGAGGACTGGCATAAGCCACTCTACTGTTGACAGCATTATAAGGGGGGGGCATGCTTCGGCGGATACAGTGGCCAAGCTAGCCCGGGGTTTTAGCAGCAATGGGGGACAGCGGCAGGCATTAGAGGATCACCTACTTGCGCTTGCCGGTTATCGAACAGAACAGCCCGAAGAGAAACTCAGTGAGCCACTGGCACAGCTGATGACCAAGCTACAAAAATTTGACGAGTCGGGGCTCGAGGTGGTGAGGCGGTTCGCTGATTTCCTTATTGAAATAGTGGACGGCAATTCTTGAAAAGGGGGCTCGTAGCTCAGTGGCTAGAGCGCAAATCTGATAAATTTGAGGCCGTTGGTTCGAGTCCAACCGAGCCCACCAAAAAGGAGGTACTGATGTAATGATAAGTACTCGAATTAGAGGCGTCAGTCCTGATAAGACTGACTGTTTTAATAAGCTGAGCCGGTGGCCTTTATTTTTGCCCACCACCATCCTTCAACAAAATGACCCTATAGATACCAAAACTGACACCAAAGTATCAGCCGAGTCTCCTTTGACCGGCTGCTTTTCTATTTGCTTCCTTCAAGGGGGGAGGGGGTATCCTATTGTTACCGACAACGCTAAATCCCCGTTGACGGTCCTTCCTATTAACGCTGCCGGAATAAGCCGTGGAGGTGTGCCCATCATGCTAAGAGACATTGTCTACAACGAACTTATGGGACTCGGTAAAACTGAGGCAGTAGCCAAAGAGTGGGGGGCGGTGGCAGCCGAATTTGAGCAGGTATGCGGTGAGAAAAGAAGCTACACCAGGGCAGATGTTATCGCCTTCCTCGCCCACCTGAGAAAAAGAGGGCTCCGGCACAGCACTATCGAAAAGGACCTCAAAGCTATAAAAGTCCTCGCCCGAGCTCAGGAATGGGAATTCCCCAAACTCCCGTTGAGACGGGTGAGACCTGACGAGATCCGGCGCACCATATTAACTAAGAAAGCAGTCGGCAGCATCATAATCATGGGAAGGCAGGGACTCCTCAAAGATATCGAACTTTGCTATTTGGCACTGGCCACGACCTATGGCCTGAGGCGAATAGAGATGACAAGGCTGGAGCCATCTAGCTTCCTCGATGAGCACCACTTGGTAGTAGACACCGCCAAGGGCGGTAGCAGAACCACCCATTTAATCCCGCCCCAAATAGCCCCCTATTTGGGCTGTTTCAAGCATTATGAGGCAGATAGCCTGACACATATGTTCCATCGCATTGCTAGGAAATGCGGGCTGAATACCGGGGCGGGTTATGGATGGCACAGCATGCGCCGATCCCTGGCCACCGAGCTAATTATGTCCGAGGCTAGTGCCTTAAATGTGATCCGCTTTATGAGGTGGTCTGACGCCTCAACCCGGGGAGAGTTTGGAATGCTCACCATATACGCCAAGAAAGATCAGGAAAGGATTGACAACGACATATTCAAAATTCACCCATTCCTAGATTTCTGGGGGGAATCAAAAAGTTGAAGGAGGGGGCAAGCAATAGAAATGGCATCACCGACAATGACTGATGAGCAATTAGCCAAAAAATATGGTCGGCGGACACCTGGCGGGCAACCGCTATTTGAGCCATTTGAATGGGGTTATCGTTGCCCTAAAGGTCATAGGGGTGAACTTATTATCTGGTCGGAATTTAACAATCACATCTGGTGCCACAGGTGCCAGCTGGATTACCCCTCTGAAACTTGCCCAATGCAGAGGCCCAGTTGGATGGACCCTGATGAGTTTGGGGCTTTCGTATCTAGACTACCATTCAAGCCGAAAATCCTACCTGGCGTAGACCGTTCCATTGAGCCTGCCGACGAAGGGAAAAAAGCATGACTAACGCATTAGAGCAAATACGATTCACCACCAGGGTACTTGGTCCCGCTGCCGCCTTCAGGCTAGAGAAACGCCAGGTTACCCAAACGCTGCGCTCTGAGAGCGACAGGGTCACCAATGCCATCCTTCTTGGGCGAGTCAGCACTGGCGAAAAACTAGAAGTCACCTTAGACGGTATATTGGTAGGAATCGGCGAGCTCGTCTCCATAGCCATACTGACCTGGGAAGCCCTTGACATTGACGATGCCCTCCGAGGAGGATTTGACACCCTGGCTGACCTGGAGCAAGCACTCAAGAGGGCTGGGTACCGCTTTAAGCCACTAAATGATTACCAGCTCTATCGAATTCAATTCAGATGGCTCGAGGAGGCTTATGCCTGACGCCATGAAGAAGAAAGGTGCCGGAATGGTGATGACGATAATGCTTGTTGCCGTCTGTGGCTGGGTAGCAATCGTGGTTTTCGTGATTAAGCCTGATATGGGGGACGGGATAGCTCTAACCGTGATCGGTGGCGCCTTCATCGGAGTGGTAATCTTCTGCCTGATGAGTAAATGGTGGTTCAAGGGAATTAGATGAGAGTTGAAAAGAAGGAAACCCACATTGAGATTTTTCTCGATAGAGAGGAAGCAATAAAACTCTGCCGGCCTGGAGCTGGTGCCGACACCTGCATCTGGCTCGTCGTCAGCGGAAAAGGGTTTGAGTGCCTTTACTATTATAGGCAGGAAGGCCGAAACCTATTAGGGGAAACCCTCGAAGAAAGGTGGAAGAAGGGACTAACTGTAGCAAAGCGGGATGGGTGCAATGTGGTGCGGAGGCTCGAGCTAGAGAAATAACCACTATTATTTATAAGTAGCGGGATACTGTCGAAAGGAGAGAAAAGAAGATGAGTATGAATAAGGACATAAAAATCTCACCGGCGCCAACCGTCTACTGCCTAAAAGATGACAAGAAAGTTCCCATCTGGTATTGCCTTGGAAGTCTTACCCAGGGTAGAGAACGCTGCCCATACGTGGTTAAAGCAACGGTTCATGGGGGGGAAAGTGCAGAAGTCGAATGTATATGGAGGGAAAGGGATGATTGATATGTCAGGGCAACCTCGGAGTGATGAGGAGCTCCAGGAAGCTATTGACTGTGTCAAGACGATTATGGTTAAGCACTCATTGGTTTTGCCACTCTTTTCTGTGCACGCACTTACGATCGTTGATTGTTTACGAGAGCTACAATACTTTAGAAAGATGCTTGCGGAAGCACGGGAAAAGAGGCTAAGGAAGGAAACATGATTGAAGTCGGAAAGAAGTACCGAATCAAAGGTCAGTCGAAATACTTCAGTCGAAAGTATGGCACACCTAATCCCGAAATCATTATCGAGAATGCCTTGGACTACCACAAAGAGTTTAAGCCACCCAGCTTTCTTTACATAGGGCGAATGCTCGCTGAGGGGCTGCCCCCGGACGGGAACACATACTATGGGCATATTAACGGGCTGGGGGAGTTTGTTCACGAAACGGAATTAGATGCTATGGAGGGGAAATGAAAGTAATCGACTCAATGTGGTTCAACACTCGCCAAGGGAGCTTTGGTTTTGTCCTTGGCGAGAACGAAGTAGGAAAGCGCACGCTCTATGCCGGAGTTGCCTGGGGTCTCGACCAAAAAGCTGACGAGCAGGAAATCCTATCTTGGGGGAATAAGGTTAATATCGGTATGATGGAAAGTCTGATAGCTAAAACGAAGGGAAAGGCGTGACTAACATCTTCAAACAAGCGAAGGATCTCCTGAATATCAAGGCTGCCGGCGGCGAGCTAACCGAGGATGAGCTGCGGTTGATAAACACAGCGGTGATCCCGCTGATGGTGAAGGCAGATGGTATATTCCCCGAGGACATCACTATCGGAGAAGGGCTTGAGGAGCTGGCAAATATGGTAGAAGAGGAGCCAGGAAAGATTTAACAAGTATTCTATGAGGAATGATTGGCCCGCGGGCCAATAAAAAGGAGGTAATCATGGAAATAGGCAAGCTAAACAAACAAGATGAGCAGACACTTCGTAGTGGGAAGTGCCCGGGATGTGGCTCAGAGCACTTTGTAGAAGGACCGTCGGGAGGGCTTGCTGTCAACATTGCTTGTGAGAATGGTCATCGCTTTTGGTGGGGTGGTCCTTTTACTCCTGAATATCAAGGTCTAATAAAAGTTGAGCATAAGGGTGATTTGCTGAGTGCTTACTTTTAGGGGCAACAGAACTGATGAATTGTTGAACAGCTTGCTGGGGTGTAAGCGAATAAAGGTAGGAAACAAGGTACATCGTATCATTTACACCAAGAGCGACACCCCAGCAGGATTAACCAAGTATTCTAATAAGAAAGAACGGAGGGAGAAAGGATGACTAACAGCAAGATATGTCTAAAGTGCTTGGATATCAACCATGGGGGCAAGCACTGTCAGTACTGCGGAAGGGAATTGCTTGACTTTACGCTAATGTGTGAGTGTGGTGCCGAAATTGTACCCCACATCTGGGCTAGACGCTTCCCGCCCTGGGGGAAGGCAATCGACAAAAAATACTGCCCTGACTGCGGGCGGGATATCAGGAAGCCCGTGAAAGAGTACATAGAGGAATTAAAGTTAGCGGTGTAGCGAGAGACGCGAGATGGAGCAGTGGTAGCTCGCCGGGATCATAACCCGGAGGTCGGGGGTTCGAATCCCCCTCTCGCTACCAATAGAATACTTAAAGGGAGGTATCCATAATGGAAGCTGATTTTGAAGGCATGGTCACTTTAATTCACAACTACCAAATTAAGGGTGCCAATGCACGAGTAGAGCAGAAAGAGGAAGACCTGATAGATGCTCAAACTGCACGCCATATGCTTCGGCAGGATGACTCTGAAGCCAGGAAGCTAGCACAAGAGATTCTGGATATGGCTGAAAAGTTGAAGACTGCTTGACATTTCAATGACAAGACAGAAAGACAGAAAGACAGAAAGACGGCAAGGAGATTAAAAGATGCCAATAAAAGACGTTAGCGATGTTAGGCGGATGCCGAGGCTCGGTAAGATCAGACTTGGCATAAAAGTCGAGGTAGAGGGAAAGAACCCCTATCCTCGGGCCACTGACTACTTTGTGGTACCCGATGAGATAAAGAAAGTCGTGGGCGATGAGCCCAAGAACTTGAATATTATGTTCCCGACCGAGAATCCAGATGAGTTTGCTCAGCAGTGGTACCGCTGTTACTCCTTCAGCCAGGGGCTCATCTGCAAGGGAGATGGTAGCACAGCTATCAGGAAGATCGATGTTGCCAATGGAGATATCGCGAGCCACACTACCGAGGAATGGACTCGCAAGGAGTGGGGGTGCGACCCGGACACCTGCGAGCAATACTCTGAGAAGCAATGCCGCCGGGTGATGAACCTACTCTTCCTAATACCCGAGGTACCCGGGCTTGGCGTCTGGCAGTTGGATACCACTTCGTTCTACTCCATTGTGAATATCAACTCCTGTGTCGACCTTATCAAACGGCTTTGCGGACGAATATCTATGATTCCCCTGACCTTATCACTAGAACCACAGATAGTTGAGCCGCCAGGTATTAAAAAGAAAACAGTGAACATTCTCCAGATCCGAAGTGATGTGAAGCTTGCTGAAATCCAGAAACTCGGTAGGATAGCTCCTGAGAAAATTCTACTTCCAGCACCTGAGGAGGATGAGATCCCAACGGACCTTATCCCTGAGGAGATAGCAGGGAAAGCTGAACCACCGGTAGTTAAGGAAAGAACCCCAGCTGAACCGGTAGTGGAAAAACCAGCTAGTGATATCAACAAGGATGATGTACCCACCATGGATGCTGTTATTAAATTCTGTGCTCACTTCTGGAAGATGAAGCCGGTCGAGCTATGCGGGGAGCTCGGCTACAAAACAATGGCAGAGTTAAAAGCCTCGAGGATGACTCCCTGGGAAGCGTGGTTAACGATAAAACAACTTAAGCAGCCCCCGCAACTAGAGGGAGAACCCCTGGCAGAACCAGAACTGGAGGAGAAAGAACCCGAAGTATTATGGCCAGAGGACCTACCCGGCACCGGGGATATCCCCCCTGGCGCAGACGAGACTCAGCCAGAGCCAGAACCAGAGCCTATTGAGGAAACAGGAGGTTTCATCGATAAGGTCTGGCTTGAGAAATCCCTGAAAAGCCTACAAGCGAAGAAGCTCAAAGCCTGGTCAGAGAGCAATCTCCTCTCCTACATAAAGACTAACTACAGAGTCGAGGGTAAAACCGTGCTCGAGGCTGCAACGAAGCTGGACAAAGGAGCAGCTGCCCACTTCAAGAAGAGGGTCGAGGCCACCCTACAGATGGCACCACGCCGTCTAGCGAATGAATAAAGGAGCAATAATGCCACGGCGTAGAATGATAGACCCGCAGATATGGAGAAATGAAAAGATAGGTAGCCTCCCCGATGCTGGTCGGCTCCTATTTATCGGCATATTCAGCCAGTCAGATGACGATGGCAGACTGAAAGCATCGCCCCGCTATCTCATGGCAACCATCTTCCCTTACGATAAGGACAAGACCGCAGAGGATGTTAAGCACCTCCGCGACCAGTGCGCTGAATTAGGACTTATCAGACTCTACACCAATAGCAAAGAGGAATACCTTGACATACCGGGCTGGCTCGAACACCAGCAAATCAGAAAAGACCGCTATACTCCTTCAGGCCTTCCCAGCTTTGAGGAGTCTGCCAACCCGACAACCACTGTGAAACCATCTGGCAACCATCTGGCAACCACTGCCGAACCCAATATAATTAAGTCTAGTTTAGTTAAGTCTAAAACACCTAAAGGTGCCCGCAAAGAGCGGGCTGACCCTGTTGTTAATGAGATATTTGCTGAAATGAGAACATACCTTGGCTATCCCGATAGGATTAAGGAGGACCCCATTCCTAGCTATGGCAAAGAGGGGCAAGCTATTAAGCGAATGTTGACCCGAGGCTTTACCCGTGAGGAAGTGACCGGCTGCTGGAGGCAGAAGGTAGACGCGCGTGGCGGGGAATTTGTAAGCATGACTTGGGTTAATCAAGATATTAGCAAGAAAGGGGGGAAAGGTGAACAGCGACCAAGGCAAAAGCGGGCAAAGCCTATCACCTATATCGGAGGTTCTGAGGAGAACGACCATGGAAAAGATTAACGTAGTCTGTCGCGACTGTAGCGAAACCTTTGAGGCGACTGACCTGGGGCGGTTGACAGCTACTATCTGCTCGAAGTGCGGGAAGGAGCGGGAAGAGCGAGAACAGGCTGCGGAGAAGCTGGCTCAGGAGCAGGCGGAAGAACAGCAGTACCGGGAGCTCATCCGCCTGGCCAACATACCGCCGCGGTGGCGAGAGGTAACATTTGATACCCTCGACCCCAAGATACAGCCAGTAGCCCAAAGGCTAGCCAGGGAATACGCTGCGGGCTTCAATAAACAATCCCCCAGCCTGGTGTTCTACTCCCCAGGAAACGGTACCGGCAAGACAACCCTGGCCGCTTGTATTATTAACCATGTTTTACATGAACTCAGGTCCCCGGTGATGTTCGCTAAGGCTCGGGATGTCATGCTTGATATTCGGAAGACATTCTCCGATCGCTATGAGACCGAGGCTGAAATCCTGGATAAGGTTTCCTACATTGGCCTCCTGCTACTTGATGATGTGGGGGTGGATAGACCGAGCGACTGGATAAAAAGCACCTACTGGACGCTAATGGACCGCCGCTTCGACTGGATGCTGCCGGTAGTGGTGACTACCAATAAGCCCTTCGAGGGAAGGGATGAGATTCTGGCTGACCGAATCGGCGAGGGTGCTGCTTCCAGGCTTCTTGGTCTATGCCAAGGGAACGTTATTGATATGAGTGGAGAGGACCTGAGGTGATGAAGGAGGCTTAACTTGATGAACTGCCCTATAAATATGCCCGCTGGATTATGTGAATTGTGTCCCTACAGCAAAGAGGGGCTGTGCGATTACCCTTATGCTGTAGATATGATGCTTGTGGAAATAAAAGAACCCCCTGAGAAATTGGATCCCGATTTGTTGAGGTAAAAGTGAGAATTGAAGTTCCTTTCCTGCCCCCGGTTGAGTATAGCCCCAACAGCCGGTGCTCTTGGGCTGATAAGCATAAGGCTGGGAAGGTGTATCACGATGCTGTGTATTATTGCTGTGTGGATGCCAGGAATAGAGAGTACCGTATATCCTTCCCCCTCTCCAAGGCCAAACTTAACCTGACCGTTGTTTTTGCTGAAATACGACTGAGAGACCTAGATAACCTGCTAGCCAGGTTTAAGCCGGGGCTCGATGCTGTAGTTGACTCTGGTTTGGTCCTGGACGATGATGTGGAGCACTTAGAGATTGGGGAGGTGGAAGTAGTTGTGGACCCTGAGCGAGCCCCTCTCACAATAATTGAGCTGGCTGAGATAAAGGAGAAGGGATGATGGCAAGAGGCAAAATAGCACTAGAAAGGGCACAGAAAGTAGCTGGCGCAGTTGTGAAGTGCCTCAGCCCCTACTGTCAGAGGATAGAGGTTGCTGGCTCTATCCGGAGGAGCAAGCTCTGGGTTAATGATATTGACTTGGTTCTAATCCCCCATGACCTTTGGAATCTCCACGCTGAGCTGATGAAGCTCGGCCAGCTCAAGATGAGCGGGAAAAAGATTATGAGGGTTATAGTCGGTAGCACCCAGGTCGATATCTACATCGCTAATGAGGCTACTTGGGCAACCTTGCTCCTCATCCGGACAGGGAGTAAGGAGAATAATATTCGCCTATGCAGTCGAGCTAAAGATATGGGCTGGCACTTGGCGGCCAGCGGTGACGGCCTGTTTAACGATAAGGGGGAGAGAATCGCCGGCGATAGTGAAGAATCTATCTATGGAGCTCTGGGTTTGCCCTATCAGTGGCCAGAGGAAAGATAGCAGGGATGAACCTCAAAGCAACGATCGTGGTTATTGCCATTGTAGTAGTGGCTGCCGTGATTGAATTTTTGCTTAGAAGGAAGATTAAACCATAAAGGGGGAGGTAGCTAGAGATGACGATGCCATTTGACCAGGCGGCAGAAAAATATTTTACTCCCCCAGATACCCTAGAGGCATTAGCCGATGACAGTAAATTCAAGGGGTATCTGTTCTATAAGGCTTTGATAGAGCAGGGCCAGCAGATGGAGAGGGAGAGGATAATTACAATATTAGAGAAAGAATATCCAGCTATATCTACTTGGCGATGCTGGCCAGCTCTTAAAGGAGGTCAAAAATGAACAAGTGTTCTCATCAACCAGATACAGATTGTGACGGCACCTATGATACGTGTGATGAATGTCCAATCTACCAAAATGATGAGCAAACGGAAGAGGGGGAAAGTGAGTAGCTGTACTCACTACTGGATTATAGATTCTGAAAATGTTGGGCACTGCCGGCACTGCCCGGAGGTAAGGGACTTCGGGAGATTACTTCAGAGGGCGGGGGTGTTTGCAGTAGCGGGCCGGCGTGGTGCTAAAGCTAGAAAAGCAACAATGGGCAAAAAGAGGGGAAGAAAAAAGAAGGAGGAACAACCATGGGAAAAGGCTTACTTTTTAGATTAGTGAAGTGGAGCCGGGCTATCAGGATATTTTTCGGCGACTACACGGCAATGGAGGAGAAGCACAAGCTCTTTGAGCTGCCTTACCCGTTCACTCCAAGGCAGATATACAAGGAGCTTCTTGACGACGGCTATCAATATAATCACTTGAGCTCAACCTATAAGAAACAGATTTTTACAGTGCGTAAGCTAACCGACCTTGACCACCAAATACACCTGAGATTCTACAGCGACACGTGGGTCTCAGGGCACTGGGAGCTTCAGCCTGAGCAATTCCCAGTTGAACATCTTAAAGGTAAGGATTTAAGGGCACTCAACGAGGGTGAGATATTTAAGCTCAAGGGGCAGTTTGGAGTTCCTAAGTAGTTCTCCGAGCGAGAACTCTCGGACAATTAGATTGTGAGCAACCGTAGCAAGATTCCCTAGGATTCCTCGGTGGAGGACCCGGGTCCAAGATGCCACACCACTTACACTGGTTTTTGAAATCCTTACAGATAGAGAAGTGCATTCCGCTCGGGCTTTTTTTACACTTATCAGACCTGGCCAAATGCTCTGCACACCAAAAGTAAATGGCAACCAGGATAGCCAGCAAGTAATCCGGGAGCGTTATTTCAGATTTCTTACCCATTAAAGAGAAAGCTCACCCTTTCTCAAATCGTTCTTTAGCTACATTGTAGTAGTAGCTCCCGTAATCGGGGATGAATACTTCTCTATAAGTGGGGTCAGGCTCATCACTCCAGTCCATTATATCAAAGTCCCAGAGGTAAGGGCGATACGATTGGATTTCATAAAATACGATTAGGGCTGTTCTATCTTCATTCCACCTAGTGAGCTGCAGGGATATGACACGCAGGGGAAACGCCACCCCGCTTGGAATTTCAAAAATAGCTGGTTCTGCTATAGCAAGCCTGGCTTCGCCATTCCAGCCAATAAAGCGTATGGCTGTAGTTATATCCCAATCAGTCAGCGCCAGTGACCACATAGTAGCCTCACTGGGCGGGTTCCAGAGGCCAATCACTATTCCGTTTGGCGGCGGCTCGGCGAGAGCCGGCTTCCCCTTCCAAAATAGCAGGGGTAGTACTACCCCCAGCAGAGCTCCTATCCCGAGAACTATTGCACCTTTCTTTTCTTTCATTTCTTAACCTCCTCTTAGAGACATCCCGAATAAATGCCCTATCGGAATATAGACGAGTACGCGCCCCAGCTCGGCAACAGTGGCTATGTGGCAGGCAGCCGACCCTGCCCAGACTACAGCTCCAATAATTATCAAAATCACACAGCCATACCACGGGATCGCTGAAATCGCTTTTCGGTCTGGAGAGTGCTCAACCTTATCGCCACATTTAGGGCATTCCTTTGCTGAATTAGGGAAACGGCAGCCACACCCACAGAGATAATAGGAAATTTGCATCCTGGGGTGCCTCAGTGCTTTTAGCATTGAGTAGACCATAAACTTGACCGGGTGATTAAGTGTTTTCATCTATTTTCTCTTAGTCCTTCCTGGACTGAATGGCAGGGTGCTATCCCCGATTACAGTCATGGCACCACACGGGACGGGGAGGATGCTAGGGGATGAAAGCCAAAGACCCCCAGCCATGATTTCCCGCTGCTATTCAGCAGAAGCACCCTGCCTCTTCTAAATTTTACCCTTCCTTCTCCATAATTACTATAGTGCGCCCCCCATCCTCAGTTCCTTGAGGACTGCGTATTATCATATCATCTTATGCCCTATCATCTTGGCGCCCATACCTGCTGATTTGTTTTCTAGCCCTACTGCTGATTCTGGTATTGAGATACCATTATCAACATTCGTGAACAGGACATCAAGGTCGTCATTAAACCAGAATGGTTGAAACTTACCTTCCCAAGCTGCCTTCATAGCACCAGCACTAATCCAATTCTCATCATCTTCCGCATCAGCCTGTAGTGCTGTTTGTCCTCCCCAGTTAGCACCTCCATCAACGGACTTCTTATAAAGAACTGCTACAAGAGAGCCTGCTGCCGTGCCACCAACATAGGCAACATAAATATCATCATTAATCTGATTGATAAACACTGAGACTGCAAAATACTCGGCTGTATTAGTAATTACATTGGTCTTTGCTGTTATGCTTGCTGCTCCGTTTATATCCCAAACCATCAAGTCGGAAGCAGCATTATCATATTGACTCCACGCAGCGAGGATTAGATGCCCATCACTCAGGCGGATAGCTCCATCCATATGTAGGTAGCTGGATGGCTCAGTCATACTGGCCGATATTAACTGTTCCGACCAGCTATTCCCAGAATCATCATAGGTCTTGAGGGAGATTTCATCAGCACTCCCATCCCAGAAAGTAGCCCATACATCCTGATTATCAGCTTCATTGCCTGGGAATAGTAGAATACGGTCAGTATTTATAGCTTCCCAGGGTGAGTCTTCGCTAGTCCATGTATCACCATCAGGCGAAGTATAAAATAAATAGAAGTGTGTAAAGCCGGTGTCGTAATATCTAAAAGCAACTGCTAAGTTCCCTCCTCTGGTCTTGGTTATAGATATCTGAAAGTATAGCCAACCAATGGAGGTAGACATATCCCCAGTTCCCTGACATGCCTCTATCTGGTCATCTCCGCCAACTGAATCACCACTTGTATCCAAGTACACATAGCGAATATCGTCACTATCGCTGTCAATATATGCTATATGTATTTTAGTTCCAGCATCGCCTGCTGTTTGCCAATCCGCCCAACAGTCATAACTTATTACGCTGCCAGTCCTGATATTGACAGCAGCTCCCCAGTTAGCTCCACCATCCGCTGTTTTCCGATATTTTAGGTCTTGGACATCATTCGTGTAGATAACATAACCAACTGTAGGTGAAATCCAGAACGGGCCACCTCTTGCTGCTGTCTTATGAAGAGAAACATAAGCACTGCCCTCAATCGTTACATCAGCCATTATAGACCTCTATCTCGGCTCGCCTTTCGGGTTGCTCCAGCCAGTCGTGAATGTAAGATGGGTGCTTGATATTGGGCAAAGTACCACCTTCTAAGAACACCTTAATTTCCTTTTCAAACAAGGGGTTGTCTTTTAAGGCAGCCTTCAAATGAAGCTCCCAATGTGTCTTATCTATTGGTGAAAAGTTGTTTAATATTGCCATCTTACCTAATCCTCAGTCTCGCTACAGACTGTGTTATTAGACGCTGTACCAGATGCGAATCCCCATTTGGACATCATTAAAGTTTATGCCGGTTTGCAGAGCTTTTGCCAAATCCCAATGGAAGGCATAAGCGCCGTTGTCATTAACCGTTCCAGAGATGTCTATGAGGCCTATAACAACGTCTCCACCCTCTCTAGTATCCTGAGCCAGGGTAAACTGGGTATTTACGAAGTTAATAGCATCTACAGAGGCAGCCACCTGGATCTCCTGAGCACCATCCAACTTGTTTTCCCCTGCATAGGTATGGCTCTCAACCATTCGGAACTTGAACATGGCTATTGCCC
>Ga0114925_10000664_pt1 | contig 15869 bp, 9 predicted proteins | sample SumtaG_2_FD_87287 | JGI IMG/M metagenome (GOLD analysis project Ga0114925, IMG submission 87287) | Deep subsurface microbial communities from Indian Ocean to uncover new lineages of life (NeLLi) - Sumatra_00607 metaG | ecosystem: Environmental > Aquatic > Marine > Oceanic > Sediment | place... | reverse complement strand
TCTCGGCGGGCCTGCCCCCGGCAGAAGAGGCCACATTCGCTGAGCAGCTTCTATCTGCGGTGCATGAAGCTGCCACCGAGCACGGCGCCGCTCTGGCCGGCGGCGATACCTGCGCCAGTCCCGACCGAATATACCTGGACGTAGTTGTTATAGGCCAGGCCGCACAGCCCTGGCTACGCAGCACCGCCCAACCCGGTGATGTGCTGCTGGTAACCGGCACGCTGGGCGAGGTCTCTGCTGCTCTTCATCTGCTGGAAAGCGGCCAAACGCAGGGCGTGGACGGCCTAGCGCCGGCGCTGCGCCAGCGATTCGCTCGACCCATTCCGCGATTTGCTGTCGCTCGGTGCTTGCAGCAACTGTCCCAGCCGCCCTGCGCCATTGACATCAGCGACGGGCTTGTCCAGGACGCCGCGCACATCGCCGAGGCCAGCAACGTTGCTCTGACTATCGAGGCGGCGCACATTCCAGTCGCGGAGGCCTGCCACGAGGTGGCCGTCCAGGCTGATGTCGCTGCGCTTGAGTGGGCGTTGACCGGCGGGGAGGAGTATGAGCTGCTTTTGGCGGTGCCCCGTGGTTCAGTAGAACAGGCCCGCACCTTGGTCGAAGCTGAGGGCGTCAAATTGACCGAAATTGGCTTCGTCACCGCCGGCGCAGGCGTGACGGTGCTGGACGCCAACGGGAATGAAATTGAACTGGATCGCAGTGGTTGGGATCATTTTCCCAGCACCTGAGCGCGGATTATTGATAGTGCTGTACTATTCTATTGAAAGTTTTTGCCGGCTTGTCCGCCATAGGTACACTTGTCCAGCGCAGGCGGGAAAGGTGGCAAAATCCGTTTATGACTCATCATCCGATGCCGTCAACAACTGAACCCAAAGCAGATACTACTGGACCTCTGCCGCCGTGGCTGCGAGTTAAGGTAAAGAAGGCTGCGCTTACCGAAAAGACCGGCCGGCGGCTGGGCTGTCATGGTGTCGCCACCGTCTGCGAGCAGGCGCATTGTCCGAACATCGGCGAGTGCTACAATTGTGGCACTGCCACTTTTCTGATAATGGGCACAGTCTGCACCCGCAACTGCCGCTTCTGTGCGATTGACAGTGGTAGTCCCCAGCCCCTCGATCCTCAGGAGCCACAGCACGTTGCCGAAGCCGCCGCTGACCTGGGCCTGGATTTCGTTGTGGTCACCTGCGTTACTCGCGATGACCTCCCCGACGGCGGCGCGAGTCATTTTGTCGCGACTATCCAGGCAATTCGCGATCGTCTGCCGGAAGCTGGTATCGAGGTCCTGACCTCCGACTTCGGCGGCGACAAATCCGCGCTTGCTCAGGTGCTGGAAGCCGAACCGACTGTCTTCAATCACAATGTGGAGACCGTCCGCCGCCTGCAACCCGAAATTCGCCCGCAGGCTGAGTACGACCGCTCGTTGGGTATGCTGGCTGCCGCCCATCAGATCGCTCCCCACATCCCAACCAAGTCGGGGCTTATCGTCGGGATGGGGGAGACCACTGCGGAACTTCGCCAGACGATGGCGGATTTAGCTGATGTAGGTGTCAGCATATTGACCATCGGCCAGTATCTGCAGCCCACCCGCCGCCACCACCCGGTCAGCCGCTACGTTCCCCCCGATTAGTTCGACTTCTACGAGCAATGGGGTCGGCAGGCCGGGTTGGCCTACGTGCTGTCCGGCCCCTTTGTGCGCAGTAGCTATCATGCGGCGGAGGCCGCTCGCGTAGTCTTGGCGAAATAGACCAGGCCATTCGCGTTGTGGGAGGGGCACCCGCCTGCCGTGAGCCTATCGAACGGTGCCCCGACCACTGTCTCCCACCGGGCAGGAGCACCATGCCTGTACGACGAACGAGTAGGACAGGCGACTCGGCTGTCGGAGCAAGTCCAAGTTACGCACACCTGACTGCGACTGCCTGTGAACCTGTTGTTGAAGAGTAGCGAGTGATTGGTGTGTTGCGGCGCACAAAGAAGGCCCTCCTAATACTGTTGGTGCTCGTTGTGGTCGGGGGCGTTGGCGCGGTCTACCTGGCCGGCCAAAGCCGCTGGGCGCGCGCCCAGTTGCGTGCTGTAATTGCTGAGCAATTGGCCCAGCGCAGCGGGCGCGAGGTCCAGGTCGGCACCATTGAGGGCAACCTGCTGGGCGGGATAGTCATAAATGATCTGGCCATCGCCGCCGGCGACCGCCTGGCCGACGGCGTGGTGCTGGCTGCTGAACGGATTCGGGTAGACTACGACTTGTTCGCAATAATCCGCGGCCGGCCGCCGCTGGCCTGCATCCCGCGAGTGGAGATAGACAGAGCCTACGCCGATGTGGCCCGCGACGAGCAGGGCATCATCAACCTCACCCAAATCTTCCCGCCGCCCGAACCACCTCGAGTGATTCCGCCAGAGGAGCGTTTCCGCGGCCAGGTGGTCATTACCAATAGCGTAATTGACCTGCGCGACGAAGCCGCCCCCACCCGTGACGACCGGGCCCTGGAGCTCCGACTTACTGATGTCAGCGGCGAGGTGCTCATTAGCCAGTACGGCCCCCTGTACGTTCACCTGGAGGCCGGCGCTACTAATCAGCGTTTCGCTGCTGCTGAGTTGGACGTTCGTGCCGACACCGAGACGAACGCCTTCGCCGTGGACGGAAAGCTGCGGGGTGTTGATGCGCCGTGGTGGTATGACCAGTTCGTCCGCTCTCCCGGTTTTAATCTGACTGAGGGGACCATTGACGGCCGCTTCACTGTCTGGTGGGGAATGAATCCCGAGTCAAGCGGGGGTCTTGACTATTTCGCCTCGGCTACGGTGAAGGACGCCACCGCGCGGGTAGCCGCTCTGCGTGGGCCAGTGCGATTCGACGCCCAGGCAAGTGTCACTCCGGCGGGTGCGAGTATTCAGAGTCTGTCGGGCACATGGGCAGGAGCTGCCGTGCAGGCTTCCGGCGGCCTGTTTGATTGGTCGGATCTGACTGTTGATCTGTCGGCACGAGTGAGCAATCTAGCCCCCGAATCTGTGTTGGAGTTGCTGCCGCCCGACTCCCTCCCGGCAGTGAAGCTGCTGGGGCGGGCTGGTCGGCTCAATGCCGATTTGCAGGTGATCGGTGCGCTGGCGGACCCCTCGGTTGAGTTAGTGGCGCGTAGTCGGGGGACGACTAAGCTCGTTGTCCAGGCCGATTTCCCCGTAGCGGTTAGCGGCCTGCAGGTGCAGGCGTCTATTCCCAGCGTAGCAAGCCCGGCGGTAGCCGCGCAGGTCAGTGCCGAGCAGCTCAGTCCCGATCCGTGGACAACCTCGCATGAATCCGCTGACGGTTCTACGCAGCACACGGTTCATATCAGCGACCTGCAGAATGTCGAGCTGAGCCTGGCCTACGCCGGCGTGACGCCGGTTCTGGAAAGCGCCCTCCAGGTCGGACGCGCCACTGTTGACGATCTGCCAGTCGCTAATCTGCAGGGCCGCGTGCAGATCGCGGGCAATACGGTGCGGCTATCCGGCCTGCAGGCGGAGGTAGCAGGAGGGAAGGTCATCGGCCAGGCGCTGGCGGGCTGGGATGAGGATCACCACCCGCAAGTATACTTCGATCTGGCCGGCCGCGATCTACAACTGGGCAGTATAGAGCAGGTGCGAGGGCTGGACCTGGGCGGTCTGACCGGGCAGGCTAATCTCCTGCTGGTCGGCGAAATCAAGGGGGGCAAGCCTCACGTAGTCGGCCGGACACGGGCCGGCGACCTTTGCTTCCGCGGCATTACCGTTGAGGAGGCCGCTGGTCTGTGGGAGTTGCGCGGCGACGACCTGCAATTGCGGCTGGTGAGCCTCCGTGACCCCAAGGGGCAAGCCTGCTTGCAGGGCCAGGTTAGCAGCAGCGGCGAGGTGGACCTGGAGATAAACAGCGCTGAACTGGATCTGGCCGGTTGGGGCCAGCAGCTTAATCGTCCCGATCTGTCCGGTGTAGCCTTTTTACGCGCAAATGTGGCGGGGACCCGGGAAGATCTGGTCGGTGATGCCGAGCTGGTAGCCTTCGGTGCCGGCAGCCAGCGACTCTCTACTGACGCCCTGTTTGCACGCGCCACTATTGAGCAGTCGGCGGTTGTGCTGGACGAGTTGCTGGTGTCCCGCGGTCCGACGATGCTGGCGGGGAGTGGCCGGTTGGGAGGACTGAGCCGCGCGGCCGAGCAGATGCCGGTGGCAGCTCAGCTTCGTCTGGTCGGCCTGCAACTGCAGGAAATCAGCGATGAAGTCGGCCTTGATCGCCCCATCAGCGGCGTAGCCGAGGCCAGTGCCACACTGTCGGGGACGTTCACCGACCCGCGACTGGCCGCGGAGCTGGTCGTGCCCTCCGGCTACTACGGGCCATATCCGGTTACTGAGGCCAAAGTGGGGTTTTTAGCTGACCGCCAACGCGCCGAGATTACTGCGGGAAATCTCCACGTCTCGCAAGCGGTCATCACCATGCAGGGCTATATGGAAGACTGGCTGCAAGTTCTGGCCGGGGAGCCGGTTGTGCCGGACTTTGCCGCACAGTTGTCGGTGCAGAACATTGATCTACAGGCTGTTGTTTCCCCCCAGGAGACCGAGGTGGCCATCGCCGGTCGGGTGGATCTGCCTGAGATTGAGATACGCAGCAGCCCGCAGGGGCCGGTGGGGCGAGCCCACCTGCTGGTTCCCCATCTGGTCATAGGAGGCCAGCAGGTCAGTGCCATTGATACGATGGTTCTCGTTGGGCAGGGCAAGGTCTCCCTGCAGGATACTACCTTACAGGTGGCCGGCGCCCAGGTCCGGGCTGGTGGTGACTACCAGTGGGAACAGCGACAGGGGAGGGCGTATGTAGAGTTATCGGGGGGACACATTGGCCAGCTATTGCGTCTGGCGGCACCGGTTAGTAAGCTGGTGGGCGGCGCGTCAGGCGGCAGCGAGATTGCACAGCGGTTGCGCGGCCTGGCTCTGCGCGCCCAGGGAGATATTGACCTGGCCATGGCGCTGGAAGGTTCTCCTGAGCAGATGACTGCCTACCTGCAGACGGAGCTGACTGAGCTTAGCTTCGACCGCAAGGCCCTGCCCGATGTCATGGGCGAGTGTACTGTTGATGTGTCCGAGAGCCAGTTGGTCGCAGTTCGCGAGATCTTAGTTGATGTCACTCAAGGCGAGGGTCTGCTGACAATCGAGGGCGAAATTGATCCCGACGGCGAGCTGTCGCTGCTGGCGGACGGCACTAACTTCAGTATCTCGCTGTGGCGGCAATGGCTTCCCGAAGAGATTTCCCTGGGCGGGACGATTGGGGTTATTACTGTGGCCGCTAGCGGCGCGACGCGCCGGCCCTCTTTCCGGGCTAGCCTGTTTGTTGACAGTCCCACCTTTGAGGGCATCAAGTTTGACCAGGCCAACATTCCGGTGCTCAGCCTGGATGAGAGCGGGCTGGATGTTGATATGCTGCTGCTCAAGCGCGGAGACCAGGAAATGGTCCTGCGCGGCACGCTGCCCGTCCAGTGGAAGCCGCTGGGGCTAGATCCTGACGGGCAGATTCAGCTATCTGCTAAACTGGAGAATACTGACCTGGGCCTCTTCCCGGCACTGTTGGATGAATTTGCGCGGGCGCGGGCCGCAGAGGAACCTGAGCAGACGCTGTGGAGCCAGTTGCGGACGCGCGGCCGGGTGGACAGCGAAATTAGCATTAGCGGGCGAGTAGATGACCCTACCATTGAAGGGCATGTGCATATTACCGACGGAAAAATCGCCCCGCCGGGTTGGCACCAGGGTTGGGAGGGTATCAATGTCAGTGCCGCTGTCCAGCGCCGCGGTGAGCATAATGTTATTAGTATTGACTCGGCGGCAGCTCGACTCGACGACACTGACTTCAAGCTGGACGGCAGCGTGACTCTGGCGCAGTTCATCCCCTTCTGGAGCAATCAATTTGACCTGGCCCTGCAGATCAGCTCCTCACAGCAGACGCTGTTGGGCGAGAGCCTTATCCGCGAGCTGGCCGGACGGATCACTATGAAAACTCAGCCTGACGGCTCGCAACTTGTCACGATCGAGAATCTCGCCGGCAATCTCGGGGAAGGGGCGGTGAGGCTGGCGGGCCATACCCGAATAGACAAGTTCGATTACGCGCAGCTAGCCAACAATGAGGTAGATCTTGAGATTGAATTGGTGGATGCCACTGTCAACTATGCTCCGATATTCAAGGGTCAGCTCGATGGCCTGATAACTGTCAGCAACCCCGCTGAGGGCCAACCCGCCGTTGTGATGGGCCGCATTGTCCCCTCCCAGGCGCGGGTAGCGCCGCCGGCTGGCGGTGGGGGCGGTGGACCGACCTACAGTTGGGGACCGCAGCGGCCTGCCCCCCAATTTGATATTGAAGTTGTACTGGGCGAGAACATCGTGCTCAAGACACCGGGCCTCACTGCTCCCCTGCAGGCCGATACCGCCGTGGCCCACCTCACTGGCACCCCCCAGCGCCCGCTTGTTACCGGCCTGATTGAGTTTGAGCCGGGTCGGGCTAGCGTTCCCACCGGACTGGTGCGCATCGCGGAGCTGGGCGTCGAATATCGCTACGGGCCCAAGCCCGGCGAGTACCGTGAACCGATGGAACTGGGACTGTCGGGCCGAATCTGGGGAGAGGCTCGCCAGTCTATTCCCTCGGCCGTGGTTGACGGCCGTCAGATAGATCAGTTGACCATATTCATTGAGATCGGCGGGAATTTGCCCGACAATATCAACCTGACTCTAAGCTCCCGACCGCAACTCAGCGAGGATCAGCTCTATCAGATCATGGGCACTGAGCCGCTGGGCCTGCTCGCCGGCGGGGGCGGTGGTAGCCTTACTGATATGTTCTCCCAGCAGTTTACCGGATTGTTGGCCGCCGGATTCCGGGCGGCAATCTTCCGCCCCATTGAAGAGCAGATCAAACAGGCCTTGGGGCTTGACCAGTTCACCGTAATGTTTGGATTTGATCAGCCGATTGATGTGCGCATTGGCAAATATGTGATGGAGGATCTGCTGGTAAACTACCGCCACACCGTCGTCTCAGACACCGAAGATGAGTGGGATCTGGGCCTCTCCTACGAACTACCCCGCAGATTCCGAGTCAGCTTTACCACTGATGAGGAAAGCGATACCCAATTCCGTATCAGTTACCTCCGCGGGTTCTGAGATTGCCCCTATCCGGATTCTTCCCTGCCAGCGGGCCCATTCCCACCAGCCAGGCTCCCTCACTTGCGGAACTGGTTGCGCCGTTGATTGTCTAACTATTCGACAAGCGCCCAGTTCGGCAGCATCTTGATGGCAAGCGGACGGGCATCTGTGGTATAATTGCTTCAACATTCATAATAGCTTGGAGCCTACAGAGCCTGTCCGTGAACCACCAGCGCAGCTCGGCAGAATTTCATAGAGTCATTCAGGACAACTACCAGCGTGTCTACAGCGTGATATATCGGATGCTGGAGGAACCCGAGGAGGCCGAGGACCTCACTCAGGATACCTTTGTCAACGCGTACCGCGCCTGGGATGACTTTCGCGGAGAAAGTCAGGTCTATACCTGGTTGTACCGCATTGCTGTCAACCTGACCAGGAATCGGCTGGAGGTTATTGGGCGGCGCCGGCAGAATCATAAGTTCTCGCTGGACCAACCCATAGAAGATGACCAGGGAGAGGGCCGCTCCCGGCACATTAAAGACTGGTCGCGAGCACCTGAACGCCTGGTGGAGAGCAATGAGTTGGGTGAGCTGATCGCCCGCTATGTCACCGAGTTGCGCGACGACTACAAAGAAGTAGTTATTCTGCGCGACTACGAGGGGCTATCGTATGAGGAGATCGCCCAGGTGCTTGGCTGCAGCTTAGCAGCAGTCAAGTCCCGGCTGTTTCGAGCGCGCAGTGTGCTGCGCGAGCATTTGCAGACTTACATTGAGCCGGAACAAGACGACTGAACTGTCCAGCGGGAAGGGAATAGCCGTCCGGCAGCGAAATGGTGCTACGGCAGGCTCGAGCCTGCTACTCGCTGGCTGACAGGCCGTCGATACTATATAGACTGGAGATAGACTATGTGGTTGGTTAAGTCCCGCCGAAGTGTTGTTCTGTCCATCATAGCGCTGGCTGGCGTATCTGCGGTCTTGCTGGGTCCGGTCAGCGCCCAGCAGCAACCGCTGATCGCCGAGGTCGCCGTCGAGGGCAATCAATATATCTCGGCGGACGTCATCCTGGACGAGGTCAAAGACATCCTGAAGATAGGCGAGCCCTACACGGAGCAGAAAGCTGAGGCTGCCCGCGAGGTAGTCACCGACCTGGGGTACTTTGATACCGTCGCCGTCTCCTATGAGCAGGTTGGCGAAGATGTCAAAGTGACCATCAGCGTCGTCGAGCGCCAGCGCATCGAGCAGATCGTCTTTGCCGGCAATACTGTAATTACTGATGCCCAGCTCAAAGAGACGATCTTCAGCAAGGTCGGCCACATCGTTGCCTCGGAGGCTATCCGGCGGGATGTACGGCGAATTGAAGATTACTACTCCCAGCAGGGCTACATTGTCCAGGTCGCTGACGTCAAGGTAGATGAATTCGGTGGCCTCACTTTCATAATCAACGAAGCCTATATTGAAGACATCGCTATTGAGGGGCTGGAGAAGACCCAGGAGTGGGTAGTGCGGCGGCAGATAAGAGCCCAGACCGGCGAGCTGTTTCAGCAGGAAGAGATCGCTGGTGACATTAATCGCATCTACAATATGGGGCTGTTTCAAGACGTCAAGCTAGATCTGCGCCCGGGCCAAGAGGAACCGGCGAAGGCCGTAATTCCGGTCATACAGATCGAGGAGAAGCCCACCGGTATGGTCTCGTTGGCTGGCGCCTACAGTGAACTGGACGACTTTGTGGCTATGCTATCGGTGGCGGAAAACAATCTGCGCGGTCGGGCCGAGCGGGTCTCGATTGACCTGGAGTTGGGTGGTCGCACCAGTTTTGACTTCAAGTTCTATGAACCTTTTCTCGATTCACGCGATACTGCTCTGGACCTCAGTATCTTTGACACTGAACGTCAGCGTCGCTTCATTGGGGGCGCAGCAGTAAGCCTGGCCGAAGACGAATTTGAAGAACGCCGCACCGGGGCTACGGTCACACTGAGTCGGCCGATGACCGACACCGAGCGAATTAGCGTTGGCCTGCGCAGCGAGCAGGTATCCAGCTCGTTCTTGCAGGGCACTCGCAACCTGGGTGATTCGGTCGGCACTTTGGCTATACCCGGTCCCGGGCCGCCTCCGCCCGGTGACACCAACGACCCGCTCATCGTGGCCGCTCCCCTACACCCGGGCGGCCGCGTCAATAGCTTCACCCTTGGCTGGCAACGTGACAACCGCGATATTATTGCCAACCCCACTAGCGGCAGTTACCAGAACGTAAGCCTGGAGCTGGCCGGCAGTCTGCTAGGTGGGGAAAGCACCTACCAGCGGTATCGCTGGGACCGGAGGCGTTACTTCGGCATGCGCGGGGGCAAAGACGTGATTGCCTTGCGTCTGCTATTGGGCACCAGCACCGGCGATATCCCCCTGTTTGACTCCTTCACCGTGGGCGGTGCTCGGTCGCTGCGCGGCTATCAGCAGGACCGTTACCGGGGAGAGAGTATCGCGCTGCTCAATGCTGAGTACCGGTATGGTTTGAGCAAGAGTCTGACCGTGGTCGGCTTTGTGGATGCCGGCGATGCCTTTGGCGGGGTATTCCGCACTGAGGTACCCGGCTTTGACATCGGTGCCGACGATGAAGACATTAGTGTCCACGTGGGCATGGGCTTTGGCATCCGGGCGGTCACTCCCCTGGGGCCGCTGCGCCTGGACTTTGGCTTTGGTGAAGACGGCAGCCAGACCCACTTTGGCTTTGGACATACTTTCTAGATACCGATGGTAGTCACTGATTTATGCTTTGGTGCTCCCGCACTCCCAACGATACTCTGTTGGTTGGGAGGGGGTTGGCCGTCTCTTAGTTGTGTTGTAGGGCACAGATCTCTGTGCGAGGTAGACTGTAAGGAGGCCGCAACCAATGACATTGCCTCAGCGCACTGTCACTTTAACGAGTACAATCATCCTGCTGGCGACCGGCTTAGCGGTGGCCTGGGGGCAGGAGGCAGAGCCTCAGCCGCCTGCTGCCAGGGTAGCGTTCGTTGACATATCAACAATCAGCAGCGAATACCAGGCTTTGCAGGACAAAGACGCCGAGCTGAAGGCATGGCTGGCCGGTCAGGGGGACTATCTCCAGTCCCTGCAGGAGTATATCTTCCTTGCTGAGGATAACTTCAACGAGGCCCTCGCGATTGTTGACTTGCCCAGGCCGATTCCTGACGAGAAGGTGAAGCGTTTGGATGAGCTGGCGGCGCTCTCGGCCCAGAAAGAGCAACGCTATCGCGACCTGGAGTCAAAGTCACCGCGCACCACCGAAGAAGCTGACCAATTCAGTACCATGCGCGAAGGCCTGAGCGCTCGCCAGCAGCAACTGGCGCAGTTGGAAGCCATGATCAACCAGCAGTATCAGGAACGGATTACGACGGCGCGCAAAGAGCTTATGGATAAAGTGGAGGAAGTCATTGCCCAATATGCCCAGGAAAACGGCTATGAGATGGTTCTGGATCGGGCCTTTGTCCTGTATGGCGGTGAGGACATAACCTGGGCAATCATTGACAGGCTTAACCCTGCCGCTGAGCCAGCTCCGAAAGAAGAGGCCCCGTCGCCTGCTGCTGAGGAAACTCAGCCAGCCTCAGAAACAGAGCCGCCGCCCGCAGAAGGCGAATAAGGGTTTCCTGCACCAGATGTGGGGTAGGTAGCCGATTGGAAGAGGAGAGCGAGTTACCGTTAGCTGTCGGCCTGGCAACAAATCTACTTGGCTCGCAGTGCCGCCAGTATTAATCATACTGGCGCTCTGTTTAATAGTGCCTGGGTGTGCCCGCAAAAAAGCTGAAACCAAACTACCCCTCACACTGTCTAAGCGTCAAACAGGGCATGTATACATACCTGCCCTTATGCCAGCCCACCCGCTATATGCCCAGCTAAGTGCGCTGCAGGAACATATTGACGCACTGCGGGGAGTCGGGTGGCTGGCGGTGGCTGAAGAGATCGCCCGGCTGTATGACAGCCCGGTTCTGCTGCCTCTGCCAGCAAGTGTTGAAATGGGGGGGCTGGATCAATATCGCGATAAGTGGCTGGCCGGTGAGCAGTGGGATCTGTTTGGCCAGTGGGGGGGGCTGCCCGGTGATCTTGAGGCGCAGTTGAGTTGGGAAGAGGGTCGCATCGGCCGGGAGGTGTTGCACGAGCTTCAGGATGCCGCGGCGCAGGAAAGTCAATGGTTGGCCTATCTGCAGATTGAAGCGATGATACGCCGCCAGCCCGAGGTGACCGACCAGGAGATAGACCTATCCCGGCCACCGGCCGAAGCCAGCAATAAAGCTGAGCAGTTGCGTGCCGAGATCATCGAGCAGGCTATTGGCGAGGAGCTGGAGGCTAGCCGGGCTCGACTGGAGGAACTGCGCCAGGCCCTGGAGGCCGACAGGCGCCAGTCGCTCGAGGAGATTCGCAACAAGCTCCAGGCCAGGGCTGAGCAGCGGCAGAGCTATACGGCGGCTGCCAGCCGCAAGCTGCAGCAGCAACTAGCCGAACGAATCGAGCAGTTTACGGGCACTATTGAGCCACTTGACAAGCCGATGGCAGGTCGGTTACCTGGCCGAGATGTACTGGACCAGGCTGGAGACCAGCGGCAGCGCGCTTCCGCAGAGTATGACAGGGCAGTCTCTGCGCAGGTCCAGCGACTGGTAGCACGCCAGAGGGCGTTGACTGTTGTTATTGAGCAGGCTACGCAGCGGGCAGCCCAGCGCATAGCCTGGGAGGAGAACTTGGATCTGCACCTGTTGCCTGGAGATGACAAGGCAGGAGATGACCTTACGGCTTTGATCGCCGAAAAACTCGCAGCAATATGGGCATCACCGGAACCCGCAGCACAGGAGGTGAACGGCCGGTGACACAAACAGGATATCGCTTGGGCCACCTGGCAATGCTTATTGATGGCATGCTTGATGGTGACGAATCGGTAACCATCACGGGTGTCTCCAGCCTGGAAGAGGCTGAAGACGGACATATCTCTTATCTGTCTGACTCTGAAATGTCGGCGCAGGCTGAGAATTGTGGCGCTTCGGCGGTAATTGTTCCGGCTGGCGTAAAACTAGAAAAGAAGCCGATTATCGTAACCGAAGAGCCTCGGCTTGCCTTCAGCAAAGTGCTGGAGCTGTTTGCTCCTCAACGCCGCCTGCCCGAAGGTATTCATCCTCTGGCTCATATTGGGGAGAATGCAACCGTTGGCAAAAACGTGGGTATAGGCGCAGGGGCATATATTGCTGACAACGTTATCATAGGCAATAATGTAGTAATTCATCCCCTGGCCTATGTCGGGTATGAGGTTACCATCGGCGACGACTGCGAGTTGTTCCCTCATACGTATCTGGGCGACCGGGTGGTTGTGGGTGACCGGGTTCTGCTGCATGCTGGGGCTGTGCTTGGCAGCGACGGCTTCGGCTACCACTCCGACGAGCAAGGCCACCACAAAATCCCGCAGATCGGTACGGTGATTGTGGGAGACGGTGTCGAGATCGGCGCCAACAGCACTGTGGACCGGGCCACGGTCTCCGCTACTCGCATAGGCAGTGGCACCAAGATTGATGACGGCGTCCACGTTGCTCACAATGTAGTGATTGGCCAAAACTGTCTGCTGTGCGGACAGGTGGGAATCGCGGGCAGTGCCACGATTGGCAACAACGTGATGATGGGGGGCCAGGTCGGCGTCAACGATCACATTACGATATGCGACGATGTGGTTATCGGTGGCGGAGCGGAGGTCTACGGCGACATTGATAAGCCGGGCATCTACTCAGGTGCGCCAGCTCGGCCCCATCGGGAGAATCTGCGGAATCTGGCCTTACAACACCGCATCCCCAAGCTGCTGGAGCGCATCGAAGAGCTGGAGGCCAAAGTCGCCGAGTTAGAAGGTCGCGCTGACTAGTTTCAATAGCTGCTGCCAGTGACCAGCCCGATGTGGACTAAGCGATGAATATATCTGTTATCGGCGACGTAATGCTGGATGTTGAACTGCCAGGCCGCTTCCGCGAGAATGACGAGGGAGCGGCCCTCTGTATTACTGGCCGCCAGTGGCGCTACTATCCGGGCGGTGCCGCTAACGTTGCGGCGCTGCTGCGAGGGATGGGCCACCAGGTGACCCTGTTCGGTCTGATGGGCCCGGACTGGGCCGCCGCCCAGTTGCAGCATCTGCTGGGCCGCATCACCCACTTCTGCAAGCCGCTGCTACCTACCACAATTGTCAAACTCCGTGCCCATAGCCAGCAGCAGCTAATTGTCCGGGTTGACTGCGAAGATATAAGTGCAGTAACTTATCCCCTGGAAGCAGCTCTGGAAGAAGCACAAACCAACGGTGTGCCCGACGCAGTCATCTTCAGCGATTACAGCAAGGGCATCTTTGGACAACACACCGCCGAAGCAGTGCAGCGCATAATTGGCTGGGATTGCCCGACCGTTGTCGATCCCCGGCCCTGCGACTATCTACGAATCTGGGAAGGGGCGACCGCGGCTACCCCTAACCGGCGCGAATCCCAGCAGATGGAGATTGCTAGTCGGTATCTGGTGGTCACGGACAGGGAGAGCGGAGCGGTAGTCCATAACGGAGCAGAGACTCGCCACATACCGACCGAGCCGGTGGCCGACCCTCAGATCATTGGCGCCGGCGATGCCCTTACTGCCGGCCTGGCAGTGGGATTAGCCGAAGGCAACGACATATTCGCGGCCACACAGTTTGCAGTAAGTTATGCGACTCGTTACGTGGCCCAGCCGCGTGGTGCCTTATATTGACATCGCGGTAGATCTACCAACTGAGATGACGCGTACCAGAATTGCATTCAGTGTCATAGCCCTGCTCATCTGCTTCGCTGCGGTCTGGCCCGCTTCGGCGGGCCTGCTCTATTTTACGAGTAGCATATCGCAGCAGGATTCAACGGTCATCGGTGAGGTCCGTGCCGGTTCGGTAGTGATAATCCGCCTGCGAGGCTATCGACTCCAGGACATTGAAGCTCGCACCCAACTGGTGGCCTGGCGACTTGCGCAACAGGGCTTACGTGGTATCCCAGCGCAAGACATCCGCACTGCCCGACTCGACTCCTCGTATGCCATTATGGCTGGCGATGTACTGCTGGTTACCGTGGACAAACGCACCGCCGATCTGGCCGACAGCCATCCGCAAAAGTTGGCTCAGCAGTGGGCCGAGAACCTGCGCCGCGTGTTTGTTTCTCCCTATGTCTGCCTCGACTGGGCTGTTGGCACTGTCGTGCCGCTGGGCGAGTCGCGCCGTATCCACTACGGTGGCACTTACGCCGGCCAACTGTCGGCAAGCAGCGAGGATCCGACGGTGATTTCAGTCGCCCTCGATCCCCACAGGCAGGTGCTGGCCATCAAGGGGCTGGCTCGAGGCAGCAACCGAATCACGGTGACTACTGAGGCGATTTCGGACAGCTTCTCAGTGAGATGCCTGCCCTGGGCCGGGACGATCACGCATCCAATAGCCGCTCAGCTCACCACTCCGCAGGCGCCGGATGAGATTATGCAGGCGGCCGCCCTCAATGCCCTACTGGCCAGTATCAATGCTGAACCTGAAGCGTCGGTTGACATAGGACAGTTGCAGAGGAGCTTTGCTGGTTGGCAGTCGCCGGTGCAAATAACTGGTCCAGGCTACCTGTCCCGCCGCGAGACGGTCAACATCGGTGTAGATCTGATTTCACGGCCAACTGCCTCGCCCCAGTCCGTGCTGGTCAGTAATGAGCCGGAGCGTGTCACTGGGCCGGGCACGTTGCTGCGCGAGCGGCTGGGCACTGGCGAAAGTTGCCGCCTGCTGTGGCACCACGTAAATGATACCGCCTCGGTACCCCTGACCTTTACGGTCAGAGTTGTGAATACCAGCGACGAGCCAGCGAAGGTCTTTATCCTGGGCGACCAGGCTGGCCCCAGCACTGACGAGATTCACAGCGGCCACGTGGCGATGTATGACTTCTGGCGCATGCTGCTGGGCTCGGTTGGCTACGTGGCTACTATTCCTGGTGCCTCGGCCTGGCGGGCCTACCAGTGCACCACCATGCCTGCGCGTATTGTCAGCGGCATCTGCCAGATGACCAATATTGGGCCTGAAGCGGTTATGGTTGAGGTTGCGGCTCAGTCGGGCGCCAGCGATATGCCTCTGGTAGCGGTTGATACCAACGCCGAACATCTGTCCAAACTGTCCGAATTCCGTTATGATGCCCGGCAAACCGCTGAGCTTTTCCACCAAATCGGCGGGGCGTGGAGCTTTCTGCGCATTGGCAAGCCCAGCAGTGACCCCGACATAGCTCAGCTTCCCGGTCACTATGGAGTGTTATATGATATTACCGTGAAAGTGGACAACGCCCGACAGCAACCGGCGACATTTGAGCTGGTTGCCACGGCTGCCGGCGGGGCGGGCCGGGGAGTCTATCTGATAGATGGCCACCTGACAGATACCGGCACGATGCGCCCATATGAGGAGAGACGACTGTGGCGAGGCCCGGTGGCCGCCGGCGCCAGCCGCTCGTTTCCCGTTCAGACAATACCTCAGGCCGGTTCCAACTACCCTGTTATGCTGGTCGTGCGCACTCTCACTCGGTAGTGCCAGGTTCTGGTGATACTGGCGCAAGCAGTTCTTCGTGGACTAATTGCACAAGATGCCGTCGTACTGTGGTGGTGTATCCCTTGCGGTCAGTGGCAACTGCCTCAACCGTGAAGTGCTTTGCGTAAGCTGGCACTTCCAGTTCAACCGTGAAACGACCGTTATTCGGCTTCTGAGTTACTGCTTGA
>Ga0114925_10000663_pt1 | contig 15882 bp, 16 predicted proteins | sample SumtaG_2_FD_87287 | JGI IMG/M metagenome (GOLD analysis project Ga0114925, IMG submission 87287) | Deep subsurface microbial communities from Indian Ocean to uncover new lineages of life (NeLLi) - Sumatra_00607 metaG | ecosystem: Environmental > Aquatic > Marine > Oceanic > Sediment | place... | reverse complement strand
GCTTGGCCCAGTGCCCGTTGAGGCCGCCTGAGAGCCGCCCTGCGGCGTCTGCGGCGGTTGTGAGGGCTGGGGTGCCGGGGCGGGCGTGCGTTGCTCCTGGCCCCGCTGGGACGGCGTATACTTGTTGTCGTCGAACTTGCCCTCGAAGACGTCGCTGTTGAACCCTATCCACGAGAGACCTTTGGTAAGGGCATCGGTTCGCACCTTCTTGACCGCGTCGGTGCCGGGCTTGAACGGGTGGTCGGACGCTATGGGCAGACGGCATTCACCGGCACCGTCCTGCATATCTTCGGTCTCGGGGTAGTACAATATCGCTGTGTAGATAACGCTACCCTCAATGACCACGATGTTCTGATCGCGGATGCCCCACCAGCCGCCTATCGGCCCCCAAAGCTCGGTGGCCCGCTTGATCTGCTTCTGCGCGTCGATAGCGGTGAACTTCCGGCTGCCGTACGATACATCTTTCGTGTCGGCTCGGTTGGTCTCGCAAACTTCGCGCCAGATACGCATGTTGTCATTCTCAGGTTTCTCAGCCATTGTCATGCTCCTTTGCGTATTTCAATGCGTCTTCCACCGCATGTTCTATGCTTTGCTGCCAATGCTCATCGTAAAACACGTCAATAAGGGTGGCTTGGGCACGTTCAAGGCCGAGCTCGCCAATATCAAAGAAAAGGTGTGCCAATAAGCCCCGCAGTCGATTATGGACAATAAAGTGCCGTGGCGTTGTTTTCTTAGCCATCGTCTCACTCCTTTCTATGGTGCCCAGCCGAGTTCCACCTGCTCGAAGTCCTTCACAAAGTGAAGGCCGACAATGTTGCGAAACTCGTCTTGACTGATGGCGAACTCATCGCCAACCGATACAGGGCCGGAGACAGCGTTGTGGCCATCTTGGATACATGTCATTTGTACCCTTTTGTCCTCCTTGCCCGTTCGGCACAGCACCCATAGGCGGGCTGTGTGCATAAAGGCATTGCCAATCCGATACGTCGTAGCCGCAGGTTCTTCGCCCCATAGTTTCAATTCAACTCGTCGCATCGTCTCACTCCTTAAACTCGAATGCCTGTCGCTCACGTGCCGAGGTCATACCACTACACACTTTACAGGTCATGCCAAACATGCAATCATGTGCCTGCCAGCCGAGTACTCGTAGCTCCTTTTCTTCGGCATCGATTGGTAGTAGTAATTCCACCATCGCGCCGCACTTTTCGCATATCGCATGACGTGTTGTAACAATACCCATTGCTCTCACTCCTTTCAACGTATAACCACGGTCGTTTTATCGTTGATGATCTCGCAGCCGTCAACAACATGACCGTCGGCCTTGAATGCCTTGATGATCTTGACCTTGTCCGGCACCTCCGTTACGGTCTTAATTATCCACTCCTCCGGCACTCTGCTCTCCTGGACGATCTTGCAGGATATCGGGCACTTACGCAACCCGACGGTCAGCAGCCTGCCCTTGATCTTCTGCTTGCCGGCGGCGAGCAGCCCTTTGTGCAGATATCTTCGATACCACTCGGCGTCGCGGGTTGCCGCACGTGCCTTCCTGTTGAACTCGTCGGCCTTTTCCTTGTAGACGCCGGCCTCGGCCTCTTTCGTCTGCACGTGCATGGCGACGTGCTCGATCTTCTCGTCCCGGCCACCCTCCAGCCGGTCGATCTCCTCATACGGCGCCTGCTGGCAGTCGGGGTCTTCAGCCCGTATGGCCTCGTCGCGGGCACGGGCCTCGGCGATAGCCCTAGGATATTCATACAGCCTTAGTTCACTCATCGCTCACTCCTTTTTGCTATGTGTAAGTGTTTGTGGCACAACGCGCAAAGCCAGACCACATCATAAGGGCTATTATAATCGGCGTGGTGACCATGTATGACGCCATTGGACTGACCGCATGCGGAACAGACGGTCGGGCGGATGACCTTGCCGGCCGCAATTGCGCCACTGAGCGCGTGGTGACAGACACCTTGCTTGGGGTTCTTGTCACGGTGCCGTTTATTTGCGCGGCAATGCATTGCCTTGCCAGCATCGCTAGCCTGAAAGCGACGAAATGCCGCTCTCCCAGCCTGACTAGCTGCGTAACACCGTATGCATTCGCGGCACCAGTTACGCAGGCCATCCCGTCGGCTAGTGTCTTTGCCGAACTCCGCAAGGTTCTTCATCTTACCGCATTTCGTACATCTTTTCTCCATGTTCGTACTCCCGATCACGCTTAGCCGGGCACCCGGCACGGCTTCAGCATGAATACCGGGATACCCGACCTTGCGCAAGTTGTGTTGTGAGCGGGGTTGCTGAAGCCGCTCATTCACAACTATACCACATATCGGGCTGAAGTCAAGTGGAAACATCGTGTCTCTTTGTTCTTTCTTCACTTTGCATTGTTCCCGCGCAGCCCCCTATGCCTCTGGGGGCGTCTTCCGGCGGTTCGCCGTCCTGGTGTCGCCGGTTACTCGGCATGGTCAGCAGCCGCCTCGGGCGCGTCTCCGGCTCTCTCGCTTGCTTCTGTCCCATATCTCACTCCTTTCTTGACCTCAATGAAAATATGATTACCCGATTGTGTGTGTGGCCGCAGCCAGCCAAGTTTCACGAAATAGTCGCAGGCTTCTTCGTAAGTGCCGGTGCACATGCTGTCGATAACCGGCCGGTCACGGCTGTCCCGCGTGCGACTCGCGGCCTGACGCAGCAAGTCCCAGGCAAGCTCCTGAACGTCGTTTAGTTCACAACGCAAGGCTTCATCGATAAGACTCTTGACCTCTTTTTTCGCTACCGGCCTGTCGAAAAACTCCAAGATCAGATCGTCTATCGCGTCGTGGCACATCTCGCATAGATCGATCTCCGGCCCTTCACCGTTGAGCCACAGGTCTATATACGTCTGCGGGTAGTCGTCATCACCCTCACAGTCGGCACTGCATACGCGGCAAGTGCGTCGTTCAGCCATTGTTATTCTCCTTTCTGCCCGGGCCTCGGGCCGGCCACTCATCGCCAGGATGACCGGCCGTCGGCCGCAGGTGTTCCCCCGGTCAGGTTCCTTCCGTGGTCAGCGCGATCATGCGCTCAATGATAACTTCTCTCTTTTCACGCAGACCCTCCAGTGCCGCTTCGCTTGTGTCGCACGACTTGCCGAAATACAAGCACTCGCTCTCGGTGCGATCAAAGACCACAATATCCCAACGTGGTTGCATCGGTGTTGTAACCCTGTCCTGGCTCTTGCCGTAGTTCTCCACGGCGTCCGCCGGCACGACGAAATTGTGGCTCACCGCTATATCCGTCCGGGTAACCTGTATCACCAAATCTCCATCCCAGCCGAGAATCTCACGGGCAGCGTCGGCCACCTGTGTTGCGGTTTGTTCAGACATCGCTCACTCCTTTACCGCCAGCGGGCACCAACTCGGCACCTCGCCGCTGATTGTGTTCGTATATGGTATCAGGCAGCCCAGCAGCACGCACCCGTCACCAAAGTCGCCGATATCCCCTTGCGGTTGGCCATGCAACGGCCACCAGTTACGGGCCTGACGGTTCGGGCAGTCGTGACAACTGGCAACGTATCGGGTATAGATGCGGGTCACTTGCTCACTCCTTTCCTGCTCCCTGGAGGCGGCAGTCGGATTCGAACCGACGATGAGGGATTTGCAATCCCTTGCCTTTAACCACTAGGCGATGCCGCCTGAGCCGGCCGCCCGGGGGCCGAGAGAAGGGAATCCCCGACCCCGTGGGAGTGCCGGCCGGTATATGGCGACTGCCCGTAGTGCTCGCACGGGACGACTCGGGTAGAGCGTCGGACGTGCAACGGGCAGCCGCAATTTGGCTCGTTCTGGTTGTAGTCATCAGGGTTCTCCGTGCGAGCTATCACAAGCATACGACACGAATCACCTTTTGTCAAGCAACTACCCAAGAAAAAGTTTCGCCCCGACATGAACAAACCCCGCAACCTATGATGGCTACGGGGCTTCGTCGTGCTCGTCTTTTTCACGCCGCCTACTTCTTCGGCTTCTTGACCGGCTCCTCCGGCTTGCGCTTGCCGTTACCAAAGCGCTCCGCAGCGTCGCCAGCCCCCTCAGCAGCCACGTAAGCGATCACCAGATAGACAGTCCTGCCGACCTTAACCTCGACAGGCATCGGCGAGGCCCAGACGGCCCCGAGAGCAGCGAGAACCAGCAGGAACTTACGCGAGAATATCTTCTGTTTCCACATGACGGTCTCCTCTCCAGCTATTGTGACTTCTTCTTACGCTTAGCACGTCGCCAAGCCCGGTACACGGGCATCTTCAACGCACGCCACTGTTGATCGGTCAGCCCCAGCCGCTTGCGCTCGGTCTCCAAAGTCTTGTGCACCGCCGCTCGCTCGTCCGCCGGCACGGTCAGTGAGTACTTGTACGCCTTGCGGAGCCGCTTGATACTCTCTTCCCTGCCGGGCGGCAGAAAGGCTTTGGTAACCTGATAGGGAAAGTCCGGTATCCCAAAGACCATGAAACCGAGCCTGCGGCCGCGCTTTGCTACCTTAAGTCCCGTTGTTATCGCCTTGAGTTCGCCTTTCTTCGGCCCGCGCTGGTATCTGGCGTCCCACTCCCAGATCGCCTTGAAAGCACCGGCTACTAACAGGACAGCGTCATCCATCATGCCCTCTGCCGGGTCGGTAGGCCACCGCTTGCGGGCACCCTTGAGGATACCCGCTGCTAGGTCACTTGCGGCCTTGCCGCCGTAGAATATGCGGGTCAAGTTCCGCACGGAGTCCATCGCGTAGTCCAGCAAGCCCCACTTATCCTCTTCGTCACGTGGGCGGAACCCGCGCAGCACCCACCGCCGTAACTCGTTGATACCGACCATCAAGAGCGTATTCACGATCAGCGTATTGGCATAGACCTTGAGAAACCGGGCCTTTGCCGCCGGCCCCTTGCGACTGTTGCGATACTCCCAGTGAGCTTTCCGCACCATCGCCAGGTTCTGGTTGGTTTGTGCCGAGAACATGGTTGCAACGAGCGCCCAGCGGTCGGTATGAGCGCGTCTGGCAAGCGCCGACTCATACACGGCGCCCCAGACCGGTTGGGTACGACGCACCAGGAACTCCGTGCGCCTGACCACAAAGTCCCGTATCTGGCCGCCGGTAAGGCCTTGGGCCTTTGCCTCCGAGACAGCAGCACGGCCAAGTCTAGTGATAGCGGCCTTATCGCCCAAGTGCAAGACCTTCATCAACTTCGCGTCCCAGTCGCCCGTTTTGCCGGTGAAGAACAGTTGCATGACTCGCCGGTTCACTGTCGGCCCGATAACATGGGTGCCCGTCGCCTCCAGCCTGTTCCGCAGGAAAGCGGAGTCCTCCATGAGCCAGTTCGTCACCTCGCTGAGCTTGGCCGTGGTTGCTGATAAGCCAGCCACCAAGTGTCTGTGCTGTATCTCGTTCGAGGCGAGATAGTAACTGCTCGCCATCTTCATCCCGGTAAAGACGTTCAGCCCCAAACCGACACGATATATCTGCTTTCTGAGCCAGCGCATGATCGTCATGTGCGGTACGATAGGCTTGACCCGCATGCCCTCAACGTCTTTCAGATACTGGTCGAGGAAGTTGGCGGAGTCCCGGGCGCCGGCCTTGGCGATTGCCTGCTTGAACGTCGGGTTGCCCAACAGCCACCGCGCGTTCTTGATCGGTATCGAGAGACCGGTGTATTGAGAGACCTTGTTGACATGCTCGATATACCGGCTGAAGAAGTCGCGCCCTTGGATAGGCGACAAGCCGCCCGTCCGCTCCTTGAATATGCCCATATCCTCCAGCACAATATTCTCGGTGTATGCTTGGGCGGTTGGCAGTGTGCCGGGAGCGACAGGGGCTTCGGCGCCGGTCTGGATATGCTCTGAGGCCCGGACTCTCGGCACATGGTCGGTTTGAGCCTTATCGACGAGGTTGACGCCATGCTCCTCCACCCAGGTCGCGTTCAACTGCCGGAAGAGCGGCCCGTTAAAGAACTCGAACGCTGCCTCCACCATAGCGGTCATTGGCTTGTCAGAGGCTGCTATAATCGCATCGATCCCCTTTGGTGTGAGTGTGACGGGCTCCGAGATACGGGCGCCCCGGTCAAAGACCCATGGTGCACCCTGCTCGACCCAGTTCCGAGTATCGCTGTCCCGCATTTGCAGCGCGAAGTCCATGATATCAGACCGCGATAGTTTCAGACTGTTCACGAACTTGCCCTTCTGTTGGGCGTTCTTGCCGGGTATCGGCACGCTCAGCATCTGAACCTTCTTGCCGCTGGTAGCGTCGTAACTCCACTTGGCCAGCTTCTTCGGGCTGTCCCATATACTTGCCTGCCCAGCCTCTCGCATGACGTCGCGGGCCTCTTGCATGATCTGCAACTTGCGCTCGTACCCCTCCATGATCTTCAGCGCTAAGACCTCATGGGCGATACTGCCCTCTTTCGGCCCGAGCCGCAGCGCGACGATCTCCGGCTTGTCCTGCTCGATACCGACAAACTTCCTGACGGCGGTCTTTCTGCGCCGTACCGCCTTGGTAGGCTCTTCCGTCGCCAGCACTTCGACGAGTCGCTTGGCCTGCCGCTCGACGTCCGCTGCCGCTTCTTTGGCGACGGCCTCAGCTTCACGGAACTGCCCGGCGATCTCCAGACCGCCCACTGCACCCGGTACCTCAGGCTCCGGGGCTACGACAGGTGGTGCCGGCTTAGCCTTCGGTGGCGGTTTCGGTGCCTCTACAGCCGTCTGCCTCTGTGCTTGAGCAAGTTCCATGACCTCCGCCGACCGCTCGACGAACGACTGTGATAGTTTCGTGGCGATTTTCGGGCCGATACCCTTGATCTCCAGCCAGTCCTCTTTTGTGAACTTGCGTATATCCCCGACGACTTTGGTGGGGTCGAGTATCTTGGCGGCAGCCTGCGCGTAGCGTTGGCGGTGGAAGAGATCGCGGTTTGGGTCATTGGCGAATACAAGCAGATAGTCGGCCTTTTCACGGCGTGCCGCCTCGTCGCTCTCGAACGGCATGCCGCCGGTCGGGGTCTCGTACTTGCTCGCGTAGTCCTCGGCGGTCGTTACCTCGGCGGCGGGCTTGGCTAGGATCGCTGCATCCCGCTTTGCCCGTAGCTTGGCGGTAGCGAACGGCCCGTATTTCTTGACGATAGCTGTCTCAGCGGCATCGGCGATGCGCTGGTATTCGTCGATGTTAAAAAATGTGCTCAGTTTCGTGCTAACGCCAAGACCTAGGTGGACACTGTCCGCGTGCAGGCTGAGTGTGGCCATAGCACTTTCAAATTGGTGTTTCGTCGGGTGTTTGACCCCTACAACAAGTGGTGTGCGAATCACTTTCGCGGCTTGCAAGGCCATATTGATCGAATGTTGGGTCTTTTTCGTGGGTAAGGGCTTTTCGGCTATCTTCTTGACTTTCTTCTTGGCCTTCTTCTTAACCTTCGCCTTCTTCGCCGCTACTCGCTCCACATTGACGATCTTGCCCTCTACAGCCTTCCGGGCTTGGTGTGCTGTTTTGGCACGAACGGTAAAGCGGCGCTCCACGGGTTCGGCTACCTTCCGCTGGCCGATCTTTATCATCTGCTCAACCGTCACCTCCCATTCGGGCAGTTCGGCCTTCTTCGGCTTCCTCTGCACCTTCTTCGCCAGCGCCGCCAGCTTCGGATACAGCTCTAGCGCGGCGGCGGGGACGGGCTTGCCAGCCATGACGGCCTCTTTCACGAGGCGCTGGTGCTCGTCTGGCCTTACAACATCGACCGCAGCCGTATACTGACCGACAACGTACTCTTTCCTGGTCATCTGCCAGGGCTCTTTGGCCTTCGCTACGGCGGGCGGCTTGGCTTCGGGCTTTACTACCGCTTTCGCCTCTGGCCGCTCAGGGGCCGCCTCACGGGCTTTCGGCGCTTCAGGGGCTACAGGTGCCACAACCGCCGCAGGCTTCGCTGGCGCGGGCTGAACGGCCGCTACAGGCTTCGGGGTGGGCGCCGGGGCTGTCTCTGCCAACATAGCCTTTAGGCGCGCGGTCTGCTTATCCATATCTTTCAGCAACGGCCAGTCGGCAGTAATACGGTCAACTAGGCCCTCTTCTTTCGTTGTCAGTGGCCTGTCGGCGTTCAGCGCCGTTCTCAACTGCTCTATTTCCCTTGCGTTGAGTGCCTCAGCGGCCGCAGCGGGCTCTGGGGCGGGCGCCGGCGGCTTAACTGTGGGTTTGCGCCGCGTGACGGCCTTTGCCGCCGCGCCAGCTACCCGGGGGCCACCGAATACCGCAACCGCTCCGGCTGCCGCCAAGCCCTCCTTGTGGCTTTGCTCCAGCATCTCCCATACGTCGAACGGTTTATCCTGGATAACCGCCGGAACCAGTGTGGAGACGACGTTCTGGGCACCCTCCTCACCATACTCACGGGCCATCTCGAACAGCACCTCGCGGGCTACCGTTACGAGATGAGCCCCGGGGTTCGCCGCGTTGGACTTCTGCGCCAAGCCCATAACCACCTTGTGCAAACCACCCTTGGCGATGCCCGAAACCCGCATGATACCTCTGATCTGCGCATATTCGATGATCGCGTTCGCCGTGCCGACTATCTGCCCGATGCGAGTCGCCTCCGCATCAGCGTCTTGGGGCGTCTTACCCTCCTGGATAGCGAAAGCATAAGCCTCTTCGTAAGCACTCTGGTTCTCGACCGCGTAGATCAGCATCATCGCCACTTCAGGATGTCCAGCCGCTGTCGCTGTGACGGCTGTGGCCATCAGGGGTACTGAACCGACGATGTTGTCCAGCAACGCAAGCGGGTCTTCCAGCGCACCGACACCCTGCTCAAACTGCTTCGCCGTCCAGTGCGGGTGCTCTTTCAGCACATTGTCAACCCAATCTGCGACATCCTTGTAACGTTCGCGCACGAGCCTCTGCTCTTCACGGTGTTGTTCAAGTGCTTCCGGTGATAATCGCCTCTCATATCGCTGGCTTGGGGTCATTCCTCTTTTGTACTGGGCTGATGTCTTATCCTGCTCTCTTGCAAGATACCCTGCAAGCGGTCTAACTATCTGCGCAAGTGCCCCACCGACGACCTTCTGCGGTATGCGCTCAGCCACGCCCCGCAGACCCGCTCGCCCAGCCTGCGCCCGTTCCATCGCCAAGCGCTCTTTCTCGACTGCCTGCCGCTTCTTATAGCTTGCCGTCTGCATTATCTGGCGAATACGGTCGATCTCGGCCAACGCTGGCTCTATGTCCTGCGGCATCAGGCCCTCGGCTATGCCCGCCTGCCGTGTGTTCTCCTTCGAGACTTCAAACGCATCCTCCAGTTCGTAGGGGTCGTCAGAGGAGAGGTTCCGTACGATCTCGCGCAGCGGTACATGGCCGATCTGCTTGAGCAACTCGGCACCTCTGCCAGCAGCCGCGATACGGCGCTGCGAGAGCTCTTCTGGACTTGGTGGTAACTGTTCGGGAGCTTTTTCTCGTGGTAGCGGTGTGATACCTGTGGCGCCGAGTCCTATTGCTCGAACGGCACTGGGTTCGGCGATGTGATACTGCCGTTCCGGTCGCTTGGGTTTCGGCTTGGGCGGTAGCAGTCCCATCCAGTCGCGGTATATCTGCTCTTTGGCGTATGTCGTGGGCATTACCGCACCCCGATTGCCTGCTTGATAAAGGCGTCCCGGCGCTTTTTCTCATCTTGCGCGGTTGGAGCGGCTGGCTTGGCTGCTGTGGTCTTGGTTGCACCCTGGCTGGTTGGTTGCTCGCCCGCGACCGGTGGCGGTGGCCCACCTCGAACGGCCAGCGCCCGCCGTTCGCCCATGATATCCGTTATCGCAAACCGCGTCCCGTCGGGGAACAGCACATACTTGACCTTGTCCTCGGTAAGTTCCAAGGCGCCACGCTGCCCCTCGGTCATGTCCTCCGGCTCGGGGAACTCGGGCAACCATGCAGGCCACCTGTCGAGGTCAGTAACCGGCACATCCCAACCGCTCGGGGACGGTTGCTGGGGCGCCGGAGCCTGCGGTTGCTCCTGGGGCTGTTGACCCTCGTATGCCGATAGCGGCGGGGAACCGACCTGCTGAGGTTCCTGGAACGAGGTTTTTTCCTCGCGCCAGCGGTCGCCTACGCCCTGCTCGATCATAGCGGCGTCCAGCCGGCGGTTGAACTCCTCGCGGGGCACCCCTGCAATCTCATGAACCTGCCATATCTGCCGCGCGACGGCTGTCAAGTCGAGAGGCATCTGTTGCTCTGGTGTCGTGGGGGCCTCTTGTATCTTCTTGCGCTCGTCCAGTTGTTGCTTGATAGCCTTGCCTATGTTGGCAATAGCGGACAACTCGCTCTTGGCAAGTGCCGCTTTCTTGACAGCAGTCAGCGACCCCTCTGATCTGGGCACGTCAAGACCGGCTGTAACGATAGCTTTGCGGGCCGCTCGATTCTTTTTGAGGGCGCTGCTGTCGTATAGCATCAGCAACCGTTGCAGTATGGGGCCTGTCTGGCCCTCCGGTACCTCTGTCAGTGCATCGGTGATCGTTTGCTGCTCCTGGCGGTCGATACGCTTCTTCGCACCCCGCTTCCACCGGCCCTCGGCCAGTTTCATGACCGTCTTGCTCGTTGACGGGTCTATGCCTTTCTTCCGCATCGCCTTTTCGAGCTTCGCCAGCAGCGCCTCCTTCTGCGGAGTCGTCTTGGCCTGCTTGAGCCGGTGCTTTATGCCCGTCTCCTGGCCGCTCGTTACCTGCTCTGTGCCGCCTGTCGGCAGCCCGATCTGGCTCGCCCGCGCGCGCAGTGCGTCGGCCCGCTGCTCGCGTGTAAGCCCTGCCGGCCTCGGCGCTGCCAGTGTCCGAGGCCGGCCCATCCAGGATTCGATACCCGGCGTCCCGGCCTCACGTGTGAACTCCGTAGCCCCGATCTCGGCACGACCTGCCCGTATCAACGCCTCGCGCTCGGCTATCCGAGGCCGCTCCTCTATCCGACTGCCACGACCGACCCACTCGGTCGGCCCCGGCCCCTGCACGGGCGCCCCCGTCGGGGTAAGCGGTTGCTGGGGCTGTGGCGCGATGCTGCTGCCGTCCCGCTCCCGCTGGTATGCGTAGAACGGCTTGCCTATGTCGTCTACTGCACCCTGCACGTCGAATAGCGGGCTGCCGGCTAGTTTCTGTCGCGCCCGCATAACCCGTTCTTGGAGCGTGATGTTGCCTTTCTCGCCCCGTTGTACCGCCTCGTGCAGCGCCCACTCGGCTTTCTCCCACCCTCGACGGAGACTGTCGCCCTGTTCCCACTCGCCCGTCCGTATCGTTCCGCCACGCCGTGACACGACCGTGCCCGTGCCGATGGTCTGCATGCGGAAGTTGGTCGGTATCTCGCTGCCGGACGCCCTTATGCCCCGACCCTGGAGCTCCCGGACGTTCGTGACCGACGGTCGCTGATAGCCCGGTACCGGCCGGCCCAGCGCCGACGCCGGTACCCCGTGAGGGTCGAGGAACGGGTCACCCGGTATCGTACCACCTAGAACCGCCGCCGCAGGGTTCGCCGTCGGTCTCGGCGTTGACAGAGCTGTCCTCTGCGCAACCCCGGTGCCAACACGTCGCGCGGGATTCAATTCGCCGCTCTTGACGACTGATCGCCCGATTTTCGGTCTGCGCCACGGTGATTGCGGCATGATTAGTTCCTTAACGTGAGGGCCGGTTCGCGCGACAGACCGCGAGCCTCATGGTGAATCTGCTCACTCACGTCACCCGTCTGAAGCAAGTCCGGCTCAAGGTGCTCCACTCCTTGTAACAAGCGCGGCCCGAAGACCGCATATGGCTTTCTACCCGCTATCTGCCCGGCGAGCAAGTCGTCGATAGTCTCCCACACCGCACACTCCCCAGTCGCCGCTAGACACCACGGGTTCGGATATTTGCCGTCCCTGGCGACGAATAACTCTCGACTGATCGGCCATCGTTCGGCAATTACGTCCAGCGCGTGGTCGGTCAGTGGCCGCGTATCAGCGTCGAGATACCAGCCGGGGTCGGCCTTGAGGAGACTGTATCGCAGCACGTCCGTCTGGTCGCCCAACGTGCAGCACGCGCCGAAAGCATCGCTGTGCTCCGGCAGCAGTCCCGAAATGTCGGTGTGAACCTCGATCTCATAGTCGGGCTGTCGTATCCGCCAGCAGGCGATATTCGTGGCTGCCCAGATCGGCATAGGGCCACCGAGCCAGATGAAATGTATCTTCTTCGGGATTGACATCAATCCACCCTCTGGATAAAGCCAAGCGTCATGAACGGCGGCACATTCGATGAATGGTCGATACCGACCCAGTCGTCCCACGGATTCTGCATCAGTTCCTCATCGTTCGTCTCACCCACGGTCATCGTATGCTCGTGCGTCTTGGCGCCGCCGCCGGTTCCTACGCGCTTGAAATCGGCGTCGGCTAAGGTCGTATCATGGCCCACCGGGAACTTGGCGTCCATGTCGATAGTGCCCCCTGCACCGTCGCAGATATGCCAACCGCCCGGCACACCCGATGGTACGCCGCTCGTGTTCAATGCCCACATCTTTACCGTTCCGATACGGTCATCCATGTAGCTGGTCACGCAAACAGCATCTCCGTTGGCATCTATCCGGTAGCCAACGATCTCGTCCATTCGGACGTTCGGATGCCCATGCCCCTGCGGTGGCAGATAGAGCCGCACAGTCCGAGTATCGTCCACGGTCGTACCGTCCTTGTCGTCACTCGGGTTGCAGTCTACATACGGCACGTCCGGTGACGTTGTGTTCACCCACTTGTACTTTGCCTTACCCCAGAGCAGTACAACGTTCTCGTCCGGCAGCGGCACCGGAAAGTCATCGCCCCGCGTCTCCGGTATCAGCAGAATACCGTCCGGTGTCTGCCGCACCAGCAGCCCCTTAGTCGCCTGGAGGTTCCCCTGCCGCCCTAACTCATCTCGAATGTCCTCCAGAAAGTCGCCCAGCCCCCCGTCGCCCGTTGCAACATCCTCGACGTTTGCCCGCGAGCGAAGCCGCATGGTGTCCAGCATCGCGTTCAGCTTATCGGTGATCGCCCTGAGATCGGCCGGCACGTCGTTGACTTGCGGCGCCGGCAGGTCTTCGGGCACCGGGATGTTTGTACTCTCGTTAATCACGCGGCCCATCTCTGCAAACTGGTTCGGCCAAAAATCGTGATCGTATGAACTTGCAGGTACTTGTGTCATATTCTCTTACGTCGCGTTAAGATACGTCAACCCGGCAAGGATACCGTCGGTATCGCCGAAGTCCAGATACCCCCGGTGTATGTCAACGGTCGTGTGCCTCAGCATCGACTCCCACGCTATGATACGACTCTTCTGACCGGTGGCCTCAAATCCACCACCGCCCAGTCGTTTCATCGGTACCTCCACCACGCGCTTGATGAAGGCCTCGCTCGTGACGTCCACGTCGTAGTGCACATCGCTCGTCTCGAAATAGTGATCCACAATCCACTTGCCGTGCCGGTTCACGTCCATTGCCGCTTTCGCACCGCGATACAGCAAGTGTTTCGGCTGGATAGCCGGGCTGAACGCGCCGCCGAAAGGTGCGGTGCCCGTATGCCACTTGCCGACCGTGTCGTAGATCGCGTTGAACGGCACGGTGTTGTAAGCCACTTTCAGCAGAACGCCCAGGTTCGGGGCCAGTATCTCGTTCGAGCCCTTGACTATCCGCCATTCGGTGATGTAGTCGTCGCCGGTCGTCGGGTTCTGCTCCGGCCCCTCGATGGTCGCCCACTCCGGGTCGTCCGGGTCGGGCATGCCCGTATCCGAATCGATGTTCGTGTTCACGACCAGTACTTTAGTGGCTATCGAGTTCACGTCCACGTATACGAGCGCTTTCAGCGCGGTATCCAACTGGCCCAATAACTTTGCCTTGCGGTATATCAGCGTGATACGCGAGCAGCCGGGGCGACCGGGGTGTTCCCGTTCCATGTGATATTCATCGATGCACGGGTCACCCAAGGTCGGACTCGCCAGCCCCGGCCAGTAGTTCGTGCTGTACGGCTCGAACGCCTGTCGGTTCGTCTCGACGACACTCTGTGGCATCGACACCACGATACGGCCCAGAAAGACCTTGCCAAGCCCCCGCTCCCGCTCCCAGCCGGAGTGCTCGCTGATCATATACGCCGATATGTCGCTCCACGTCTTCCGGGGCATGTCAACTCCGCTGAGAAAAACTCCCTGCCATCAGGGCGGCGTAGAAACTTGTGACCATTACCCGGCCATGCTGCGAAACCTCGTCAATTCGAACGTCGTAACAGATATAGTCGTCGATGCTGTCGGGCGTCCCGCCGCCCAGTTGTCCCCCGGCGGCCGGTATGCCCGTGCTCGACCGCGTAAGCGCCACACCGTGGATGAGCATGACATCGCGGTAGTGACCCTCGCGGGGCAGCCGTGCACTGCTCATCTCGGCGTACCCGTTCCCCTCCGTACCAGCATCGAGCTCGATATACGTCAAGATCACCCGGTCGCCGCCGCCGTGAGCTTGCTCCTTCCGGTCAACCACCTGCAATCGTGCTGCGGCGGCACCGCTGCCGGTACTGTGATCGAGCCATGCGCTGGGGATGATCGTGCCCAGAGCGTAGACCTCGCCGCTCGCTATGAAATCGTCCCACTTGTCCTTTGGCGAGTGCACAATCCGCGTGAACGCGCTGCCCGTGCCCCACCTGGTCATGATCCGGCGTGCCGTGCGCTCGTCGCTCTGCTCGTTCACGCCCCTGTAGACCGTCGGCCCGTCGGCGGGATTGATCGCAGCACCGCCCATGATGAACCCGTAAGAGGCCGCTGACCACACGCTGCCGGCTGTTAGCGTCATTCAAGCATCCACCACTGTACGCCCAGTACCCTCGTTCACCGTGACCGTATAGAGCAGGGTTGTCCCATCATCGTCGTAGAACAGCAGGGTACTGCCGCTCTTGGTGAACTTGCAGTGCGCCATCGAGTTCAGCATCTTGATGATCTCACCAAAGCTGATCGTCCCCGTGGTCGTCAGGCCGGTCTTGCCGAAGATCGACGCTACTGTTGCAGAGGCCAGGATTGTTACCGTGTCCCCAATAGCCATCGTGAAAATGCCGGGGTCGGCAGTAAGGGTTATCGTCTTACTTGAACCCACATAATCTTTCACAAGACCCCGGGCTTTCTGCACCGCTGTTGTGGCATCTTGAATTATGATCTCGCAATCGTTGTAGGCATCGTTGTCGGCGCTTGCGGCGGCCAGCGTAAAACTTGTCTGCGAAGCCAGAGTATTGATGGTTGTTTGCACGAGAACGACACCCTCGATCTCGGTCGCGTCGATGTCCTGGCCCGTGCCCTGACCCATGAGTTGCATGCCTATACCATTGGTCGCGCCTCCTACGGCTTTTATGCCCGACCCCTCACTACCTCCACCAAAGCCGTAAATACCTGCTCCCGCTCCTGCACCTACGCCTTCTATGCCAGGCCCGTTGGCCCCACCGAGTCCCCAAATTCCACGCCCAGCGGCCCCTGTAACTATCATGCCATGAGTCGTCCCGTCAACGTCAATACCAACACCGTTACTCCCATCCACATCCAGACCAATAGTTGTGCCCTGAATCTTGACCCCCGTGCCAGCGTCGTTGGTCACGTCCAGAGAACGCATGGTGATATCCACGTCCGAGCTGATGCCGCTCCCGTCGAGAACAGCCTCCAAGTTGTCCGCTGCCGTCCCGTCACCACTTATCTTGACGACATCAACCTGTATATCCTGGGCGTCAACTCGTATGCGCACCGCCTGCTCGATCTCCTCTCGGATGTCGCGTGACACGAACCCCCGCTGCGTGAGTGTCGTCGGGATGATGCCCGGTATCTCAAGCTCATCGTCGGCCATCTCGAAGTTCATCGAGTGAACGTTGATCTGTCGCGCCAGGCCTCCGCATACCGGCATGGAGTAGTAGCCGTCATGTAACTCCGTAAAGCCTTGGTGAGG